>Ga0126305_10000811_pt1 | contig 13576 bp, 15 predicted proteins | sample Plot26_FD_92536 | JGI IMG/M metagenome (GOLD analysis project Ga0126305, IMG submission 92536) | Serpentine soil microbial communities from UC McLaughlin Reserve, CA, USA - Plot26 | ecosystem: Environmental > Terrestrial > Soil > Grasslands | place: USA: UC McLaughlin Reserve, Lake County... | reverse complement strand
CCCTCGTAAAGGCAGAAGATCGCCTCGTTGATCATCGGCATGAGCACGCGGTTGGAGACGAAGCCGGGGGCGTCGTGCACCTCGACGGGGGTCTTGCCCATCCGGCGGGACGCCGCCTCGACGGCCTCCCAGGTCTCCTGGCTGGTGGCGAGGCCGCGGATGACCTCGACGAGCTGCATCACCGGCACGGGGTTCATGAAGTGCATGCCGATCACCTTGTCCGGCCGCTGGGTGGCGCCGGCCAGCTTGGTGATGGAGATCGAGCTGGTGTTGGTGGCGAGGATGGTGTCCGGCGTGCAGATGCGGTCGAGCTCCGAGAGCACCTTCTGCTTGACCTCGAGCCTCTCCACCACCGCCTCGACCACGAGGTCGGCCGTCTCCAGGGCGGAAAGGTCGCCGCCGGTCGTGACCCGGGCGAGGGCCTGGTCGCGCTCCTCGGCGCCGAGCTTGCCCTTGCTCACCAGGCGCTCGAAGCCCTTGGCAATCCCCGCCCGGCCGCGCTCCAGCGCCTCCGGAGCCGCGTCCACCAGAATCACCTCGTAGCCGCTCTGGGCCGCCACCTGGGCGATGCCGTGCCCCATGGTGCCCGCGCCGACGACTCCAATCCTTTGGATCGACTGCATTGGATTGCCCCCCATTATTTGATCGACCCCATTGACAGACCCCCTCCCGTAACCGCCTCGGAGCAGACGGATGGATCAGCCTATGAGATCGGGCGGCGGGGGGTCAACATGCCGGTCAGGCCAGCTCGAACCAGGGCTCGCGGCGGCCGAACTTGGTGGAGAGCGCGGCGCCGATGCCGATGAGGGTGGCGGCCGTCCAGGCGAGCACGCCGAACCAGGGGAGGAACTTGACGGCGCCGAGCACCAGCAGGCCGACGGTCGCCGCGTTGAGCGGCCGGAAGCGGCGCTTCAGGAGCTGGCGGCAGACCCAGTCGCCGAGGGCGTAGAAGACCGCCACCATCCCCCACAGCTTCAGCACCATGGCGAGCAGCAGCACGAGCACCAGCAGCGGCACGCCGATGAGGCCGCGGGCGAAGGCGCTGAAGAACAGGCCGGTGAGCACCAGGGAGACCACCCCCGTCAAGCCCACGAAGAAGCTGCGGAAGGGCTCGCGCTGCACGTCGCCGGCGGTCTCCAGCACCTGCCGGCCGCTGGCCGCGAAGAAGAGCAGGAGCAGCGCCGCCCACGAGGCGATCAGGGCCAGCTTCGCCCCCAGCACCAGGCGGGAGGCGAAGCCGAGGCCGATCGAGGGCCCCTCCAGCAGGGTCAGCCAGGCGTTGGAGGCGTTGGGGTAGGAGACCATCCGGCCGCCGGTGTGGGCCCCCCGGGCGGCGCGGATCGTGCCGCCGACGACGAAGATGTCGCCGCCGACCCGCGCCGTCGAGGCGAGCCGCACGTTCCCCCGCAGCACCACGATGTCGCCGCTGACCCGCCCCGAGACGTCGACCGAGCCGTCCAGCGCGGCGACGTCGGCCAGGGCCTCGCCGGCGATGACGACGTCCCGGCCCACGCCCACGAGCTGATGGGTGACGCTGCCCGCCTCGATCCGGAGGGCGGCTTCCGGGCGCTGGGCGGCGGCCGGGACGGCCAGCAACAGCGGCAGCAGGGCTACCAGGAATTTCACGGTGCTGAATGTAACGCGAGGGAGCCTGGGAAGGAAATAGCGGCCGGCAAACCCAAGGACATCAAAGACTGCAAGGACATCAAGGAAAGCTCCTTGCGGTCCTTGCAGTCCTTGCAGTCCTTACTTCCGCCCCTCACGAGCCGCCGCCCCGGCCGGACGCCGGCGCCGGATCAGCGAGAACAGCAGGAGGTTGAGGCAGAGCACCAGGAAGCCGAAGGCCCCCAGGCTCAAGGGGGAGGAGATCACGTCCTGGAACAGCAGCCCGACTCCCTTCCAGGAGGCGGCCAGCAGGCCGGCGCCGGCCAGGGCGGCGGCCTGGAACATGCCGCCCACCGCCAGCAGGACGGAGAGGCCCGAGGGCTCGGCGGCCGAGCCGGCGGCCATCAGCGCCGCCGCGAGGCCGCCCAGCAGGACGAGGACCGCCGCCGGGAAACGCCAGGTGCGGGGCGAGCGCGCCTCCCAGCCGACCGCCGGCAGCGACGACATCACCGTGTCGCGGAAGCCGGGACGCACGGCGACCGAGGAGCTGTGGAGCAGGCTCTCCAGCGCCGCGAGCTCTTCCCGCTCCCGCCGGCAGTCGCCGCAGGCGTTCAGGTGCTCCTCCAGCAGACCCCGCTCCTCGCCCTCCAGCAGGCCGTCGGCGTCCAGGTTCAACCATTCGCGGTAGGTGCTGTGATCCGGCCTTTTCATAGCTGTCCCCAAATGCGTGTCCCGTTCAGTCGCTGAGAAACTCCTGGAGCTTCTCCTTGAGCATCTGACGCCCGCGGAAGAGCTTGTTCTTCACCGTCCCCAGGGGCATCTCCTTGATCTTCGCGATCTCCTCGTACGGGAGCTCGCCGAAGTGGCGGAGCAGGATCAGCTCCCGGTACTCCCAGGGCAGGGAATCGATCGCTTCCTGGATCGCGGCTCCTCGCTCCCGGTTGCGCAGATCGCCGTACGGTCCGCGCTCGGGAGAAGGCAGGTCCCAATCCCGGCCCTCGCCCTCCTCGTCGTCCTGCCGGAGCGACACCACCTTCAGCCGCCGCCGCCGGATCTGGTCGATCGCCGCGTTCTGCGCTACCCGAAACAGCCAGGTGGAGAACTTGTACTGCGGGTCGTACCGATCCAGAACCTGGTACACCTTGACGAGGACTTCCTGCGCGAGGTCGTGCGCGTCGTCGGCGTTCCTGAGCAACCGGAACAAATAGTTGATCAGGCGGCCCTGGTAGCGGTCGATCAGGTCGCCGAAACGTTCCTGATCGCCCCTGAGGACCGCCGCAACCAGCTCCTCGTCAGTCGGTTGCTCCGCTCCCCTCGTCATGGGTGGATACGCAAGCTGTCGGCCAAGGTTTCAGGGCGCCTGGACGGCGAGAGGGCTACCGGCCCTCGCGGCTCTGGAGCCATTTCCCGAGGAGGAATAGAACGCCGCCCACCGCGGCGACGGCCAGCTCCATGCGGATCTGGTCGTAGATCATGCCGAAAACCAGGGCGCTGCCGACGATGACCAGGGCAAGGACCTGCAGGAACCAGCCGAGACCGGAGCGCATCGGCGGCGGTCCTAGAGGAGAGGCTTGGGAGAGGGGGCCAGATCCTCCCGCGTGGCGAGGATGCCCCGCGCCTCGCCCGTGAGCAGCGCCAGCAGATCCTTCTCGATGCCGTGGGGGGCGGTCTCCACGATGCGCCCGACCTCGCGGCCGCCGCGCCGCACGATGAAGGTCGGCAGGTAGAGGACGCCGTTCGCCGCCACCGACTCGGCCGGCTCCCGCTTGGCGCCGTCGACGCCGACATAGTGGACCTCGAAGGGCACGGCGCCCCCCGTCTCGTCGAGCGCCTTCCAGAGGCGCGACACCTCGCGCCGGCTGTCGCTGCACCAGGTGCCGAGCAGGACCGTCACCTCCGCGCCGGGCGCCACCGAGGCCAGGGCGTGCGCCGCCTCGGCGTCGGGCTGCGACTCGACCTCCGCCTGCACCCAATCCGGGACGGCGGCCTCGACCGTCTCCCGGGTGACGGGGCCGACCAGCGCGCTGTCCTTCCCGCTTCTCTTCCCATCGCTACCGGCGGGCGTGGTGGCGCAGGCCGACGACAGGAGGAGCGATGCGGCGCAGAGCGGCGGCAGAAGGGATTGGAATTTCATGATCGGGGAGTTTATCGCACCTCCACCACCTTCTCGATCCGCTCGCCGAGCCGGATCCGGTCCAGCACCTCGTCGCCGGCCACCACTTCGCCGAAGACCGTGTAACCGCCGTCGAGGTGGGGCTGCGGAGAGAGGGTGATGAAGAACTGGCTGCCGCCGGTGTCCGGGCCCGCGAGGGCCATGCCGACCGTCCCGCGGCCGTAGCGCAGGCGGTTGATCTCGTCCCGGATGGCGTAGCCCGGGCCGCCGGTGCCGTCGCCCTTGGGATCGCCGCCCTGGACGACGAAGTCGGGGACCACCCGGTGGAAGGTCAGGCCGTCGAAGTAGCCCTTCTCGGCGAGCTGGAGGAAGTTGAGGCAGGTGAGCGGCGCCTGCGGGCAGGCCAGGCGCACGGTGATCGTGCCCCGCGAGGTGCGGATCTCCGCCGTGCGCGGCCGCTGGGTGCGCTGCAGGACCTGCCGGTAGACGTCCGAGACCCGCGTCCGCTCGACCGCCTGCAGGGGGGGCACCGGGCGGTCGAGCTTGCCCAGGCTCTCGCCGGCCTCCCGCCGCAGCACGTAGGGGCCGGCCGCCGCCGCCTTCTCCAGCAGGGCCACGGCGGCGCCGCGCTCCAGCGGCTCGGCCAGGGCCCTGGCGGTGACGGCTTTGACGGCGGCGAGGCCCGCCTCCTCCGAGCCCGCCCGGTAGACGGCGCCGATGGCCGCCTCGAGCTCGCCGAGGGGGGCCACCGGGTGCTCGGAGAGCCAGTCGAAAGCGGTGCCGCGCACTCCCGGGTCGGGGTCCCTGAGCGCCTTGCGGGCGACGTCCGCCGCCCCCGGGTCGGCCGCCAGCCAGGCCGAGAGAGCCGCCGCGCGCACCTTCGGGGCCGCGTCGCCGGCCAGACGCTGCAGCAGCGCGCTGCCGGCCGGCAGCCCCAGCGAGCCCGCCGCCGCCGCCGCGTGGACCCGCAGGGCATCCTCGGCGGCACCCGCCGCCGCGGTGGCCAGCTCGACGGCCCGCGGGTGCTTGCCCGCCGCCAGGGCCTGCAGGGCGAGGCCCCTCTCCCACGTTTCTCCACTGGCGCCGCCGGCCGCCCGCGCCGCCAGGGCGTCGCCGATGTCCGAGGCATTGGCAGAGCCGGCCGCCCAAAAGCCTGCAGCTTCCAGGGCGCTCGCACGCACGCCGGGCCGCGGGTCGTCCAGGAGCTGCCGCAGACGCGGCACCCAGTCGGCCGGGGCCGTCCCCTTGCCGCCGGCGATCAGGGCGCGGACGGAGCGTAGGGCCTGGATGAGCGGCCCAGGATCGCCTGCTGCCTTGTCGTCGGTTGCCCGATCGTCGATCAGCGGCCGGAGGGCGGCGAGATCCTCTCCGCTGCCCACGATCCCCAGCGCGCGGGCGGCCCAGGCACGGACCCGCGGATCGGGATCGGCCAGCAGCTTGCGCAGGGTGGGGAGAGCCTGGGGAAACGGCTCGCGCGACAGGGCATAGGCGGCACGGGCGTGCAGGCTGCCCTCCGGGTCCGCCGGCAGGGTGAGCCCGCGCTCCGCCAGCGCCACGATCGTCTCCTCCTTGAAGCGGAAGAGATGGGGCAGCAGCCGCGCCCAGCGCTCCTCCTCGGGCAGGGGTAGGAGCGCCTCCAGCACGTCCACCACCCGCGCCCCGAGCTTGCCCAGGGCCTCGACCGCCAGCACGCCCGTCTCCCGGTCGGCATCGCGCACGGCGGCGAACAGGGCCGCCTGGGCCTCGGGGTCCTCGAGCTCTCCCAGGCCGAAGGCCGCCGCCCGGCGCACCGCCGCCTCCTCGTCGATCAGCAGCCCCTGGAGGACGGTGCGCCCCTGGCGGTCGGGGATCCGCCCCAGGGCCACGGCGAGGTCCTCGCGCAGCGCGGCATCCCCCCTGAGGGCCTGGTGGACGGTGAACTCGTCGAAGCTCTGCTGGTCCACCAGGAGCAGCAGCAGGGCCCGCTCCTCGAGGTTCGGCATCTGGATGTCCGGCAGATCCGAGGCGGTCTTCGGGCGGGAGGCGGCGCAGGCGCCCAGCAGGAGCAGGGCGAAGCCCATCCCGATCGTGGTTCTCTTCATGGCCGGCGATGGTAGCACCAGGCCGCGGCCCACCCGGCCAGGTGGGGCGGTTCCGCGGCATGCGAGGTATATTCCTCCACGTGCTCCACGTGACCGAGTCCCGGCTCCAGTTCCAAGACATCCGCCGCCGCTTCGGCCGGCTGGCGGTGCTCACCGGCGTCTCCGGCGCCGTCGGGCCCGGCGGCATGCTGCTCGTGACGGGCCCCAACGGCTCCGGCAAGAGCACCCTGCTGCGCTGCCTCTCCGGGCTGCTGGCGCCGGACGGCGGGACGATCGAGTACCGGGAGACAAACGGCGGGCCGGGCGCGCCCCTCGACGCGGCGGAGCGGCGCCAGCGGGTGGGGATGGTGTCGCCGGACCTCGCCTTCTACGCCGAGCTCACGGTCGAGGAGAACCTGGCCTTCTTCGCCGGGCTGCGGCGGGTGCCGCCGGACCGCGGCCTCGCCGTCCTCGGCCGGCTGGGCCTGCCGCTCGACCGCCTGGCGGGCGCCTTGTCCTCCGGCATGCGGCAGCGCCTGCGATGGGCCTGGGCCCTGCTCCACTCCCCCCGGCTGCTGCTGCTCGACGAGCCGTTCCAGAACTTCGACGCCCCCGGCGAGCGGACCGCCCGCGAGCTGCTCGCCGAGCACCTGGCGGGCGGCGGCCTGGCGGTGGTCGCCAACCCCTCTGCCCTGGACTTCGACCATGCGGAACGCCTCGACCTGGGCCGCTGAGGCGACCTCCGTGTTCGTCAAGGAGTGGCGGTGCGAGTTCCGCACCCGCTACGCCCTGAACACCCTCGCCCTCTTCGCCTTCACGACGCTGGTGGTGGTGAGCGTCAGCCTCGGGCCGCTGGGGGTCTCGAGGGCCCATGGGACGGCGGTGCTGCCCGTGCTGCTCTGGGTGATCCTGCTCTTCTCCGTGGCCGCGGGCCTGCCCCGCTCCTTCGTCCAGGAGGAGGAGACGGGGACGGCCATGGCCCTGCGCCTGGCGGCCACCCCCTCGGCCCTGTTCTGCGGCAAGCTCGCCTACGGCCTCACCCTGGTGCTGGCCCTGGAGGCGATGCTGACCCCCGTCTACGTGGCGATGACCAACCTCAAGGTGGTCTCGCCGGGCCTGCTGGCCGGGGTGCTGGCCGCCGGCGGCTACGGCCTCGCCGCCGGCAGCACGCTGGTGGCGGCCATCATCGCCCAGGCGCGCAGCAAGGGGACCCTCTTCTCCGTCCTCGCCTTTCCCGTGCTGCTGCCCCTGCTCCTGCTGTCCGTCGAGCTCACCCGGCTGGCCGTCGCGGGGTCGCCCCCCGGTGTGGCCCTGCCACAGCTTCTTCTGTATGATGCATCAGTAACCGTAGCTGGACTGATGCTCTTTCCCGCGGTCTGGAACCCATGAAGAATCTCCTCGCCTGGCTGCTCTGGTTCGTCATCTCCGCCGTCATCGTGGGAGCGTTCTGGTACGCCCCCCTCGCCCAGGGGTTCCTCGGCGAGTCGAGCCGCATCCTCTTCTTCCACGTGCCCATGGCCTGGGTCTCCTTCGTGGCCTTCATCGCCGCGGGAGTCTGGAGCCTGCTGTTCCTGTTCCGCGGCCGCCGGCCCAAGGACGACCGGGCGGCGGCGGCGGCGGTGGAGCTCGGGCTCCTCTTCGGCGTGCTCGCCACGATCACCGGCGCCCTCTGGGCGCGCATCATGTGGGGCGCCTACTGGAACTGGGACCCGCGGCAGACCTCGATCATCATCTGCCTGCTCTTCTATGCCGCCTACCTCGCCCTCCGCTCGGCGGTGGAGGACGGCGACGCCAGGGCCCGGCTGTCGGCGTCCTACGCCGTCCTGGGGCTCGCGGTGGCGCCGTTCCTGTTCTTCATCATGCCGCGCATCATGTTCTCCCTGCACCCCCAGTCGGTCATCAACGCCCAGGGGAAGATCGAGGTCGAGTCGCGGATGGTGCAGGTGCTGCTCGTCGGCTCGGCGGGCTTCACGGCGCTGTTCTTCTGGATCCACAATCTTCGGTGCCGGCTCCAGGCTCTCTCTGACCGGAAATCGGCACTATAAGGAGTATGGTTATGGAGTTGGGCGGGAACGGCTGGATCGTGGCGGTGAACCTGATCATCTGGACCGGGCTGTTCGGCTACCTGCTCCGCCTCGGCAAGAGGCTGCGGGAGATGGAGAAAGAACCATGAAGAAAAATCGCATGTACGTCTTCGGCGGGCTCCTCCTGCTGGCGTTCGCCGGCTTCTCGTTCTCCGCCTTCACGGAATCCATGACGCCGTACGTCTCCTACGAGCGGGCCCGCGGGGAAGACCGCATCGTGCAGGTCGCCGGGGCCCTCGAAAAAGGCAGCGACTCCTACGTCGACGCCCAGGAGTCGCTCTTCTTCACCCTCAAGGATCCCAAGAGCAGCGAGACCCTGCGGGTGCGCTACACCGGCCTGAAGCCCGCGAACTTCGCGGACGCCATCAGCATCGTGGCGATCGGCCGCTATGACGGTCAGTCCAAGGAGTTCGAGGCCCAGAAGCTGCTCGTGAAGTGCCCGAGCAAGTACCAGGGCGCCGAGGTCAAGACGTACAGCTAGGAGGTTCCGTGGATTATTTCTCGCACATCTATCTCCCCGGCGCGCTCGCCCTTTGGTGCGCCGTCCTGTTCGGCATCTCCTCGATGTGGGGCTACGGCGTCGCCCTGGTCTCGGGCGACCAGGGCTCCCTGACCTTCGGCCGGCGGGCCTACGGCTTCTTCGCCGTGTCGATCGTCCTGGCCTCGGCGGTGCTGGCGCTGCTCCTGATGATGCGCGACTTCCGCATCGAGTACGTCTACCAGTATTCGGGGATGGACCTGCCGGTCTACTACCAGTTCGCCGCCTTCTGGGCCGGCCAGAAGGGCAGCTTCATGATCTGGCTCTTCTGGGGCACGCTGCTCGGGCTGCTGGTGCGCCGCACGGCCGGCCCCAGCGAGCCCGCCGTCATGGGGGTCTACACCCTGACGCTCATGGGCCTGCTCTTCATCCTGGTGCGGGAGAACCCGTTCGTCATGCTGGGCAAGACCCCGCTCGACGGCGTCGGCCTGAACCCCCTGCTGCAGGACAACTGGATGGTCATCCACCCGCCGATCATGTTCATCGGCTACGCCTCGGCCGCCATCCCCTTCGCCTTCGCCATGGCCGCGCTCTGGCGGCGGCAGTACGACGGCTGGGCGGCGCGGGCGTTCCCCTGGGCCCTCGGCGGCTTCCTGGTGCTCGGCACCGCCATCCTGATGGGTGGCTATTGGGCCTACAAGACCCTCGGCTGGGGCGGCTACTGGGGCTGGGACCCGGTGGAGAACGCCTCGCTGATCCCCTGGATGTTCGGCACGGTGCTGATCCACGGCCTGCACATGGAGCGTTCCCAGGGGCGCTACCGCCGGGCCAACTACCTCCTGACGTTCCTGATGTACATCTCCGTGCTCTACGGCACGTTCCTCACCCGCTCGGGCGTGCTGGCCGACTTCTCCGTCCACAGCTTCGTGGACCTCGGGATCTCGGGCTACCTCACCCTGCTGTTGGGCGGCTTCTTCCTCCTGGGGCTCTACCTGATCATCACGCGCTGGCGGGAGATCCCGACCCGTCCGAACGAGGACCCGTTCCTCTCCCGCGGCACCTTCATGGTGATGGCGACGATCACCCTGCTGATCTCGACCGCCGTCATCACCGCCGGCACCTCGGCACCGCTGCTGACCCGCTTCATGAAGGACCCGAGCCAGGTCGGGCCGAGCTTCTACAACAAGGTGAACCTGCCGATCGCCATGCTGGTGGCGTTCCTGCTGGCGCTCGTCCCCTATCTCACCTGGAAGGGCACCGCCGCCCGCGAGATCGCCCGCAAGCTCATCGGGCCCTTCGTCTTCGGCGTTGCCGCGGTGGCCTTTTCGCTGTTCTGGCAGGTCCACGACGTCTTCCACCTGGCCTTCATCTTCCTCGCCGCCCTGGCCCTCGCGACCAACCTCCAGAAGACGGTGGCGAAGCTGCGGGGCGCGGGCGGCCTGCGGGATGCCGGCGGCTACCTGGCGCACGTGGGAGTCGGCGTGATCCTGCTCGGCATCATCGCCTCGTCCGGCTACGACGTGAGCACCAAGGTCACCCTGATCCAGAACCAGCCGCGCGAGGTGGACGGCATGACGCTCACCTTCAAGCGCTTCATCCCCCGCCAGGGCCGCGAGAAGGAGCGGATGGAGATCGAGGTGGCGCGCGCCGGCGGCAAGCCCTTCATGGTCCATCCGAAGCTCTTCATCAACGACCGGACCCGCCAGGTGATGGCGAACCCCGACATCCGGACCACGCCGTTCCAGGACCTCTATGTCTCCCCCATCGACTTCGATCCGGGGCAGCCGCGCCTGCAGCTCGCCAAGGGCGAGTCCGGCAAGGTCGGCGACATGGAGGTGCGCTTCGAGGGCTTCAACCTCCAGGCGGACGGCAACGCCATGGCGGCCATGGCCTCCGGCCAGCCGGTCACGATCGGCGCCACCCTGGCGGTGACGAAGAACGGACAGACCACCGCCCTGATGCCGCTCTACAAGCTCAATCCGGCGAGCGGCGCGGTGGAGACCCCACCCGCCACCCTGCCCGGCGGCGGCGCCGTCTTCGTCTCCGGCATCAACGCCACCAACGGCGCCGTGCAGCTCGAGCTCACCGGCGTCGCCAACCCCGCCAAGCTCTCCGTGGACGTCACCCGCAAGCCGCTCATCCAGCTCGTCTGGGGCGGCCTCTACGTCATCCTCTTCGGCGGGATCCTGGCGACGGTCCAGCGCTTCCGGCAGATGCGGAAGCAGGAGAGCCTGGGGCGAATCTAAGTCTACGCCCCGACCGCCAGCCGATCGGCCAGCGTGTGGGGGAGCCCGGCCTTGCGGATGCGGCGCTGGGCCTCTCCGATGGGATAGGGAATGCGGTACCAGCGGACGAGGGCCCGCTCGCTGTCGTAGGTCATGTAGGAAGCCCGGGGGTCGCGGTCGCGGGGCTGGCCGATGGAGCCCGGGTTGATCAGGTACCGGCCGCCCGGATCGAGCTTGATGCTGCCGCTCGGTCCGCGCAGAGCCCTCACCCCCAGCGTCCGTCCCTCCAGCCAGAACATCGACGGGATGTGCGTGTGGCCGAAGAAGGTCACGGGCATGTTGAAGCGGGAGAAGATCTCCCAGGCGTCGACGTCGGAGAACACGTAGGTGTCCTCGTCGAGCGGCGAGCCGTGGCAGATGGCGAGCTTCTCCTCCACCTGCAGCGGCCCCCGGGGCAGCTCGCGGACGTAACGAAGATTCGTGGACGTCAGCCGGCCCGTCGTCCACTGCGCCGCCGTCAGCGCCGTCTGGTTGAAGTTGCTGCCGGAGTCGATGCCCGCCACCACCTTGTCGTGATTTCCCCGCACGGTGAAGAGCCGGGGGCCGAGGCCGCGCACCGCCTCCACGACCTGGTTGGGGGCGCCGCCGTAGCCGACGAGGTCCCCCAGCACCAGCACCGCGTCGAAGCGCTTGCGCCGGGCTCGCCGCAGGACGGCCTCGAAGGCGTCCCAGTTGGCGTGCATGTCGGAAAGAATCAGGTAGCGCAACGTCGGTTCCCGATCAGCAAGGCGATTCTCGCCGCGATCTCCTCCGGCCCCTCGGTAGGGGCGACGTCTATCGTCAAGTCCGCCCGGCGGTAGGCCGGAAGCCTCTCGCGGTAGAGCGCGAGGGCCTGCGTCTCATCCTTGAACAGCGGCCGGTCGGCCTTGCCCAGCCCGCCGATGCGCGACGCGATGGTAGCGAACGGCGGGTTGAGCCAGATCGAGAGGCCGCTCGCGCCGATCAGCCGGGAGTTCGTCTCGAACCCCATCGTACCGCCTCCCGTCGCCACCACCACGTCCGGGTACGCCAGGGTCTCGCGCAGGGCCTCCGCCTCCATCTCGCGGAAGGCGGGCTCGCCCTGCCGCTCGAAGATCTCCCGCACCGTCATCCCCGCCCGCAGCTCGATCTCCCGGTCCAGGTCCACGAACGGCACGCCGGACCTCGCCGCGAGGAGCCGGCCGACCGTCGTCTTGCCGGACCCCATGAAGCCGGTCAGGTAGACGCGCATCCCAGGCCCGCCGCCGCGAGCAGCCGGCGGCAGTTGGCGCGCAGGTCCACACCCCGGCAGACCGCTCCCAGCACGGCCGCGGCATCGGCGCCCGCGGCCAGCACCTCCCCCACGTTGCCGGCGTCGATGCCGCCGATCGCCACCAAGGGCTTCCGCGTCCGCGAGCGCGCCAGGCGCACGAAGCCGAGCCCCACGACGGGGTCGGGCCCCTCCTTGCCGGTCGTGGGGAAGACGGGCCCGACGGCGATCACGTCGACCTCGGGGTCCGCGTCCGCCGCCGCGAGCTGCTCCTCGTCGTGGGTCGACAGGCCGATCCGCACGCCGCCGCCCACCACGCGCCGGGCCGCGGCCGGGGGCAGGTCCGCCTGCCCGAGATGGAGGCCGGCCACGGGGAAGAGGGCCGCGAGGTCGGCCCGGTCGTCCACCCACAGCTCGGCGCCGCTCCCCTCGAGGGCCCGGCAGCAACCCTCCAGGGCGCGGTGCCACTCGGCCCCCGTGAGCTTCTTGGCCCGCACCTGGATCCAGCGGACGCCCGCGCCGGCCATCTCGGCCACCGCCTCGGGCAGCGGCGTGGGCCGCAGCGCCTCGGCGTCGGCGATGGCGTAGAGCGTCATTTGCCGCCACCCTCCCGAGCGCGCGCTTCGCGGTCGAGGAAGCGCTCCATGAAACGCGTCGAGAGGCGGCCGGCGGCGAAATCCGGATCGCGGAGGATGCGCTTGTGAAGCGGGATCGAGGTCTGGATGCCCTCCACCACGAAGAAGTCGAGCGCCCGGCACATGCGGGAGATCGCCTGGTCGCGGCTGCGGTCGTGCACGATCAGCTTGGCCACCAGGGAGTCGTAGTAGGGCGGGATGACGTAGTCCTCGTAGCCGTGCGTGTCCACCCGCGTGCCGGGCCCGCCCGGCAGGTGGAAGGTCTTGAGCGGCCCGGGGCTGGGCGCGAACGTCACCGGGTTCTCGGCATTGATGCGGCACTCGATGGCATGGCCGCGCGGCTTCAAGCCGTTGGGGATCTCCAGCCGCTGGCCGGCGGCCACCTGCACCTGGAGCTTCACCAGGTCGATGCCGGTGACCATCTCCGTCACCGGGTGCTCGACCTGGATGCGGGTGTTCATCTCCATGAAGTAGAAGCGGCCGTCGCTGTCGAGCAGGAACTCGATGGTGCCCGCGTTCTCGTAGCCCACCGCCTCGCACAGCCGCACCGCCGCCGCGCCCATCTCCTCCCGCAGCTCCTGGGTGAGGGCCGGCGAGGGGGACTCCTCGATCAGCTTCTGGTGCCGGCGCTGGATCGAGCACTCGCGCTCGCCCAGGTGGACCACCTTGCCGTGGTGGTCGCCGAACACCTGGAACTCGATGTGGCGGGGCTCCAGGAGGTACTTCTCGAGGTAGATGGAGCCGTCGCCGAACGCCCGCTCCGCCTCCTCGCGGGCGGTCGAGAACTGGCCGGCGAGCTCCGCCTCGGCGTAGACGATCCGCATGCCGCGCCCGCCGCCGCCCGCCGACGCCTTGAGGATGACCGGATACCCGACCTCGGCGGCGAAACGCGTCGCCTCCTCGGCGTCCTGGAGCGGCTCCTCGCTGCCGGGCAGCACGGGCACGCCCGCCGCCTTCGCCGTCTGCCGCGCCTTGGCCTTGTCGCCCATCAGGCGGATGACCTCGGGCCGCGGGCCGATCCAGCCGATCTTGCACTCCGCGAGCACCTCGGCGAAGTGGGCGTTCTCGGCCAGGAAGCCGTAGCCGGG
>Ga0126305_10000810_pt1 | contig 13576 bp, 11 predicted proteins | sample Plot26_FD_92536 | JGI IMG/M metagenome (GOLD analysis project Ga0126305, IMG submission 92536) | Serpentine soil microbial communities from UC McLaughlin Reserve, CA, USA - Plot26 | ecosystem: Environmental > Terrestrial > Soil > Grasslands | place: USA: UC McLaughlin Reserve, Lake County... | reverse complement strand
TCGGCCTGCGGATCCTCAACCTGACCATCCACCGGTTGGAGACCGAGCTGGCCGAGCAGCTGGACCGGCATGCCGACACCGTGATCCTGCGGAGCCTGCCCGGGGTGGGTGTCGTGCTGGCCGGCCGGATGCTGAGTGAGTTTGGCGACGACCCGGCCCGGTTCACCAATGTGGCCAGCCGACGCGACTACGCCGGCACCGCACCGATCACCAAGGCGTCCGGGAAGGGCCGAGTGGTGCTGATGCGCCGCATCCGTAACACCCGCCTGTTCGACACCTGCCGGGACTGGTCGTTCAGCGCGGTGAACGCCTCCCCGGGCGCCCGGGCGCTCTACCAGCACAGACGCGAACTCGGCGACGGCCACGAAAAGGCGCTCCGCCGGGTCGGGAACAAGCTCGTCGGCCAGCTCGACCACTGCCTGCGCCACCATGAGCTCTATCGAGAAGAGACCGCGTGGACGCTGACCGCCTAACCTTCCCGCCGGACCGGATAGCGGCTAGCCCCAGGGTCGCCGTGGTCGGGTCAAGGGCTGCCGAAGGCAGACGCGCAACGTCGCGCAGCGCCCTTGAAGCGGCCGCGAAGACCCGGACAATGCCAGGCTCCCGGACCGGCGGAGCCAGCTCACCCAGCCCGACCTCTTGTCACAACACAACCGTGGGGTGTCTTGACGAGGCGACCGGAAGCCTTACGATCTCGAATCGGGGGAGGGCCGTAGGGTTTCCGGTCGCTCAATCCAGGATATTTCACCCTATAGCGTTCAATCCGAGCATGCGAAAACCGGCCAGAGGCATAGCGTTGGGCCATCGCTACCCATCCAGTAGCTTGACCTTTCAGCCGACCTCAGAGGAGACGCACGTGCCAGCACAGATGTTCCACGACAAGGACGCCGACCTTTCCCTGATCCAGGCTCGCAACGTAGCCATCCTCGGCTTCGGCAGCCAAGGCCATGCACATGCACTCTCACTTCGTGATTCCGGCGTGGACGTGCGGGTCGGCCTGCTCGAGGGCAGCAAGAGCCGTTCCAAGGCGGAGGCACAGGGTCTAAGGGTGCTGAACCCGTTCGAAGCCTGCGAAGAGGCCGATCTGATCATGGTGTTGACGCCGGATCCTGCGCAGCGCACTGTCTATGCAGAGGCGATCGAGCCGAACCTGGTCGCCGGTGATGCCCTGTTCTTCAGTCACGGCTTCAACATCCGGTTCGGCTATATCCAGCCGCCCGACGGTGTGGACGTGGCGCTCGTTGCGCCGAAGGGCCCCGGCCACCTGGTTCGCCGGGAGTACTCCGAGGGCCGTGGGGTACCGGTGCTGGTAGCGGTCGAGCAGGACGCCAGTGGCAAGGCGTGGGACCTGGCGCTGGCGTACGCGAAGGGCATCGGGGGGCTGCGAGCCGGTGGGATCAAGACCACGTTCACCGAAGAAACCGAGACTGACCTGTTCGGTGAGCAGGCTGTGCTGTGCGGCGGTGTCAGCGCACTGATCCAGGCCGGTTTCGAGACCCTCACTGACGCGGGCTATCAGCCTGAGGTGGCCTACTTCGAATGCCTTCATGAGCTCAAGCTGATCGTCGACCTGATCTACGAGGGTGGCATCGCCAAGCAGCGCTGGAGCGTTTCCGACACCGCGGAGTACGGCGATTACGTCTCCGGGCCGCGGATTATCGATGATCACGTTCGGCAGAACATGAAGGCCGTGCTCGCCGAGGTGCAGGACGGCTCGTTCGCGAAGCGGTTCATCGACGATCAGGACGCCGGCGCACCCGAGTTCAAGGCGTTCCGCGAGGCGGCCGAGAAGCACCCGATCGAAGCGGTAGGACACGAGCTGCGCGGGCTGATGTCATGGGTCAAGAGCCACGATGACGACTACGTCGAGGGCACTGCGGCTCGCTAGCCGCAGTCAGTACCAGAAGATCCGCGGTATCCAGCCAGGGTTGTGCGCGTAGACCAAGATCAACCACAGCACGCAGTCGAAGATCAAATGGGTGCACAGGATATAGGGCAGTGACCGGGTACGGGCGAACAGGTAGCCCTGCACCAGGGCAAAGGGGTAGGTAAGGAAGGGTCCCCAGCTGGTGTAGCCAATCTCCCAGAGGAACGACACGAAGATCACTGCCTGCAGCAGGTTGGCCTGCCAGGTTGGGAAGTGCCGCCGCAGGAGCGTGAAGACGGTGCAGATGAAGAACAGCTCATCCCACAGGCCGACGGCATTGACGCCGACGAACAGCCGGGCCAACTCGCTCGGTTCACGTGGAGCCGGCCAATTGAGGTAGGTGCCTGAGTTGATGAAGTAAAAGGGCATGATCAACCAGGCCAGGCCGACCACGCTGAACATGTAAGCCTTCTCGGCGCGCGTCCAGTGCCGGCCGCTTCGAAGCGGAAACCGGATGACATGCCGCCGGAAGAGGTATCTATCGATCAGGTACGGAGTCAGCACCGCGACGGTCAGCACAACGGCCACCAGAAAGTAGTGGCTCCAGCGAATATCTGCTGCCACCGAAATCAGCCCGATCGGAGTAAGTCCGAGGCCGATGAGCAGCAGGCTGCGTCCGAGGTCTCGGTCCAGCACGAAGCCAAGCGCGATCCCAGCGGCGAGGACCGGGTACGCCACTGCCTCGATCCCCAGGCCGAACATCAGGAATGCCGAGAAGGCCACCAACGCAGTCGGCAGCAAACCCCAGGAGAAGCGGGGCTGCGTCTCGACGGCAGTCGCCGTCGCCGTGGTCGTCACGGCATCAGGATGACATAGCCGGGCTAACGCGACTTAATGGTCAAGACGATGGGGCGGCTGCCGTCTCTGCGCACTCCGGTGCCAACGACGTAAAGGCGGCTGCTCGGTTCACTGGTGCGATCGACGATCGCGTCATCGTTGGATACCACACAGACCTGGCGAAGGCCCTTGGTGTTCAGCGGGCTGGGGTGGCCGGGCACGCAGTCGCCATAAGCGTCGTTCAGGGCCGCCAGCGCGGTCTTCGCAGATCGCGCAGGGACGTTGACGGCCGCATCGAGCTGGTAATCGTGGGTGGCGGTGTACCTGCCGCTGATCATCATGGAGTCATCCGGAAGATCGACATCTCCGTAGAATTCAAGATCGGCCAGAGTGAGTGGAGAGCAGGTGAAACCGGTGAGTTTGTTCTTGCACGGCGACCCGCGCTCTGAGGTGAACGAGAAGTAGGGCACCCCCCAGCTACCGGCGTACTGGGTGACGAGCGACAGCGCGATGAGCACGAATGCCGCCATCAGCATTATGCCGACGGTGACGCGGACCACCTTCGGCTGTTGCTCCGCCACCTCGAAAGCATGCCTGAGGGGTGATTAATTCACCACAGTCAGCCGGCATCAATTCGGTGACAGTCCACCGGGCTACCGTTTGACGGCGACGATAACGGAGGTGTCTTCAGCGACCATCACGTCGACGCTGGTGAAACGATCGTCGGACAGCCAGTCCTGGCGCAGGGTGTCAACCCTGCCTCGGTCCAGCGGCGGCCAGGTCTGGGAGGGCGTGAAGTCGTCCAACACGATCATGCCCCCCGGGTCGAGCAAATCCACGATCTCCTCCCGCGGCCAGCTCCTGGCACTCGCGGCATCAAGGAAGATCAGCGAGAACGGGGCATGCTCGGCAAGATCCCTCCAGTCCGCGTGCATGACGTCGATGTCGTCCTCGGCAAACATGCTCATTACGCCGTGCGCCAGCTCGGGGTCGAGCTCCGCGGTAATCACCCGGGTCGTCTTGGGTGCACCGCTGCGCAACCATGCCGCGCCCACCCCGCATCCGGTGCCGCATTCGGCGATGGTTCCGGTGCGCGTCGCGGCCAGCGTTGCCAACAAGCGGCCGGTCTCGGTTCGTGATGCCTGAACGTATCCGCGTTCCAACGACATCCGCAGCGCCCGCACCACGAGTTCTGGAAGTTCTGGCGGAGCACTCACTTTATCGAGTTTGAACAGGTATGGCAGTTCAGCTAACGGCGTCCAGGATCTGGAATGGTTTGGAAATAGTTGGCAGCCAAATAGTCGGCTGTCCTAGTATTTTGGTCGTCTGCCTATTCCAGAGCGAGTTGATCATGTACGAGATGTATCCAGACATATGGGCGGTCTCCAACGACCCTCCATCGGCTGGCCGCCCGCGCCGCCGCTTGCGAAAACAGCATTCGGTAGTGCCTGCCATTCTCGTCGCACAGGCCCAGAAGGTCGCACCCGCTCGGGGCTGATCTCAGCCAATTGACCACCGCCCGCCACGATCGCGAGCGGTCAGATGTCTCAGGCTTCGGCGGCGATTGTGTCTCCCACCTGACTTGTGGTCCGCGGTTCGCGTCCGGGACGAGCTGCGATGTCTGCGATCACCGCCTTCTCGACCCGTGCCGCTTCCTCGGAGAGTCCAAGATGATCAAGCAGCAAACTGACCGACAGGATCGTGGCAGTCGGGTCAGCGATGCCGCGGCCGGCGATGTCTGGCGCCGAGCCGTGGACCGGTTCGAACATGGATGGAAACACCCGATCCGGATTGATGTTGCCACTGGCGGCAAGTCCGATGCCTCCGGTAACGGCTGCCGCCAGGTCGGTGAGGATGTCACCGAACAGGTTGTCAGTGACGATCACGTCGAACCGGGACGGATCAGTGGCGAGGAAGATCGTCGCCGCGTCGACGTGCAGGTAGTCGGTGGTAACCCCGGAATACTCGCTTCCGACCGCATCGAAAAGCCGCCGCCAGAGGCCACCGGCATTGACCAGCACATTGTGCTTGTGCACCAGTGTGATCTTGTTCCGCCGGCGGGTGGCCCTCTCGAAGGCGTCCCGGATGACCCGCTCGACCCCGTACGCAGTGTTGACGCTCACCTCTGTGGCGATCTCGGCTGGCGTGCCGCCGCGTACCACTCCGCCGTTGCCGCAGTAAAGACCTTCGGTTCCCTCGCGGACGACGACGAAGTCGACGTCCTTTCCGGCGATGACCGACTCGGCCAGTGGCGTTGGGACCCCGGGGAACAGCCGGCTCGGTCGCAAATTCACATAGTGATCGAAGGCGAAGCGCAGTTTGAGCAGCAGGCCGCGCTCCAACAATCCGCTCGGTACGTCGGTGGCACCCGGTGCGACACCGACTGCTCCGAACAGGATGGCATCGGATTCGGCAAGTTCTGCCAGCACCGAGTCCGGCAACACTTCGCCAGTGCGCTGCCAGCGAGCCGCGCCCAAGTCGTATTGCGTGGTCGCAACTGCTCCCGGTCCGGCAACTGCGGACAAGACTTTGAGACCCTCGGCAACAACCTCGGGCCCGATGCCGTCTCCTGGAATGACGGCCAATTTGATCGGCGAGTTGCCGCGTTGGTCGCCAGTCGCGGGCATAGGTGGGCCGTTGTGCGTCACCGCGGCATCGTAGCGAGGGCGCTCCAATGTCCAGGCCCACATCTCATCCGCCCCGCTGCTAGCGTGACGCCAATGGTTGTGGTCGTCGGTGAACGCCAGGTTGGCCCCGCGGACCCCGATCTAGTCTGTAAGAGAGCACTGCTATGAGCCTTCCCTTTGAGTTGCGAGCCAACCCGTCTCCGCGATCCAGGGCCGAGCGGGAGGCGATCCTGTCCGATCCCGGCTTCGGACTTCATTTCACCGATCACATGGCGGTGGCCGTCTGGACCGAGGCCGACGGCTGGCACGATTCGGCGATCATCCCGTACGGACCGTTCTCACTCGATCCAGCAACTGCGGTCCTGCACTACGCCCAGGAGATCTTCGAGGGCCTGAAGGCGTACAAGCACCCGGACGGAAGTGTCTGGCTGTTTCGTCCTGACCAGAACGCTGCGCGGATGATGCGGTCGTCCAAGCGCCTGGCGTTGCCGGTGCTGGAACCACAGGACTTCCTCACCAGCATCGAGGGGCTTGTGGCGGCGGACCTGGGCTGGGTCCCGTCGGCGTCCAGCGGGGCGGAGCGGGAACAGAGCCTCTACCTGCGCCCGTTCATGTTTGCTTCGGAGGCGTTCCTCGGGGTTCGGGCTGCAAAGCGGGTTACCTACTGTTGCATCGCCAGCCCCGCCGGACCGTACTTCGCCTCAGGGTTGCGCCCGGTGAAGATCTGGATTTCCACCACCTACACCCGAGCGGCGGCCGGCGGCACCGGCGCTGCCAAGTGTGGCGGAAACTACGCCGCGAGCCTGATCGCACAGCAGGAGGCAGCGGACCAGGGATGTGATCAGGTCATGTTCGCCGATGCGGCTGAACACAGCTGGATCGAGGAGCTGGGTGGGATGAACGTGTACCTGGTGACCACCGATCAGGAGTTGATCACTCCGGAACTTTCCGGATCGATCTTGGAGGGTGTCACTCGAGATTCGATTCTGACGCTGTCAAAGGAGTTCGGGCTCACTCCGGTAGAACGTCGGATCGGCGTCAAGGAACTGCTCGACGGAATTGGCTCTGGCCTGATCAGCGAAGTATTCGCTTGCGGCACCGCCGCGGTGATCACCCCGATCGGTGAGCTGCGCAACGACACGGGTTCCTATGTCGTCAACTCCGGTGAGACCGGAGAGACCACTGCAGCGCTTCGCAAAAGCCTGCTGGATATCCAGTACGGGCGAACCGAGGACACCCATGGCTGGCTCCGCCGGATACTGTGATCTTCCTGCTCCGCCGACTGGCTTGGAGCGACATTCGGACACGACTGGCGAAATCTCGCGTTCTAGGGAACACTGGTCGTCATGCAGTTCCAGGTTGTGATTATCTGCTAGCGCGCTGAGCTGATTTCAGCGCGCGAAACCTCCTGTCTTACGCGGGAGGTTTTTTCATGCCGAGAACTGACCACCGACAACCGAGGTACCAGATGTCTGCCCAGCTGAAGCCGAAGCCGGCCCAATTCCACGTATTCGACACAACGCTCCGCGACGGTTCGCAGCAGGAGGGGCTGAACCTCTCCGTTCCGGACAAGCTGGCTATCGCAGCGCTACTGGATGAGCTTGGTGTGAGCTTCATCGAAGGTGGCTGGCCCGGCGCGAATCCAGGCGATACGGCGTTCTTCACGGCCATGGCCAACGGCCAGCTCCGGCTGAAAAACGCCGAGCTGGTGGCCTTTGGCTTCACCCGCCGGGTCGGTATGAAGGCAGCCGATGACCCGTTGACGGCCGCCGTGCGTGACTCAGGGGCTCCGGTGGCCTGCATCGTCGCAAAGAGTCACGATCGGCATGTCGAACTCGCCCTGCGAACGACCTTGCGCGAGAACCTGGACATGATCACCGATACCGTGAGCCACCTGCGTGCTCAGGGTCAGCGGGTCTTCGTCGACTGTGAACACTTCTTCGATGGTTTCCGCCGCAACCGCGCCTACGCCCTAGAAGCCGTACAAACGGCCGCCGAAGCTGGGGCGGAGGTTGTCGTTCTCTGCGACACCAACGGCGGGATGTTGCCCAGCTGGGTGAGCGACATTGTTGGCGAGGTGGCACAGGTCGGTGTGCCATTGGGCATCCACTGTCACAACGACACCGGTTGCGCGGTGGCTAACACCCTGGCCGCGGTCGACTCCGGCGCCATGCACGTCCAGGGCACCATCAACGGCTACGGAGAGCGCACTGGCAACGCAGATCTGGTGTCAGTGATCGCCAACCTGGAGCTGAAGTACGGCTGGCCGCTGCTACCGGCCGGCGCACTTCGGGAGGCCACCCGCCTCTCCCACGCGATCGCCGAGGTGACGAACGTTCCACCGAGCGCTCGTCAGCCCTATGTCGGACTGTCGTCCTTCGCCCACAAGGCGGGACTGCATGCCTCGGCGATCAAAGTGGATCCCAACCTCTATCAGCACATTGACCCGGTCGAGGTCGGCAACGATATGCGGATGCTTGTCTCCGACATGGCGGGACGGGCGAACATCCAGATCAAGGGTGGGCAGCTTGGGTTCGACCTCTCTGATCGGGAGCTGGCGGCCAGGATCACTGAAAAGGTAAAAGATGCTGAGGCCGCCGGCTACACCTACGAAGCGGCCGACGCCAGCTTCGAATTGTTGCTCCGCCGCGAGCTTGGCCAGCTGCCTGAATACTTCTCGGTGCAGTCCTGGCGGGTGTTCACCCAGGGTCATCCGGCGCCGTTCGACCTGGGAACTGGCGGGGAGACCGACACCGAATGCACAGTGCGGTTGACGGCCAAGGGTGAGAGCCAGCGAGTCGTGGGTGAGGGCAATGGACCCGTCAACGCCCTGGACCATGCCGTCCGGAACGCGCTGACCCCGGCATATCCCGTTGTTGAGAAGTTCGAGCTGATCGACTATCGGGTGCGGATCCTCGATCAGGGGCACGGTACGGACGCGACCGTAAGAGTGCTGATTCAGACCACTGATGGCCTGCGCGCCTGGACGACGGTCGGTGTCGGTCAGAACATCGTTGAGGCGTCCTGGGAGGCGCTGTCTGACGCCTACCTCTACGGCCTGATTCACGCCGACGATCCGGTCGTGCTCGACCAGCGTGATCTGCCGCCGCTTACCCTGCCGGTCTGACCTGCGCTTAGGCGATCCGATCCAAAATCAGCGGTGAGCGTTCGCCGGCCCTCGCGCCGATCTGGTATGAACTGTCCAGAGCCGCCCGAGCACGGGGGAATCGCTCCGGACTGTCGGTGTGTAGGGTCATGATCGGCTGACCGGCTCGTACGGCATCGCCCGGCTTGACGTGCAGCTCGACCCCCGCACCGGCTTGCACGGGATGCTCCTTGCGCGCCCGGCCAGCTCCCAGGTGCCATGCGGCCTCGCCGACAGCACGGGCTTCCAAAGTCGTCAGCACTCCACAGCTTTCGGCGGTGATCACATCGGATTCCTTGGCCTTGGGGAGGTCGGCATCGGGATCGCCGCCTTGGGCGGTGATCATGGCCCGCCAAATATCCATCGCCCGCCCAGAAGCAAGAATCGCCGCTACGTCGAGATCGCCTCGGCCGCTCACTGCGAGCATCTCCCGGGCCAAAGCAATGGTCAGCTCGACGACGTCCGGCGGCCCGCCCCCGGTCAGTACCTCGACAGCCTCTCGCACCTCGAGGGCGTTGCCGACGGTCAAGCCGAGCGGGATGGACATGTCGGTCAGTAGTGCGACGGTCCGTAGGCCGGCATCATTGCCCAGCCAGACCATGGCCCGGGCCAGCTCAGCTGCCGGCTCCCGCGATTTCATGAACGCTCCGGAGCCCACCTTCACATCAACGACGAGCGCCCCGGTGCCCTCGGCGATCTTCTTGCTCATGATCGACGACGCAATCAGTGGGATGGATTCGACCGTTCCAGTCACGTCGCGCAATGCGTACAGCTTCTTGTCCGCCGGCACCAACCCGGATCCAGGCGCGCAGATGACCGCCCCCACTTCTTCGAGCTGGCGAAGCATCTGTTCTTTGCTGAGTGACGCCTGCCAGCCGGGAATCGACTCCAGCTTGTCGAGCGTCCCGCCAGTGTGACCCAATCCTCGGCCGGCGAGCTGTGGCACGGCAACACCGCAGGCGGCGACCAGCGGAGCCAGCGGCAAGGTGATCTTGTCTCCGACACCGCCGGTGGAGTGCTTGTCCACCGTGGGTCGGGATAGGGCTGAGAAGTCGAGCCGCTCTCCGGAGTCGATCATGGCCTGGGTCCAGCAGGACAGTTCCTGTCGGGTAAGGCCCTGGAAGAAGATTGCCATCGCCAGCGCGGACATCTGCTCATCGGCAATCGCTCCGCGGGTGAAGGCGTGAATAAGCCAGGCGATCTGCTCGCCTGTCAGCGTGCCGCCGTCACATTTGACCCTGATGAGCTCAACGATCTCGTACGGTTCGATGCGCACTCCGCGACAGTAAGTCCTGACTAGGCTGGCGCGCATGCGCATTGCACGGTTCGCCACTGCCGGAGATCCGCAGTACGGCATTGTCGAACTAGCGGAGGACAACGGCCAGCATCCGAACACCGTCGCGGTGCTGACTGGTGACCCGATCGCGATGCCCGTTCAACTGACCGGCGAGCGCATCGAGCTGGACGCAGTGCGGTTGCTCGCTCCGGTCATCCCGAGGAGCAAGATCGTTGCGGTCGGCCGCAACTATGCCGCGCACGCTGCGGAACTCGGTAATGATCTGCCCGAAAACCCGCTCACTTTCTTCAAGCCCAACACCTCCGTGATCGGTCCTGACGAACCGATTGTCTATCCCACCGCCAGCCGAGAGGTCAGCTATGAGGGGGAGCTCGCCATCGTCATCGGCCGGATCTGTCGGGACGTGCCGCCGAGCCGGGTGCCGGACGTGATCTTCGGCTACACCGTCGCCAACGACGTCACCGCTCGCGACCTGCAGCGCACCGACGGTCAGTGGTCACGCGCCAAGGGCTACGACACCTTCTGCCCGCTCGGCCCCTGGATCACGACCCACCAAAGCGTCGACGAGGTGTCCGACCTGCGCATCCGCACCACCGTCGACGGGGAAGTGAAGCAGGACGGCCGGACCCGTGACATGGTTTTCGGTGTTCCGGAGATCATTGCCTACATCACATCGTTCGCAACCCTGCTGCCTGGCGACGTGATCTTGACCGGCACCCCCGAGGGAGTCAGCCCGATCCATCCCGGCCAGGAAGTTCAGATCGAGATCGAAGGAATCGGCACGCTCAGCAATCCGGTGGCAAGCGGCGAGAGGTCGGCCGAGGAAGACGCCGGGTGAATCTAGTGGACGTGCTGAACAACGAGGCCGACGTTCTGGGCGATCTGCGGCCGGAGCAGGTACGGGTTCGGTTCCCCCCGTCGCCGACTGGCAACTTGCACGTCGGCAACGTCCGGAGCGCGTTGTTCAACTGGGTCTTCGCCCGCCACTACGGGGGCACATTCATCCTGCGAATCGAAGACACCGACATCGGCCGCAACCTTCCAGAGTCTTACGCCGGCCTGATTGATGCCCTGACCTGGCTGGGTCTGGATTGGGACGAGGGGCCCAACAAGGGCGGCCCCTATGCGCCCTACATCCAGTCCGCGCGGCGTCAGATCTACCAAGAGGTCGTGGCGAGGCTGCTGGAATCGGGGCTGGCCTACCGCTGTTACTGCACACGGGAAGAAATCGAAGCTCGAGAGGCATCCCGGCCCGCGGGGGCACCGTCCGGCTACGACGGATACTGCCGTCAGCTCGATCCGGAGCGGATTCGCCAGCTCACGGCCATGTCTACCCCGTCGGTCATTCGAATGCTGGTCCCCGATGCGCCGCTCGAGTTCGATGACCTGGTTCGCGGCCCGGTCCGCTTCGCCGCCGCCCACGTCGCGGACTATGTCCTCGTCCGCGCCAACGGCGAGCCGCTCTACACCCTGGTCAATCCGGTCGACGACGCGCTGATGAGCGTGACCCACGTCCTACGCGGGGATGATCTGCTGCCGTCGACGCCGCGGCAGATCGTGCTCTACTCCGCCCTCAAGCAGTTGGGCATCGGCGCCGGCCGCACGCCCAGGTTCGGACACCTGCCGACGGTTCTTGGCGAGGGCAATCGGCGCCTTTCGAAGCGGGACAAGGAATCTGCGCTTGCTGAATACCGCACCCAGGGCTACCTGCCAGAGGCGCTGCTGAACTACCTAGCGCTGCTCGGCTGGGCCCTAGCCGACGATCGAGACATTTTCACCATGGAGGAGATGGTCCCCGCCTTTGACATTCGCCGTGTCAACGCCAGTCCGGCACGGTTCGACCCAAGGAAGTGTGAGGCAATCAATGCCGCACATATTCGCCTACTCCCGGTCGACGAGCTCAGCGAGCGGTTGGTCCCGTTCTTGGTGTCCGCCCGACTGATCAAGGATCCGCCGCTGCCCGGCGAACGAGCGTTGTTGATCGCCGCGACGCCGCTGATCCAGGAGCGAATCAACACGTTGTCCGAGGCCGTCGAGCTACTGAGATTCCTCTTCGTCGAAGATGAGGATCTCACGATCGAGCCGGATGCCGGTCTCACAAAGGAGTCGACGGAGGTTCTGGATGCAACCATCCGGGCCCTCGCCGAGGTCGAGCCGTACGACTCAGCCTCCATCGAGGCAGTCCTACGCGACACCCTGGTGAGCGGCCGGGGGATGAAGCCCAAGGTGGCGTTTGGGCCGGTCCGGGCGGCGATCACCGGACGCCGAATCTCACCACCATTGTTCGAGTCGTTGGAACTACTCGGCCGCCGGTCTGCTCTGGCGAGGTTGACCGCCGCGCGAGCGGGTCTGGTGCCAGAGGGCGCACGTGGCTAAGCAGGCCAAGAAGCCAGGTCAGCGGGTGGCCGCGAAGCCGTTGAAGACGAGCAGCAGATCCGGCAATCCGGCGATGCGCGCGGGAGCTATTGAGCCGCGCAAGGAGCCGACAGCTCCGGAAACAGCCACTGCAGCTCCTTCAGAGGACCTGAGCAGATTGTTTCGGGTCGGCCCAATCGATGTGCCCGGATTGCTACCGCCAGATGGGGCGGCCTATCCGCAGCTGTTACGGACGAGCCAATTCACCTGGTGGCGTTCGCTGCTGGGCGTGCTCTTCGGGCTGTCGATGTTCGTATTGCTGACCTCCATCATCAGCCGGGTGGTCACCCTGCTTGCCTGGACGGTCACGACGCCCGGCATTCCGTATCTGCAGTACTACCGGGAGGCGTACGCCTTTGCCCGCCCCAGCGGCATGCTGGCGGCGAATCTCGGCATTGCCATGTTGATCCCGATCTGCTGGCTACTAATGACCATGGTTCACCAGGTTGCCCCTCGCTGGCTGACTTCTGTGCAGCCGGGCGTTCGGTGGCGATATCTATTTGTCTGCCTGGCGATCGCCGTGGTGGCGCTCAATGGGACGCTGCTGCTATCAGCCCTGGTCTCCGAGCCGCTCGACTTCCAAGTCCAGCCAGCCTTCTGGTGGTTCCTGCTGGTGATCATCTTCACCTCGCCGATCCAGGCCGCGGCCGAAGAGCTATTCTTTCGCGGCTATCTGATGCAAGCCCTGGGCAGTCTTGTGCAGCAACCATGGTTCGGGGTGATTGTCTCCTCGGTGGTCTTCGCGCTGTTGCACGGTACACAGAACCTGCCGTTGTTTTTCGCTCGACTGGCGTTCGGGTTGCTGGCAGCCATCCTCGTCTGGCGTACCGGAGGGCTGGAGGCCGCCATAGCAGCGCACATCGTCAACAACGTCTTCGCCTATGTAATCGCGAGTCTGACCAGCTCGATTGCCACGCTGCGAGCGATCCGGGAGATCGACTGGATCAATGCGGCTTGGGACGTCGGCGGATTCGCGATCTTCGCTGTCGTTGCCTATCTGGTGGCACGCCGGATGAGCCTTCGCACCCAGGTCGATCTGTCAAGCGTGCGACCGGCGCCGTAGGAATGTTTGGGCGGCGGAGACGCTCTACAGTAAAGTCTTCCCTCGTGCTCAGGCGCCGAAGCGGAACCTCGGGCCCGCAGCGCGAGCGATGGGGTATGGGGTAATTGGCAGCCCGACTGGTTCTGGCCCAGTTAGTCTAGGTTCGAGTCCTAGTACCCCAGCGGCGGAGCTGCCGATTCGCTGGACGAGCAAGCGGTTGGTAGGCTTCCGAAACCTGATCGGACCATGCCTGGTTCGGCCCAGGCAGCTGGGGCCCCGTTGTGTAGCGGCCTAGCACGCCGCCCTCTCAAGGCGGTAGCGCGGGTTCGAATCCCGTCGGGGCTAC
>Ga0126305_10000809_pt1 | contig 13593 bp, 13 predicted proteins | sample Plot26_FD_92536 | JGI IMG/M metagenome (GOLD analysis project Ga0126305, IMG submission 92536) | Serpentine soil microbial communities from UC McLaughlin Reserve, CA, USA - Plot26 | ecosystem: Environmental > Terrestrial > Soil > Grasslands | place: USA: UC McLaughlin Reserve, Lake County... | reverse complement strand
CAGACGCACTGCGCGATGATCCGCTTCCACAACCGGGTCGTCGACAGCCTGCCGGCCGCCGTCCCGCAGAGCCAGCACTTCGGCAAGGCGCGGGAGCTCGTGACCAAGCACTACCAGTGGATGCTGAGGACGGACTACCTGCCGCGGATCTGCGCCGAGGGAGTCGTCAACGACGTCTTCAACAACGGCCGCAAGGCGTTCGAGGTGGGCGTGCCGGCGACGGACGTCCCGACCATGCCGATCGAGTTCTCGGTCGGCGCCTTTCGAATGGGCCATTCGATGGTCCGCGCGGCCTACAACTGGAACAAGGTGTTCGACGACGGCAGCGGCACCCTCGATTACCTGTTCACCTTCTCGGCGCTCGGCGGCGACCTTGGCGGAGAGACGCGCCTCATCAGCACCTGGATCGCCGACTTTCGCCGCCTCTATGACTTCGGTGAGGCGAACAAGCCGAACCTCGAGGTTGCGGCGAACAAGTTCAACCGGGCGATGCGGATCGACACGTCCATCGTCGACCCGCTCAGGCACCTTCCGCCGCACGCGTTCGGCGCCCCCGATTCGATGCCGTTCAACGACCCGGAGCGAAACCTCGCCTTCCGCAACCTGGAACGCGCGAACATGGTGACGTTGGCGACGGGCCAGCAGATGGCCACCTTCCTGAAGAGCAAGGGCGTCAATCTGACGAAGCTCACGGCCGCCCAGATCCGCGACGGTCGGGGCGGCATCGAGCTGGGCGGGCTGACGCAGGCTCAGCGACAGGCACTCGTCCAGAACACCCCGCTGTGGTTCTACGTCCTGCGCGAGGCCGAGTTCAACGCGGGCAGGCTGAAGGGGGTCGGTGCGCGCATCGTCGCCTAGACCTTCAACCGCGCGATGCAGGGAAGCCAGTTCTCGATCCTCAACGACACCGCTTGGCGCCCGACGCTGGGCCCAAATCAGAACACGTTCAGGATGGTCGATCTTCTGCTCTTCGCGTTCGAGAACAAGAAGAGCCTGCTGGCTCCGCTCGGGTAGCGAGCGGAGCTAAGCCGGGACCTGAGCCGCGATCATCGACTGAGCGCGACGCATCCCGACCGTGTTCCCCTTGCGCTCATAAAGCGCGATTGCCGTGTGGATCGTGCGGGCGGCCTCCTCCGTCTCACCGGCCAGCCCCAGGACCTCGGCATGGGCGATCAGCGCGTCCGCGTGATCCGTCAGCCAGTCAGTTCGAATCGCGAGCGCGACAGCGGCGCCGCTCATCCGCTTTGCCTCCCGGATCTCGCCACGACGCGCCAGTAGTCGCGCCCGAACGGTTCGCCACGCGATCTGCGCCGAGAGGTCGTCTTGGGCGCCCGCGTCCTCGGCTTCACGGCTCAGCCCCCACGCCTCGTCCGTGTGCCCCTGCTCGTAGAGCACACGCGCGAGCATCGCAACGGTATCCGAGAGAAGGGCCTTCTCTCCCATCTCTGACAGGCGCTCGTATCCCGCGCGAAGAACCGCCTCGGCGCCCCGCTCGTCGCCCGACGCCATTGCGACCAACGCCTCGCCATGGCAGACCGCGGTGTGGACCGACGTTCCCAGCTCTTCCATGATCGCTTTGCTTTCGGCGACCAGTTCACGTGCGACGGCGAAGTCGCCTCGCATCGCATGGATAGCCGCGAGGTGATCAAGCACGAGCGCCTGCGCCCGTCGATGTTCCCCGAGCTGCGATCGGATTCTCTCGCACCGCTCGATTGCGGCGTCCACGTGCATCATCCCGGCATGGGCCGATGACGCGAGCCAGCTGAGCGTCTCGGACCAGCCGCGCTCATCTCCAGCCATCTGCGCGTGCTCCGCGGCTCGCTCCCATGCGCGGTCAGCGCTCGCCGAGCGCCCTTCGATCCAGTGGACTAGGGCGCGCAATCTCCAGAGCCGATCCAGGCCCAGGTCGTCCCCCGCCGCCGTAAAGCTCGCGAGCAGCGGGTCGAATTCCTCCCGCACCTCGCGGGTCCCGTCCTCGGTGCTCACCTGCAGGCGCAGGAACAGGCGCGCGACCGTCGCATGGGCCAGCGCGAGCGCGTCATCCCGCCCGGCGGCTGCGTCGACCGCCGCATCGAGCACCCGCTCGGCCTCCGCCAGCCGGCCATTCTCGGTTAGTGCCGAGCCCAGCTCGGGCAGCAGGGATCCGCGGAATCGGTCGTCATCGGGCAGCAGCGCCGTGGCACGCTCGAGCAGGTTGATCGCGGCGGGCAGGTCGTCGCGGGCGAGCGCCGACCGGCCGGCGGCTCCCAGGTGATCGGCGCCGCGAGCGGCGAGATCGCGATGTCGCTCCCGCGCCGCCGGCTCGAGCGCCAAACGGCATCGCAGCGCCTGCTCGAGGTGATATCCGATGACCTCCTCGTGCTCCCCGAGCTCGTAGTCGGAACGCTGCTCGAGCCAGGCTGCGTGACGCTCATGAAGATCCGCCCGCACCCGCTTCGGGACCAGGCTGTATGTCGCGTCTCGGATGAGAATGTGACCGAACCGGTAGCCGGCTTCATTCGTGAACTCGGAGCGCCACGGGCTGATCAGCCCACGGTCGACCAATGATCGGAGCGCGGCGTCCAGGTCAGCGCGGTGCGGCGGGGCGACCAGCTCCGCGAGCGCCCCGCGATGGAAGGTGCGTCCCTCGATCGCGGCCGCCTCCAGCACCGCGCGCTCGGCCTCCGGAAGGCGGTCGATGCGCGAGGTCAGGACGGCCTGGATCGTTGGGGGGATCGCGTCCGCCGCAGCGCCGAGCTCTGTGCGCATGGCGACCATCTGCTCGAGGAAGAACGGATTGCCCTCGGCCGCGGCGAGCACGCGGCCCCGATCTTCGCCCGTCAGCTCCGCTCCCTCCGCCAGGCCGGCGAAGAGGACGCTCGCATCGCGCTGCGAGAGCGGCTCGAGATCGAGGCTCGTCGCGGCCGGCGCCGCCGCGGCCGGCCAGCCCGGATGGGCCTCGAACAGCTCAGGGCGCGCCAGGCATACCAGCAACAGCGGAAACCGGGCCGACACGCTCGCGACGTGGTGGATCAGGTCGAGCAGGCTCTGCTCCGCCCAGTGGATGTCCTCGAAGACGATGACGAGAGGGCGGTCGCTCGCGAGTCGCTCCATGAGCCTTCGCGCCGCCCACTGCGCCTCCTCGACCGACACGGTGCCGCGGGCGAACCCCGTCGCGCGGGATAGCCGAGCAGCGATCAGATCGGATTCCTCGCCTGGCGAGCTCCCGCCGATCAGGCTCGCCACGGCGTGCTGGGTCGGGGCCCCAGCGAGCGACCGCACGATCTCGGCGACCGGCCAGTACGTGATGCCTTCGCCGTACGGGAGGCATCGTCCGACCGCCGTCGTGGCCTCCCCCTTCACGTGCTCGAGCAGGGCCTCGACCAGGCGAGACTTGCCGATCCCGGCCGGACCGACGACGGTGGCCATTTGCGGCTGTCGTGAGGAAACCACCTCGTCGAAGGCCCGGCGAAGCCGCTCGAGCTCGCGCTTCCGGCCGACGAACGGCGGACTCGGCCGGGCGGGCCCCGCTGCCCGCTCAGAGCGCACGGACCGAAGGCGCCACGCCGTCACCGGCAGGGACTTCCCCTTCAGAGTCAGCGGATCAAGTGGATCGAGGTCGGCCAGTCCGCCGAGGTGGCGTGCGGTGTCCTGCCCGACGAGCACGTCGCCTGGCGGGGCCGACGCCTCGAGGCGCTGGGCGACGTTCACCACGTCGCCGACCGTGGACAGATCGCCTCCCGGGGCGCTTCCGACGACGACCTCGCCGGTGTTCAGTCCCGTATGGATCTCGAGTCGCACGCCCCAGCGGCTCGCGAGCTCGTCGTTGAGATCGCCGAGCCTGTCCCGCATCTCGAGAGCGGCGCGGGCGGCGCGCACCCCGTCGTCCTCGTGCACGACGGGCACGCCGAACACGGCCATCACCGCGTCTCCCATGTACTTCTCCACGGTGCCGCCGTGGCGCTTGATGATCCGCGCGGTCTCGTCGAACCAGCGGCTCATGAGATGCTGCAGCGACTCCGGATCCAGTCGCTCGCCGAGCTCCGTGAACCCGCTGACGTCGCAAAACAGAACCGTGACAACCTTGCGCGCGGCCGTGACCGATGTCGAGGAGAGCGGAGCGCCGCAGTGCGCACAAAAAGTCGCCTCGTCCCTGTTCGGCTCACCACACCGGGCGCACGCCCGCATGGGGCAAGTGTAAGCCCGCACAAGGCGGCCGGACAGGCCGTCCGCGCCCCAGACCAATCGTCTGGGCAACCCTCCTGAATCCAGCGATGGGTGAACTTCCTTCAGTCTCCCTCGATCCGGCGGCGAAACGACTCGGCGGGCTCGACCGTCGCGCCCGTCAGCCGCGCGCGGTCGGCCAGCCAGCGATCCGACGTGACCACGCGCACGCCGGAGGCGTCCTCATCGGCGCGAAGGCGGCGATCGATCTCGTCGTCGGCGGAGTCGCGCCGCGGCCGCGGGGCGTGGGCCACCTCGATGACCGTCGAGCGGATCGGCGGGCGCGGCGGCTGCTCGAAGACGACGGTGACGTCCTCGCCGCTCTCGGCGACCCAGCGCTCGAGCATGTCCACCAGCCGGACCATCGCCCCGTGACGGTCCTTCCACCAGTTGTCGGGGCGCGTTCCGATCACGTTCATGCCGTCGACGAGGTAGCGCATCCGACGGGGAGCCTACGACCTGAAGGATGTAGGCTCGACCACGATGGACGGCGAGGAGAAGACGCTCGACGAGATCCTCGTCGGCGATCGCGAGCGGTGGAAGGACGGTCCGCCCCACGAGCTCTTCAAACGGCTCCGGGGTGAGTGCCCGGTCCACTGGTCGTCGCAGATCACCGACTATCCCGAGGAGGAGGGCTTCTGGTCGGTCACGACAGCCGACGACGTCCACGAGGTCAGTCACGACTGGCAGACGTACTCGTCGGAGCGTGGCGGGATCACGGCGCTGACCAACGCGATCATGCCGCTCGAGCTGATCCAGTCGATGTTCATCGGCATGGATCCGCCGAAGCACGACCGGCTGAAGATGCTCTTCCAGCGCGGGTTCACGCCGAAGCGGATCGCCGAGCACGAGGACGCGATCAGGGCGATCACGGTCGGTGTCCTCGAGCGGCTCGAGGGCCGCGAGACCTGCGATCTCGTCACCGAAGTGGCCCAGCCCGTCGTGTCCCGCGTGATCGGCAGCTTCATGGGGATCCCGCCCGAGGACGACGAGATCTGGGCGCGCCTCATGAACGCCACCCTCGGTGCCGGCGACCCGGACCTCAACCCGGAGGGGACCGAGTCGGTCATGGAGCGCGAGGTGCCCGAGATCTTCGAGCGCTGCCGGCGGCTGATCGCCGAGCGCCGCGAGCGGCCAACGGATGACCTCACGAGCGTCCTCGTGCACGCCGAGATCGAGGACGAGCGACTCGAAGAGCACGAGATCGTGATGGGCTTCTTCCTGCTCGTCGCCGCCGGCAACGACAGCACCAAGGCGACCTACTCGAGCGGCATGCGCGCGCTGCTGGAGAACCCCGATCAGCGCCGGCTCCTGCTCGACGACCCCTCGCTGATCCCGAGCGCGGTCGAGGAATCGCTGCGGATGTTTCCGGCGTTCGCCCACTTCCGCCGCACCGCCACCCGGGACGTCGAGCTCGACGGCCAGACGATCCACGAGGGCGAGAAGGTCGTCATGTGGTACGTGTCGTCGAACCGCGACGAGACCCGCTACGAGGACCCCGACCGCTTCGACGTCACCCGCAACCCGGAGCACCAGGCGTTCGGGGCCGGGGGCCGCCACTTCTGCCTCGGCACGGCGCTGGCGCGGCTGGAGCTGCGGATCCTGCTCGAGGAGACCCTGGCGCGCTTCCCGGAGATGGAGCTCGCGGGGCGCCCCGAGCAGGTCGAATCACCGTTCGTGAATCAGCTCAAGGCGCTCCCGGTCCGGCTGCAGCCGTAGCGGTAGAGCCTCGGCCCCTGCCCGGGCGGGGCCGTGGGCCGGGACGACAAGAAACGGGCACCGAAGAGGGCGCGCGGGCGATTGTCGGATTCCGGCGACATAGGCGCCGTTTCTCGACAATGTTCCGCCGCCACCAGGGTTTGGGGTTTTAGGGCCGCTATAGCGTCCCCAAAGCACCAAACGCTTTCGAGGCGAGCGAGTCGCGTAGTACAGAAGGCCATCGCGCCACCGGGTGTGCTTCCCCTACTTGCGCCGTCTTTAGGCCGGCACTGCGTAGGGATTGCTGCTACAGCCGGGCGGCGAGCCACCCCGCCTGCACGTTGCCGGAGCGGATCCGCTGCGGGTGGTCGCCCACCTTGACCCGGGCGATCTCCTTGCGCTTGCGGTAGCTGATGACCGAGATCCGGTCGCTGCCGCTCCACGAGACGTAGCACTTGCGGCCGTTGAGGCTGGTCGTCGACCAATAGGGCTTCTTGCCGCCGTGGATCAGCTTGTAGCGGAAGGACTTGCGCCCGACTATCGCCGCGTAGTCGGACATCGTCCCGGCGACGCAGAGCCTGGTTCCCCGCTCGTTCATCGCGATGCCGTGGTGGGCCGAGTCGAGCAGGTACTCCTCGCGCGGCATGTCCTTCACCTCGTCGGCGATCGGCAGGTTGGCGACGCGCCTGACGCGATTGTTCTTGAGGCTGTATTCGACGAAGCCGTGGAAGAACGAGACCTGGAAGTAGACGAAGCGCTCGCTCGGTGAAAGCGCCATGGGCCTGACCGACGAGCTCATGTCCGGGTAGCCGGCCTGGTCGAGCTTCTTGCCCATGTCGATCTTCTTCAGCACCTTGAACGTCTTGGCGTCGACGATCTCGAACCACCGCTCGCCCTTGCTCGTGCTCATCGACGGGTCGTCCGTCGGCGTGTACACCCGGCCGATGCTTGCGTGGTAGATCAGCGAGCCGTCCTTGGAGTAGGTGTTCTCGTGCGGCGAGTCGCCGGAGGGGAACTCGCCGAGCTCCTTGCCGGTCCTGGTGTCCAGCACGTGGACGACATTCGCAGTTGAGTCCGAGACGGCGACCTGCGTGCCGTCCGGGGAGAGCCCCATGTGGTCGGAGCGGTAGCCGTCCATCGGGAATCGCCACGCGATCTTGCCGGTCTTGAGTTGATCCCCACGACGTCGGCGAGGCTCGGGCGCGAGACGATCAACAGCCGCCCATCCGGCGTCGAGTACATGTCGTCGACGAACTGGTCGTGGCCCTCGCCGACCAGCTGGCGAATGGCGAGGAAGAAGCCCAGCTTGTCCGGACTCGTGTAGATCTCCAGCAGCCGCTGTTGGAGGTCGGGGACGATGTTGATGCGCGCCACCCGCTTGTAGCCGGCCTTGGGATAGATGACGTCGGCGGTCCCGTCCCAGTTGTTGCCGACGAAGACGACGTGCCGGATGCCGCTCGCGCCGTCGCCCTTGGCGACAGCCTGCGACGCAGGCAGAAGCAGCGCCGCCGCGAGCGCGGCGACCGCCAGCGCCAATGTCCTCCGTGACCTCAGCATCGATCTACCCCTCCTGTGTTAACGGCTTTCCCAAGCGGTCCAGACGCCCAAGACCATAGGGACGTTGCACGGGTTGCGCGCCGGTTCAATCCGAGGAAACTCATGTCGTCGGGAGTCGCTGCCGATAGTCAGAGCGTGAATGGGAGTGCCCCCGCCCGCCAGTCGTCCCTGCGCCGTCGACGCGGACGACTCACCACGTTGCTCGAGGCGCTATCCGCGGACTCGCTGCACGAGAGCCGGTGGGCTCGCAAGGCCGAAAGAGAGGAGCGGGCACGGCGGCTCGAGCGGCTGCTCGCCGGCTCCGGCATTCGCCTGCTGAACGATCGTCGCGTTCCCGGGGCGCGGTCGACGATCGACCACCTCGCCGTCGGTCCCCAGGGAGTGACCGTCATCGACGCCGCCGATGAGAGCGGCAGGGCGCGCGTGGTGGATGGCCGGCTGCTCGTGGAGGCTGACGATCGCACGACCCTCGTCCTCGACGTGTTGCGCCAGGTGGAGGTGATCCGCCTGGGCCTCGCCTCGTCCCCGAGCCTTCCAGTCAACGGGGCGATCTGCTGGGTCGAGCCCGACGGCCTGCCGCGCCTGCGCAAGCTGAGCCTCAACGGCGTTCCGATCGATGGACCGCGGGCACTCGCCGACGAGCTTCGGCGCCCGGGCCCGGTCTCGACCAAGCGGGCGCGCCACATCGCAAATCTGTTGGACCGACGCCTGCCGCCGCGCATTTAGAGTACGCGCGCATGACGGGCGAGCAGGAGACAACCCCCGAGCAGAAGACGGCCCCAACCGGGCCGCAAGATGCCGCGGTGTCGCGGGATCCGGGCACGCCGGACACCGCCCCGGACGACGCCAGCGACCTTCGCGGCTTTCACTTCCGCCGCCTGATGCGCCAGCGCTCGACCTGGCTCTGGGGCGGCATCCCCACGGTCGTCCTGGCGGCCGCGCTGGCCTTCGGGAACCTGCTTTGGGTCCCGATCATCCTCATCCTCGGATTCCTGATCACGGTGACGGTCTGCTGGATCAAGGCCGTCACCCGTGCCGAGGACGCCTTCTTCGTGGCGTACGCCGAGGAGCGCGGCCTCACGCCGACCGAGCTGGGGAACCTCCCTGGGTCCACGCCGCTCCTTCGCAAGGGCGACGAGAACAAGGCGGAGGAGATCCTCGAGGGGCCGCTCGGCGACGGCACCAACGGCACCCTGGCCCTCTACACCTACACCGAGGTCTACTACGACAAGGACGGGCGCCACGAGACCGACTACCACTTCACGGTCGCGATGACCGACCTTCCCGAGTGTCGCGCGCGCATGCCGGAGCTCTACGCGAACCGCAAGTTCGGCCTCCGCGTCTTCGAGAAGCTGGAGGACGTCTTCCGGTCCAAGGAGCGGGTCAAACTCGAGAGCGAGAAGCTCGACGAGGAGTACGAGATCTTCACCGGCAAGGACCAGGACCAGAACTTCCTGCGCCAGGTCTTCTCGCCGACGTTCATCGTCTGGCTGGCCGACGAGGCACCGGAGAAGTTCGCGTTCGAGCTCGAGGACGGCGTGCTCTGCTGCAACGTGAAGGGACACAAGAGGAGCGCCGCCGAGCTGGACGGCATGCGCGCCTCCACAGCGCGCATCGCCAAGCGCCTTCGCGACGAGATCCGCGAGGGCGCCACGGCCACCGCCGGCTGACCCGACGGGCAAGTAGGGCAGTGCCGCTCCCACCCCGCGAAGCTTTTGGTGGATTGGGGACGCTATAGCAGCCCCAAACCACCAAACGGTGATCTGGGTTGGCGATTACAGGCTGTCCAGGACTTCTCGGGCTGCCCGCTTGCCAGATCGCACGGCGCCGTCCATGTAGCCGTTCCAGAACGTGGAGGTCTCGGTCCCGGCCCAGTGGATGTTGCGCACCGGCTCGCGGATCGCCGACCCGTACTCGGTGAGCGTGCCCGGACCCGCGATCGCCACTGGGCAGCCGCGCGTCCAGGTCTTCTGCGACCAGTTGGTCTCGAAGTACTCGCGCGGGTGCGCCGCCTTCGACCCGAAGTACTTGCCGAAGTTGGCGAGGATGGCCGCGCGCCGGTCGGCCTCCGACATCGCTGCGAAGGCTCGCGCCTCGTCACCGCCGATGAACCCGAACACGACTCCTTTTGAAGCGTCGCGGGGAGAGTCGTCGAACGTGGTGTTGGCGGGACCGTCGTACGAGACCACGCTGCCGTTCAGGCCGTCGTCGCGCCAGAAGGGCTCGTCGTAGACGGCCGTGGCCTTGATCAGATTGCCCTGAGGCAGCCGCTGGGTCAGCTGATCGCGAAGTGCGGGGAGCCTCGGGTGATAGGCGATGCGGACGGCGAGGGTGGGCGGCACCGCCACGATCGCGCGCTTGGCCCGCACGTCGAACTTGCGGCTGTGGACGGTGACCCGGCCGCCATCCTGGGAGATACCGCGAACCGGCGCCTGAAGCACCACGCGGTCGCCGAGCTCGCGCGCCATCCTCAGGCACACGCGCTGCGCGCCGCCCGCGAGGCGCCACATCTGCGCGCCGTCACGCGTGTTGAAGTTGCGCTCGAAGGTGCCCGGGTTGTCCTCGTTGCCCGAGGCGGCGATGTAGAAGAGGACGAACAGAAGCGAGAGGTCGGTTGGCTCCGCGCCGAAGATGGGGCGCGTAGCGAGCGAGACGAGCTCGATGAACTTCTCGTTGTCGCTGTTGTCGCGCAGCCAGGTCGCGAGCGTCTGCCGATCCCATTCGGCGGCGTTCGGCGACTGCCAGGGCGCATCCACGGGCACCTCGGTCGACATCCGATCGAGCGCCACCACGGCGCGGGCGAGGTCGGGCAGGATCTCCGGATCGGGCGGCGCGGATCCGGTAGGGCCCGTGTCGCTGTAGGTGCTGCGCTCGCCGGCGGAGTTGACGTACACGTTGTCGCCGTTGACGAAGGTCCGGAACTTGGCGACGCCGAGCTCCTTCGCGAGGGCGAGGATGTAGTCCTGCGTCGGGCCGATGAAAGTGGCCCCTCGCTCGGAGATGTCACCGCCGCCGATCTCCTTGTTCAGCGCTCGGCCACCGACCCGGTCGCGGGCCTCCAGGACGATCACGGACTTCCCGGCGCGGCGCAGCTCGCGCGCCGCCGTCAGTCCCGCGAACCCCGCGCCCACCACGGCCACGTCGCACCTTCGCCGCCCGCGACGGCCCGCGGCAGCACCAGCGCCGGGAACCCGGCCCAACGCTGCACCCAACCCGGCGGCGGCCGATGCGCCGATGAGCCCTCGCCGCGAGATCGTGTGGTCGCTCATGCAGGAGTGACCATCTCACAGGGGCGTGCCTGCAAGGTTCGTGCCGGCTCTGCGTCAGGCGGCCGCCGGCAGCTCGGCACCGGCCAGGAACTCCTCGAAGTCCTTGTGCGACGGGCAGAAGTCGCCGCCCGGAATGGGTACCCGCTGGCATGGCGTGCCCTCGCGCGTGTGGGCCTGACAGTGACGGGGGCGCCCATCGAGGTCCACGCCGGCCGGGCGCTTGGCGAGGAACTTCGTGGCCAGGTTGATGTTCATCTCGACCACCCGCCAGGCGTACAGCTGGTCGCTCATGCTCATGTAGGGCCGGATCTCGAGGAACAGCCAGCGCGCCGGTCGAGCGAAGTAGCGTCCGTCGTAGGTCAGGCGCTGGATGGCCGCCTCGCAGGCGTCGAGTACCGCCTGCCGGTTCTGACACCCCGTTGGATCGTCCTCACCCCCAACCACGCGCGGCGCCAGCTCCCTGTAGATGGAGCGGCTGAAGTGGTACATCCCGTGACCCCCTTGGTCGTCCATACCCGATGCCCTGCGTGCACTCCGTGCTTGCTTCGTGCTGAGGGCTCGGGGGGTCCCTTCCCTTGTGTGCTTGATCGCAAACATCTTTGCGCCGATTCGACGCAGGTCGCGAGGAAGGGCTGGACGGAAGTGCGAGGGCGGGATGCGCGTGGGAGGATGCGGTCGTGGAGCAGCGCCTCAGCCTCATCACCCTGGGCGTCTCCGACCTCGCCCGCGCCCGCGCGTTCTACGAGGGAATGGGATGGACGACCGGCGCCGACCCCGGTGACGACGTCGTGTTCTTCCAGACTCCCGGTTGCATCCTGGCGCTCTGGGACCGCGCCAAGCTCGCCGAGGACAGCGGCGTTGACGATCCGGGCGGCTGGGGCGGGGTGACGCCGGCCCACAACGTGCGCTCGCCCGAGGAGGTCGACTCCGTCCTCGCCGAAGCCGCCGCAGCGGGAGGAACGATCGCGCGCCCGGGAGACGAAACGTTCTGGGGCGGCTACTCCGGAGTCTTCGTGGATCCCGACGGCCACCCATGGGAGGTGGCGCACAACCCGCACTGGACCCTGAACGAGGACGGATCGATAACCCTGCCCGCCTGATGTCCTCCTGCCTACAGGCGGGCCAGGGCCTCGGCGATCGGCGTCTCGCCCTCCAGGAGATCGAACGCCTTGCCGACGGTGGCCGGCTCGTCCAGGCACGCCATGAGGGTGGCGGCAACGTCGTCGCGCGAGATCTGCCCGTAGCGACCGAGATCCGCGGCGGCGGCGATCAGGTCGGTGCCGGGCTCGTCCGTCAGCCCACCGGGCCGAACGATCGTGAAGTCGAGCCCGCTCTCGGCGAGCTCGCGGTCCGCCTCCGCCTTGGCCTCGTAGTACGGCCGCATCTCGTCCGACCAGCGTTCGGGATGGTTCGCCCCGATCGCCGACACGATCACGTAGCGCGAGATCTCGTTCCTTCGGGCGGCCTCGATCAGCTTGACCGCGCCGCCGTAATCCACCGTGCGCTTGCGGGCCGGCCCGCTTCCGGCACCTGCCCCGGCAGCGAAGACGATGGCGTCGATGCCGGCGATCGAGCGGGCGACGGCATCCGCATCCAGGTTCTCGATGTCCGCGCCCACGGCGGTCGCGCCCGTCGCCTCGACGTCGGCGGCATGGTCCGGATTGCGGATGAGCCCGCGCGCCCGATCGCCGCGCTCGGAGAGCAGTCGCAGGAGCCGCAGCGCGACGTTGCCATGCCCGCCGACAACAGCCACCTCCATCGCCATGCCGAATGCTTATCAGTCGCACCCTCGGCGGCGCGTTTCGCGGCCGGTTGGAGCCGTCATAGGATGGCCCCGTGATGGAGGATCTGGGAGCACCGGTCTCGTACCTGACCCTGGCCGAGGGGGCCCCCGTCTATGCAAGCGACGGCCAAAAGGTGGGAAAGGTCACTCGCGTCATGGCCGATCTCGGTGTGGACGTCTTCGAGGGGATCGTCTTGGAGACCGGCATTCTGCCTCCGAGCCATCGCTTCGTGGACGCCGAGCAGATCGCCGAGCTCCGGGAGCGCGGGGTCGTCCTGGCGGTCGACTCGCACCTGGTCGAGTCCCTACCGAAGCACCGGACCTGATCTCAGACCAGGTCGACCTCCGCCCAGAGGAGCGGCGGACGGCTTCCGTCGATTCCCCAGCGGTCGGCCAGCCGGTTGAGCAGGAACTGTCCCCACTCGGCCAGGCCGTTCGCAGCCTCCGGCTCGAATCCGCGGACTACGGCGGGCCTCGATGGCCCATTCGTCTGGAGCCGAACGCCGCCCCGCCTGAACACGACCGTCAGGTCGACGGAGCCCATGTCGTGATCCGGGTCGCGCCCCGCCACTTGGGCGATCAGCTCGCTCGCCAGCAAGGCGGTCCGCCTGCGCGTAGCGGGATCCATGTCGGCGCCAAGTCCCTCCAGCGCCGTCTCGAGCTCGGTGGCGGCGGCTTTCATGCTGTGGCGTGGATTCACGCTCAGCGTGTGCGTCGCCGTCCGTGGCATCTCGGTTGCGCCGCCAGCGCGACCGAGAGACTCATCGGAGTGCGACCAGCTTGGGTAGGTCATATGACCACCCTTCCCACAATCCGCCCCCGCAGCCAGTCGGCCGTACGGACGTCTTGCATTGAAATTGTCTGCCGGCTTCCACTCGGATTCGCTCGCACCTGGCGATCGCCTCCAAGACGGACGGTCGACCAGACCACCATACGCTCATCGTCAGCCGCGTGTGTCGAGTGACGGATCGCGGCGGCTTTTGATGCGCTAGGGGAGCGGCTCGGCCGCCTCGAGCGCGGCACCGTGCAGGATGTCGTGCTCGGAGACCTCGAGCTTCTGAAGTCCGAAGGCCCGCATCACCT
>Ga0126305_10000807_pt1 | contig 13609 bp, 7 predicted proteins | sample Plot26_FD_92536 | JGI IMG/M metagenome (GOLD analysis project Ga0126305, IMG submission 92536) | Serpentine soil microbial communities from UC McLaughlin Reserve, CA, USA - Plot26 | ecosystem: Environmental > Terrestrial > Soil > Grasslands | place: USA: UC McLaughlin Reserve, Lake County... | reverse complement strand
GGACGTAAAAGATGTTTATCTGCAATAGTAGTTGCGGCTTCTACATTAAATGCCTTGGCTCTTGCAACTAATGTTTTCGTTCTGGACAGATCTGCCCAGCGGTGATATTCTCCCATTAATTCACGGGAACGTTCATCTAACACAAGGCATAGCATTTTATCATATTGACTAGACAGTCCTAAAGTAGTAATGACAAATTGATCTTGTGCAGGTAAATTATTAACATCAGCAATAGCCAAACTTGCCGAGGCAGCTGTAGTTACCGGAATATTATTTGATTCGTAATATGAATTTCCCGGATAAAATGAATTCGAAACCCCTGCTGGTTGAAGAGCTGCAGACAGTAAAGTATTACCTCCATCATTGTAAGCAGCCCTGTTTTCTCCACTAACGAATTGCGCCCTTGTACGAACTGCATTAATATAAGGCAACGCATCAGCATAACTACCTGTGCCAGCTTTAGCCAGCCTGATCTTTGCTTCAGCAGCAAGCAAATAGGTCTCGGCTGAACGGGCTAAAATAAAATCTCTGTGTCCCTGAACATCATTTAAAGCATTTCTTGAACCATCCAGGTATTTACTTAAAGATGGGAAAGCTTGATAAGCCGTTGTTAAATCAGTATTCAATGCACCATCTGTTGTTCTGCCATTTGGGTATGCTACATAAGTAGTGGGTATAACTCTCCCGGTGCCATTAACATCAGTAACCAGAGAATAGGTGGTGCCTATTGTGCCTTTACTAATTTTTGATAAAGGAAATCGTGTATCACCTGGCTGATTGATCACGAACATTATTCCCAGGTCCCCTTTAACATTTGGAGCAGTAGTTGTCCCATTTACAGCGCTTTTAGTTTTAAAGGATTTCCAAAATCTTGAATCATTGACCATATCATATAAACGGTAGTCGTAGTAAGTGGTTGCTAACCTGCTAAAAGGTCTGTCGCCGGTTAAATCACGGGCCATTTGGTCCTGGATATCATACCTGGAAACAAAATACAAATGTTGGGTATTTCCGGTACCAAGATTGGTAGTTACATCATTAGTTAATTGAGCTGAAAGAAGGATTTCCGACAAGGTTTCATTTGTTGAATTGACACCCGTAAAATTCCATATACTTTTAAAATCTGCAGCTAATGGGTGCCTTGAGATCACATCGTCACAAAGAGTAACAGCAGCCGCTAAGTCTGCAGCTATAGTAGAAGAGTTCCATGAACTGTTTATTTCACTTGACCTAAATAAATATGCTTTTGCTAAGAAATGTGAAGCAGCATCTTTTGTTATACGATAAGGACCTCCCGCAGTTGGTAACAGATTAGCTGCCTGCTGCAGATCCTTAATTATTTGAGCGTATATATCTTTTGGATCTTGTCTCGTAAATTCCAATTCAACTGTTGCAGATGGTAAGGATGGTAACAACTTAAGCGGTACAGCACCAAATTGACTTACCAATCTTAAATAGCAATATGCCCGCATAAAATATCCTTCCCCTAAAGCTGTCTTCTTAATAGCATCGGATGTGGAAGTACTATTTGTAGCGTTTTGAATTAACAAATTTGCATCCCCGATTCCTATATATAGGGCATCCCATTGATTATTGACTCCTTGTAAATTACCATTGGTAGCAAGTGCGGGATTAAAAGTCGGATCATAATTGTTCCAGGGTGAATTGGATGGATCTCCGCCGATATGAAATTCATCCGTTCCATAATTCGTAGCACAATAATACCATTCCCCGTTTGTCGGAACCTCAAAAACCTGGTAATATGTACCCACGGCCAATTGTTGTATGCCAGCATCAGATTTATAAAACTCATTACCATTTGCTGTTGTAAGTTCTTCATCCAAAAAAGTCTTTTTGCAAGACGGCGTAATAAAAAATACCGCCGCAAACATGATCAGTTTATAAAAGTTATTATACTTATTCATATAATTCAAATTAATTATTATTAAAATGATGCGTTGATTCCAAGTGTATAGCCTCTGTTCCAGGTTGGACTTACGACATCCATATCACGGAATTTAATCTGGGAGTAAAGCATCCCGGGATTTTGCACCTGGGCATAAATTCTTAAGTTAGTGATCCCCGCTTTGGCCATACTTTTAAAATTATATGCCAACGATATGTTTCGGATCTTAATAAATGAAGCCTTCAAATAACCTAATGACGCATAATAAGGATCAAGCGGCGCACCACCCGCATTGAAGATGGGCTTTTGAAATTCAGCATTTGGATTGTTTTCAGTATAATAGTTAACCTTCCGGGTAACATAGCGTGCTGGTTCTGTTTCACCTCCATAATTATACATATAGTTCAATCGTCCGTATAAAAAGATAGAAAATTCGAATTGTTTATAGTTAACGGTATTTGTCATACCAACTATCCAACGAGGCCTGGTCCATCCAATTATCTGGCGATCATTATTTCCATCAATTTTATGATCCCCGTTTACGTCTTCAACCCTTACATTACCAGCAGAAAATGCATTACCATTGGCATTAAAAGCCTGCATTTCTGTTTTATCGTTCGGTTGCCATAATCCAAGTGCCTTATAACCATAGATTACACCGATTGGCTGATCAATGAACCAGGTATTGCTTATATCATTTTGTTTTCCGTTGGATAATGTTACAATATGTTCTTTTTGCCATGCGGCAGTCGTTGTAGTAGCCCATGTTAGATCTTTCTGCTTTACATTCACAGTTGTTAGCGTAATGTCAAACCCGGTGTTTGCTGTTTCACCGATATTAGCAAAAGTGGTGGTGAAACCTGTAACCGATGGAATATTTCTCTGCAGTAATAAATCTGAAGTGTTTGAAGTATACACATCCACACTACCCGAAATTCTGCTTCTGAATAAGTTGAAATCAAGACCGACATTATATTGAGTCGTTTTTTCCCACCCGAGTTCCTGGTTTGCCAAAACTGAATTTGGTATTGAGCCCGCAGCGCTGGAAGTATAAAAAGGATAAAAAAGTGAAGTTACCGGACCTTGTGTTGCATAAGGTGCAATAGCTGAATTACCTGTTTGACCAGCACCAATTCTTAATTTTAAATCATTGACCCAACCCAGACCATTCATGAATCCTTCTTTGCTGATTCTCCAGGCAACTGCTGCAGAAGGGAACCATTCATATTTATGTCCTTCTGCAAGAACAGAAGAACCATCCTGGCGTGCTGAAACAGTTAATAAATATTTATCCTTAAAGCTGTAGTTTAGTCTTGCCATGTATGACGCGAGCTGTTGTTCGATGAGATTAGAAGATGTGCTTAGTGAACCGGTTACAGTACCACTGGTTAATGCATTCCATAACTGGGAAGATAAGGGAACACCAAGACCTGTTGAATTACTTGTTTCCTGTGTATAACCTGTTGCGCTTTGTAATAAAGTTAAACCAAAAGTATGGTGGCCAATGGTTCTGTCGTAATAAAGCAAATTATCTAATGTATAAGAATAGGTGCTGGTTTTGGTGAGCGAAGCATAGCTACTGCTACCTCCATTAGCCACTGAATTCTTATCAATATATACTCCATCACGAAAATACGACAGGTCCGGACCAAAGTTCAGGCGATACTTCAATCCTTTTAATACAGGGGCAATTGAACCAAAATCTACCTGGGCATATAAACTTCCAAAAGCTCTCAGTGTTACTCTTTCATCAATATTATATTTCCATTCATCAACAATGGTCTTAATAGCATTATCACCTCCCGGAAATGAGATCCTGTTACCGGCAGAATCAAACGGTACTGCAAAAGGGAAATTTGCTCTTGCGGATTCATATAATCCTCCCTGCGGATTGCCTACAGTAGATACCCCGGTGGCGGATTGCCCAAATTGTTGCTTACCATAACTAAAGTTTAGATTAGATCCAAAAGAAAGCCATTTCGTAGCAGCAATATCTACGTTAGCCCTTGCAGTATATCTTTCAAATGACTGTCCTTTTATGGTTCCATCATTATTCAAATAACCAAAAGAACCATACGCTTTAATTTTATCTGTTCCGCCACTTACACTGAGTATATTATCGGTTGTCATGGATTGTTGTGTAACCATACCTCTCCAATCTGTGGTCGCCACTTTAGATCCATCCCAGGTTCCAGAAGCCCATCCCTGGGCTATATTAGCCCATGCATATTTATCAGCTGTTTGGCTAAAATAAACTTTGTCTCTGTTTATATCCGGTTGGTCTCCCCGGGGATAAGTGCTGATACCAGTTGTGGTATTTAACCCTGCATAATAATATGCCCAACGACGGAAAGTAATAAACTCACTGGCATTAAACATTTCCGTATTATCAACTAATTGATCAAGAGTAAAAGAACTATTTATGCTTACTGTCACTTTTCCTGCCTTCGCTTGTTTTGTAGTAATGATAACAACTCCGTTGGCACCACGAGATCCGTAAATAGCAGTGGCAGACGCATCTTTCAGGACATCAATTGATTCAATATCCTGGGGATTGATATTATCAATGCTGCCAGTGATTAGTGGAATTCCATCAACTACAAATAGTGGTGTGTTTGATGCAGTCAGAGAACGTACACCGCGGATGTTGATAGATGGAATAGTACCGGGACGTTCATTTGAACCTATATCAACACCTGCAACTTTACCTTGCATGGCCTGCAATGCATTGTCGACCGGGCGAGACTTGATATCCTTCTGATTGATACCCCCCACCGCGCCGGTTACATCCTTTCTTTTAACTGTTGTGTAACCGATAACTACAACGTCCTGTAATGATGAAGCAATACTCGTAGTGTGTACAATTACTTCCGGTTTATTATCAATGGAAACTTCCATTTGAGTATAACCAATTGATGTGATCACCAATTTTGCAGTTCCTGACGGGGCCATCAATGAATAAGAGCCATCAGCATCAGTTGACGTAGCAATAGTGGTACCCTTTACTTGTACCGTTACCCCTTGTACAGGTTTCCCGGTTTCGTCAAATACTTTACCAGTTACTTTAAATGTGTTTTGGGAAAAAGCGATCGTGGTAATGGAGAGAAATAAAATCAGCAAGACACCACCTCTCGCTAAAGCAGTTTTTCTTTTCATATAGCAGTTTTTATGAATTCACAAGATAAAACTGCTACATCACTCTCCATCCTGCCCCTACCTGAAAAACATAAATATCTACGCAATCGTTCCCGGAGAATATTGGGCGGTTAACAGGTGTTTATAAAGGTCGGCGGGTTTTCCACAACAAACCTGCTCCATCACTTGCTTTAGCTGCGTCTTTAGTATTGAAATGATATGATTTCCGCCTTCGTCACCCAAAGCTGCGACGCTGTACATAAATGAACGGCCCATGAAAGCAAATTCTGCACCACTCGCCAATGTTCTTGCGATATCGGGGCCAGTGCGAATACCGCTATCCATCATTATTTTTATCTGTCCTTTGTAATTTCTTACGATCGGCTCCAATGATCTGATCGTTGATTGTCCCGCATCCAACTGGCGGCCTCCATGATTAGAAACAATAATTCCATCTAATCCCAGTTTGATAGCCATCTCGGTATCTTCTTCCGTTGCTACACCTTTTAAAACAATTTTCCCTTTCCATTTATCTCTTATTGGTGCAATTTTCTTTTCATTCAGTCTGCCGGAGAACGTTTTGTTCATGAATGTACCAAGTTGTTTCATATCCAGTCCTTTTGGCATATAAGGTTTCATCGTGGCAAAACCGGGTGTTCCATGATACAATGTTTTCAACGCCCATTCGGGTCTTGTCATGATCCGCAGAATATTATTTAGCGTCATTCGTGGCGGCATAGCAAGTCCATTCTTAATATCCCAGGGTCTAAAACCAAAAGAAGGCACATCGCATAATAAAACTAACACAGGATAATTTGCTGCTTCTAGTCTTTTTATAATATCGTCTCTTAAAGAATCTTCAGCGGGGTGATACAATTGATACCATGCTCTTCCTTCTGTTAATTCACTGATCCTTTCAATGCTTGAAGTAGTTACTGTGCTTAATATGAATGGTATATTATATCGAAGTGCTGCTTTTGCAAGTATTTCTGGTGAGTTAGGCCAGATCAAGCCTTGCAGACCAACAGGCGCAACGCCAAACGGCGCATCATATACATGGCCAAATAATTCAGTTCGCAGATCAGAACCTTTATGATCGCTAAGATAATATGGCAATAATTCCACTTCCCTTAATTCTGCAGTATTCTTGTAAAGATTGACATTCTCATTACACCCGCCATCAAGGTATTCGAATGCGAACTTTGGGATCTTTCTTTTTGCTTTTTTTCGCAGATCATCGATCGAGGCATACTTACTGTTATAGTCCAATTTCATTTTAATTTCAAATTGACGTTTGATGTGTGACTGAATACAATTTCATATCAATGATATTTGCAGGAAGCGGCTTGTTGTTCCAGTGTTGGTGAATAACTAATGCCGCTCCCAATGCACTTGCCTGTGCGACAGAAGCTGCATATACTTCAATCGTTGGAAACGCTTCTGCCATCAAATACATATAAATTGGGTTTTTACTGAAACCACCGTCAACAAAAATACGCTTTGCACCCGTTCCCCTGAGAACCAGGTTTGTGCTTCTTACCTGTTGAGCGACGATGTCAACTATGAACTGGTGATAAGCTTCTTCATAATTATTAAAATCTTCCAGTTTTCGTTTTCCAAAAGCAGATCTTGCTGGCTCACTTCCCTCATTCATCAGTTGCAAATTTTTAATAGCAAGTTTCTGTTTCTTCAGTAATTCCGGATCAACATCAACCGTAGTGTAATAAGCAAGAGGTTTCTTAAAAAATTCCGCAAGTCGTTTCACCTGTTGTTCATGTTCATAACCAGCAAATATTCTTGAAGCTTTTACGGCGTGACCTTCATAGCTTAAATAGCAAAGACAATCCTCATGCAATTCATAGTCGGAAAGCATGCTGTGATTAAAAGGATTGAGACTGATGCACCATGTCCCTGTCGATAATAAAATGAACGGATCATTGAATGAAGTAAAATAAGGTATCAGCGCAGAAGAGCTGTCATGTAATCCCACCCCCGCAAGGATATTGGTGTTAATCTTACCGACGATCGCATTGCATTTCTCAAGAGGAACAAGTTTTTCCATCACACCTTCTTTTTCTACCCAATCATGATACCTGTTTTGCTGAAAATTCCAAAGATTAGTATGGCAACCGATGCTTGTAATATCTGAGAGCAGTTGTGAAGTGAGAACAAAACTCAGGTATTGTGGTAAATGCAAAGCATATTTTATTTGCTTAAACAACTCAGGCTTTTCATACTTCAGTCGGTATAATTGCATCCCGGAATTAAGATTACCCAATACGGGTGATGCTGTTATTTTTGAAAACTGGCTTTCGCCGCCGTAAGCCTGGTAAAATTTTTTTTGCAGCGCAGGCGTATAAGGTTTCAGGTAATTATATAGTGGAGGAATTACATTTTGATTCTCATCGAGGTAAACAAAGCTTGCACCATAACCTGAAAAATTAACTGCTCTTATTTCAAATCTTTGGTCAGATTGTATTTGAGTAAAAGAATTTTTGATCCATGCCGTCAATGCAACCACATCTTCGCACGTAAATCCATCCTCATCTGTTGTTTCGGTCAACTGAGTACCCGCTTCATATGACACGTTATACTGCTCATCGAACAAAATGAGCTTCTTATTGGTTTTACCCACATCATAGATCGCTATGACTTTTGTTTTTTTCATTGTTCCGCATTCGTGGGAAAGTCCGGAAGACCGAAAGACCGGAAGCCGGACTTCTGACTTTACTGACTTTCGGACTCTTTACAATCCCGTCGCCACCGTTTTAGCTCCCCGTTCTTTTATTAGTTGCTCCCGGATCTTCATTTGCCGGAATAATTGCAATGGATTGATCGCACCTCCGCTTCTCAATCTTGCTTCTGCAACTATTGCTCTTACATCGGTGCGAAAAGTATTTTGCAAAATTTCCTGCGCAGCCACCACATCATTGTTCTGTTGTGCTTCATTCAATTTTGTCCTGTCAACCAGCAACGCTTGCGCATAGGAGATCATGATCGCTTCTACCGATTGCAACAGGTCTTCCAAAGGATCTTTTACATTATGCGAAGCATCGATCATCCAGCCAAGGTCAGTTGTATGATCCATTCCTCTTGCATCCATTCCTTCTACCAATTCATTAAAAATTAAAAATAACTGGTAAGGCTTGATGCTGCCCACCGTAAGATCATCATCCCCATATTTGCTATCATTGAAATGAAAACCAGCCAGTTTGCCTTCCATTAATAATAAAGCAACGATCTGTTCAATATTTGCATTTGCCAAATGATGGCCGAGATCGACCAATGTATAAGCTTTGCTTCCTAATTTATTCGCATATAATAATGATTGGCCCCAGTCGCCTACCGTCATTGAATAAAAATTAGGTTCATACGCTTTGTATTCAACAAGTACTTTCCAGTCAGCCGGCAATGCCGCATATATTTCCTGCAAACTCTCAAGCGTGTTTTGAAAAGCTTTTCTGAAATTCAATTGACCGGGAAAACAACTTCCATCACTGAGCCAGACCGTTAATGCTTTTGATCCGAGTTCAACTCCATGTTTGATGACCCCGATATTATGATCGATAGCTTGTTTACGGACTTCTTTATCAACGTGCTGCAACGAACCAAACTTATAACTCAGCGGCTGGCCTTTCTGATCCTGGAAAGTATTGGAATTCATCGCATCGAATCTTAATCCTAATTGCGCTGCAAACGTTTTGATCGCGGCATAATTTTCGGGAATATCCCAGGGAATATGCAAGGAGATTGCACCGCTTGATCGATTGAGAGCATGCAACAATCCAACATCTTCCATTTTTCCTTCAAGATCACCGGGCTCACCTGCACCTGAAAATCTTCCGAATCTCGTCCCGCCTGTACCCAACGCCCATGATGGGATCGCTACATTAAAATCGATAAGCTTTTGAATGACTGGCTCAATATCTTTTATACCGGCAGCAACAAAATCAAATTTTCTTTTATGTTCTGCAAGCAATGGTTGGTTATGTTCTTCGATCTTATAGTTTTCAATTCGCATATAAAAATATTTATGGCAAGTAAAAAACCTCTTTCAAAGGAATGGAAACAGGTGAACTATCGGGATTGGATTCCATGATATCCTTCATGTAGGCCCACCATTTTTTCATTACAGGATGATTGGGAAGTTCATCCAATTTTATCTTGTTCTCTATCTTTAATACTCCAAATAAAGTATTTGTCTCTTCATCCAAAAAAATAGAATAATCTTTAACTCCGGTTTCTTTCAAGAATGTTTTCAACTCAGGCCAGATAGCATCGTGTCGCTTCTTATACTCTTCCTCACAACCTTTGAATAATTTCATTTTAAAAGCAACACGTTCCATAAATTATTGTTAGAATATCCAACCGAAGCTCTCCGCCGCGGCGGAGGACAGGGGGTTTGTTACCTTAAAAATGCTGCTGCTATTCCACCATCAACATTTAATGTATTACCAGTTGATTTACCAAGCAATCCTCCAACAAAAGCAAAACATGCATTCGCTATATCTTCCGGCAAAATTGTTTCATTCAACAACGTTCGTTTTGCATAATATGCCGGCAATTCTTCCACTTTGATACCATATGCTTTTGCCCTGCCTTCTGCCCATCCGCCACTCCAAATATTACTATCTGAAATTACGGCATCCGGGTTTACGGTGTTCACTCTAATTTTATCCGCACCTAATTCGGCTGCAAGAAGGCGGCTTAAATGCGCCTGGGCCGCTTTCGCACTTCCATAGCCGGCATTGTTTGGACCGGCAACAATTGAATTTTTAGAAACAACATTCACAATATCACCGCCAAGATCCTGCTTACGCATTATCTCAATTCCTTTTTTTGAAACGAGGAATTGTCCTTTTACAAGGATGTCATACAATTTATCCCAGTCTTCAATGCTATGATCTGTTACTGGTTTTGAAATACTGATGCCAGCATTGTTTATGATAATATCAGCGCCGCCGAATGCCAAAACCGTTTGCTCAAAAGCTTTTTCAATGGATGATCCATCTACAACATTCAGCAATGCAGAAGCTACCACATCTTTACCAAAGGTCTTTTCAAATTCCTGCACAGCGCCATTCAATCTTTCCTGGTTAATATCATTTAATACAACACAAGCCCCTTCTTCTGCAAATTTTTTCGCAATGGCTTTACCGATACCACCGGCACTGCCGGTTACCAGGGCAATTCTTCCGCTCAATGATCCTGGTTTTGGCATTCGCTGCAGCTTTGCTTCTTCCAATAACCAATACTCAATATCAAATGCTTCTTGTCTTGGCAAAGACGTGTATTTACTTATCGCTTCTGCTCCACGCATCACATTGATCGCATTGATATAAAATTCTGCAGCTACTCTTGCAGTCTGTTTATCTTTTGCAAACGTGAACATACCAACACCGGGATATAAGATCACAACCGGGTTTGGATCACGCATTGCAGGACTATTCGCATGCTTACACTTATTATAATAATCAGCATACATTTTTCTATACTCATCAAACTGCGGCGACAATTTTTCTTTTACAGCAGCTGTATTACTTAGATCTTCCTGCGGTCTTAATTTTAAAACTAATGGAGAAATTTTGGTACGCAGAAAATGATCGGGACAACTGGTTCCCATGGGAGCTAATCTTCCAAGGTCAATTGAATTGATATACTGAAGTACCCTGTCATCATCGGTAAAATGACCGATGGCCCGCCTGGCCCCCGAAGGTGGGTTCTGTGAACCCGCCTTGTTAGAACAGAATCCTCTTAATATTGGGGCAAGTTGAGCTGCTTTCTGCAACCGCTCTTCTTTTGGTAATGATGTTATTTTTTCACCGCCAAAGGTTTTTTTCTTTTGTCGCCCTTCGGGGGTTGAAGGGCTTTCAAGATATTGAGCACAACGTTCAATTACTTCCAGTGTATTCATATAACTCTCGTAAGCGGTATCTCCCCACGTAAATAAGCCATGTGAGCCAAGCATGATACCACGGATACCGGGACTGGCATCAAGGCATTGTTTGAGTTTTAACCCAAGATCAAAACCGGGACGCTGCCATTCTACCCATCCAATCGTGCCATTAAATAATTGCTGTGTGATCTCCTTTCCGTCTTTTGCAGCAGCAATAGCAATCGCTGCGTCAGGATGCAGGTGATCGATATGTTTGAAAGGAAGAAAACCATGCAATGGCGTATCAATGGATGGAGCCTTTGATGCCAGGTCATAAATACAATGATTGAAAAGTTCCACCATTTCATCTTCGTGCTCGATACCACGATAAATATTTTTCAAGCTTCTTAACCTGTCAACGTACAATGCGGCCAATCCATTTCTTTTCATTGTTCCGAGATCGCCGCCACTTCCTTTTACCCACATCACTTCTACATCCTTTCCTGTCAAAGGGTCTTTCGCCATCGCTTTGCACGACGTATTCCCGCCACCATAATTAGTGAGACGCAGGTCCGCACCTAATAAATTCGACCGGTAAACTAATAAGGCCACTTCATCACCTGCGAGTTCAGCTGCTTTGGCTTCGTCCCATAAGTAGCTTACATGCTTAAATTTTACTGCTACTGTTGACATATGATAATGCTTTTTGATTTTTTAATTTGTCGTGCCGGTTATTTCCAATACCGACGATTACCACGGCAAGAATGATCGTAAGGATGCCGACCGCAATTGTTCTTGCCGTTTTCTTTGATACACCTTTCCACTCTTTTAATATGATGCCCCACATGTTTGCAACAAGAATGATAAAGGCCATATGAAGTATCCATGAGCTGGGACCATTTCCTAATTTGCTTTCTCCCATGCCATAAAAAAAGAATTGGAGAAACCAGGTGGTACCGGCTATCGCTGCAAACATATAATTGGAAAATAACGGCGTCTTTTTATTTGTATAATCACCAAATGATCTGTTACGGGCATTCAGGATCATGCACCAGATAAAATTAGTTGTAAGACCTCCCCATAATAAAACAACATAGATAACATTGTTACGGAATAAAAATTCTCCCTGGTCCGGATGCGTTGCTTTCCACGCTTCATTCGCAACTGCGCCCATGGATTGACCTGCTTCTAATCCGAAATTAAAACAGGCACTCAGCACACCAGATACAATTGAAACAAACATTCCCAATGCAAATTTGTATTCTGTTCTTACCTCCATTCCATGAGGATCACTGCCTGCAGCTTTCAATTGCCTTTCTTTCATCACTCCGGCCTTTCCGCAGATAATAATTCCAAGAATACAAACAACAAGACCTGCGAGAACAATGAGCCCCCAGCCAGAACTTACCATTGCGCCAAAAGTATCTTTACCTTCTACCGGCGAAAAATCATAATAAATTGCAGGTATCAAAGCACCGAAGACCATACATAAACCAAGGATGATACTGCTGCCGAGCGATACACCGAGATAGCGAACTCCAAGTCCATAAGTAAGTCCGCCGATCCCCCACAGCAATCCGAAAAAGAAAGTAATAAACAGGGTGGAAACACCCGTGGATCCGATAATATCAGAGAAATCCGGAATAGTAAGCCATGCAGCAAGCGGAGGAACGATCAGCCATGAAAATAATCCACCCACGATCCAATAAGATTCCCAATGCCAACCTTTTACTTTTTTATAAGGTATATAAAAACTGCCGGAGGCAAACCCGCCAATAAAATGGAAGAGAACTCCTAAGATGACTTGCATTCGTTTATCGTTTAATCAAATGAAAATACTATCTCTGCTTTAAAAATTCCACCCGGATATTTTCAAACTTACTATCATCTAAAAATAATGATTCAAAATAAACTATGCATTGTATTTGAAACACAACTGGGGAACATGGCAAAGCGGTTTATATCAAATTTCTCAAAAGCAAGGTATTTTCATTCCCTTGTTTCAGCATCCTGTGTCGTCCTGTATTTATGTCTTTCACTGGCCTGCAAGCTGTTATAAAAGAATATATATTTACATTTTTAAGACCATGTCATCAGAAAATATATACCGGTTAATAAGTATTGACGAGCAATCCGTTACTCCGAAGTACCAGCAACTCACCAATTCCATACTATATGCAATTGAAAGAGGAAGTATTGAAAAAGATTACCCGCTTCCTTCGATCAACGACCTTAGTTATGAGCTGGAAATTTCACGGGATACTGCTGAAAAAGCGTACCGGCATCTAAAACAATTGGGTGTGGTAGGTTCAGTACCGGGCAAAGGATATTTTATTTCAAAAACGGATTTCAGACAGTCAATAAAGGTATTCCTGCTGTTCAATAAACTAAGTGCACATAAAAAACTTATCTACGATTCATTTGTTGAAATTTTAGGCGAACAGGCGGCGATCAATTTCTATATTTATAACAATGACTTTAGCTTATTTAAAAAGTTATTGCAAACCCGGAAAGAAGACTACACACATTACGTCATCATTCCTCATTTTATTGAAGGTGGAGAAAACGCGGCTGCGGTCATCAACGAAATAACTAAGGGACACCTGATATTGCTGGATAAACTCATCCCTGGCATTAAAAGTGAATATGGCGCAGTGTATGAGAATTTTGAAACGGACATCTATAATGCGTTG
>Ga0126305_10000806_pt1 | contig 13616 bp, 12 predicted proteins | sample Plot26_FD_92536 | JGI IMG/M metagenome (GOLD analysis project Ga0126305, IMG submission 92536) | Serpentine soil microbial communities from UC McLaughlin Reserve, CA, USA - Plot26 | ecosystem: Environmental > Terrestrial > Soil > Grasslands | place: USA: UC McLaughlin Reserve, Lake County... | reverse complement strand
GTCGGCGATCTCGACCGACCACTGCGCGTTCAGCTGGGACGGCCAGAAGACGCTCGGCCGCGATGACTTCTCGAAGATCCCGAACGGCGGGCCGGGGCTCGAGAACCGGCTGCACATGATCCACGAGTTCGGCGTGCGGTCGGGGCGGCTTACGCTCAACCGCATGGTCGAGCTGCTCGCGACGAACCCGGCCAAGCTATTCGGGCTCTACCCGCGGAAGGGCACGATCGCTGTGGGATCGGACGCGGACATCGTCGTCTTCGACCCCGAGATGAAGCACACGATCTCTGCGTCGACGCACCATTCCAACGTCGACTACAACCTCTACGAGGGGACCGAAGTCACCGGCACGCCTGAGGTCGTCCTCCTACGCGGCAACGTGCTCGTCGAGAACGAGCAGCTGGTCGTGTCGCCGGGCATCGGCCAGTTCGTGAAGCGCGCCCGCTTCGGCGAGGAGCTGAAGCCGGCCGCGGCCGTCGCGTAACCGCAACCGTCTCCGCAGGCCGCGTCTGGGGTCAGACCCTGGACGTGGCCCGCGCGGCGATGTCCGCGCGTAACGAAGCCAAGTCGCAGGCATCCTTTCCTCGGAATGAGCCACAAGGCACAGGTCGGTTTCGGCCGCGTCCGGGGTCAGACCCCGGCCCTGGCCTGGCGCGCACTCTTCGCTCTCGCCTTGGCCGGCTTGGCCTTGGCTCTTGCGGGCTCGACCGATTCGGCCACCGCCGACCGCTTCAACGAACGCCGCGCCTTCGCTCTCCTGCGCGAACAGGTCGAGCTAGGCCCGCGGCCGGCCGGTTCGCCGGCCTCGCGCAGGCTCGCCGAGCGGCTGAAGGGCCTGCTTCCCAACGGGCGCTTTCAGCCGGTGCCCGACGGCCTTCGGAACGTCGTCGGGGTCGTGTGGGGCCGCAACCCGAGGCGAACCGTCGTCGTCGGCGCCCACTACGACACGAAGGACATCGCCGGCTTCGTCGGGGCGAACGACGGCGCCTCCGGAACGGCCACCCTCGTCGAGCTCGCGCGCACGATCAAGCCGAGGCAGCTGCGCCCGACGATCGTGTTCGTCCTGTTCGACGGCGAGGAGAGCCCCAAGGGGACGCCTGACAACGAGTTCGAGCGCTACGGCCTCCGCGGGAGCAAGGTCTCGGTCGCCGCGTACCGGAATGCCGAGGCGATGATCCTGCTCGACTTCGTCGGCGACAGGGACCTGACGATCCCGCGCGAGCGCAACTCCGACCGAGCGCTGTGGGCGAAGCTCCGAAAGGCCGCCGCGCGAACCGGCAACGCGCGCGCCTTCCCGCCGGTCGCGTCGGGCGCCGTCCTCGACGATCACGTCCCCTTCCTCCGCGCCGGCGTCCCGTCGATCGACCTGATCGACTTCGATTTCGCCTGCTGGCACCGAGCGTGCGACGACCTAAGCGCTGTGTCGGCAAAGAGCCTGGATGCGACGGGCGAGACGGTGCTCGAGCTTCTGCACGCGCTCTAACGCCGCCCGTAGATCGAGACGTGATGCCCGCTCTCGGCTGTGAACGGCCGACCGTCCCAGCCGCCCCAACGCTCGCATAGGCGGAGCCCGGCGAGCCGCGCCATCAGGTCGAGCTCGGCCGGCCAGGCAAAGCGAACGACGACCGGGTAGAGCTCGACACCTCTCGAGCTGAGGAACACGTGCTGACTGGTCGAGCGCTGGCCGACGGGGTCGTAGCTCGTCGCCTCCAGCTGCACCTCGTCGAGCTCGACCGTCGTCGCGCTGACACGCTGGTTGCGGTCGAAGCGCGTGACATCGGGGACGAACACCTCGAGAGCGAACACGCCTTCCTCGGCCAGGTGAGCGGCGACGTTCTCGAAGCACCGGACCTGTTCGTCCTGCGTGGTCAGCCCGAAGAACGTGTTGAAGGCGACGAAGACGACTGCGTAGCGACCCTCGACCGGCACGTCGGCGAAGTTCCCCATCGTGACCGGGATCTCCGCGCCGCCGGCCTTGCTTCGAAGCCGGGCCACCATCGCCTCCGAGACGTCGACCCCATGCACCTCCACGCCCCGCTCGGCCAGCGGAAGCGCGATCCGTCCGGTTCCGATCGCGAGCTCGAGCACCGGTCCGCGGCCACCCGCGAGCCGGGCGATCGCCTCGACCGCGTCCGTCGGATCGAGCTCGGCGTAGAGATCGTCGTAGCGCGCGGCGATTCGCTCGCCGTACGTCTCGGGCTCGTAGCCTTTCATCGCCCGACGCTACTCCGCCGCTGGGCCATGTCAGGGGTCAGACCCCTGACATGGCCAAACCAAGCGGATTAGAGCTTCTTCCTCCGGCGCCACTTGGCGTAGATCGCCTTGATCTCCCGTTCCGCGGCCCGCGCCGCCTCGGCCGGGCTCATCTTGTCCTGCGCGACCTCGGCGAACATCTGCGGGATGAGGAACTTGTTGAAGACCTCGTCGATCCCGGCGTTCGAGAAGCCCGGGTGGCCGATGTTGGCCGTGTACTTCTCGGCGATGGTCGTGAGGATCGTGTACTTGCCGAGCGGCTTGTGCTTGTCGGCGGCGGTCGCCTTCCGAATCGCCTTGAAGCCGCCCTTCACGCCCTTGGGCCAGGCCGGGAAGTTGTAGAAGCCGCTGTTGACGAAGTGCGGCCCGTACCGGGTCTGCATGTCGACGAGGAACTTCTTCGCGGCCTTCTTGTTCTTGGAGAACTTCCAGATCACGTAGACGCCCATGACGTGCTCGAGGCCGAGCCGCTGGTTCGGCCCGCGCGGGATCGGCGCGATCCACGTCTTGTCGGCGAGCGGCGAGTTCGAGTTCTCCAACGTCCGCGCGATCGAGATCGCGTTCAGCGCCAGGGACAGACGACCCGCGACATAGCTCGTGTTGTTCGACGCGGCCGTCCAGGCGAATACCTCGCTGGTCATGCCCTGCTTGTAGATGTCCTTCATGACGGCGAGCGCGTCGCGGGTGCCCTTGCTGTTGATCACGACCTGCGCGTCGGCGTTCTGGATGTAGCCGCCGTAGCACTGCATCAGCGCGATCATCGCCATGTTCGAATCGAGCTCCTGCGACATCCCGATCCCGATCGGCCTGCCCATCGCCTTCAGCCGCGGGGCGGCCTTCCGGACGTCCTCCCAGCTGTTCGGCGCCAGCCCGATCTCGCCCCAGATGTCACGCCGGTAATGGACGGGATCCGGAACGTAGTTGTCCGGGAACCCGAAGTACTTCTTCGTCCGCGGGTTGTAGGTCGACTTGAGCCCGACCCGACCCATCGGCCCGTGGAGCTTGCGGCTGACCTCCTGGACGATGTCGTTCATCGCGACGACCTGGTCCTCGTACGCCGCCGGCGGCGAGAGGAACTGGAAGAGGTCGTGCCCGCTCTGCGATGCGACCTCGGCGGCAGCCCTCGTCGGGAGCTCGGCCAGGTTGACGTGGTCGACGATCACCTCGGTGTCGTTCTTCTCGCCCCATGCCTTCGTGTATTGCCCGTCGAACCAGCGGTCGTAGGCCGGCACGAAGTGACTCCATTGCATGATCCGCAGCTGCCCTGCGAGCTCCCTGCCGCGGTACTTCGGAACGGCGGCGACGGCCTTCTTGACGCTGGCGCCGCCGTAGACCAGGACGATCGCGCCGAGACCTGCCTTGCGGAGCAGGTCGCGCCTCGTCAGCTCGTCCATGTCCGCCGTAATGGGAACGCGGGGCCTATCGTCGTTCACTCCCTACCTCCCTCGTGTTGAACGCTCAATATTCCTACTTTCGACCGATCCTCGTCAACGGAACGCCCCACCCGTGAAGCCGGCGATGAAGCGGTCGAGGAACGTGTTGTAGAGCAGCGCCAATGGAATGCTCGGGATCAGCGCCGCGGCCATCAACGCGCCCCAGTAGAAGACGTCGCCGCGGATCAGCTCTGTCGGCACGCCCGCCGAGACCGTGCGGTTCGTCGACGTACTGATGAACGTGACGGCGTACACGAACTCGTTTACGACGAGTGAGAACGAAAAGATCACCACGGTCAGGATCCCGGGCAGCGAGATCGGGAAGACGACGCGCACGAGCGCCTTGAGCCGCGACGCGCCGTCGATCAGCGCGGCTTCCTCGAGCTCCCGCGGAATCGTCTTGAAGAAGCCCATCATCAGCCAGATCGAGAACGGCACGGTGAACGACGGGTAAACGACCATCAGCGAGAGGAGCCGGTCCTGGAGGCCCAGCTCGCTGATGACACGGGACATCGGCAGGAACAGCAGCGTCGGCGGCACCAGGTAGGTGAGGAAGATGCCGATCCCCATCGTCTGGCCCCAGCCGCCCGACAGGCGAGCGAGCGCGTAGCCCGCCGGCAGCGCGAGCACGAGGGTGATGATCACCACGACGATGCCGACGACGACGGTGTTCTGCAGCCACCGGCCGTACTCGGTCTCCTCGAAGAGGAAGCGGAAGTTGCGGCCGGTGGGCGAGCCGCTCCCGAATCCGTACGGGTTGTTGTCGACGTTGTAGAGGTCGGTATCGGTCTTGAGCGCGGTCCAGAGCATCCAGTAGAACGGGTACGCGAGCACGAGCGCGATCGGGCCGACGATGAGGTACGGCGTGATCGCGCTGCGCCGCACCTATGACACCTCGACCTTGCGCGCGAAGCGCAACATCAGCACGGCGACGAGGATCAGCACGGGCAGCAGGTAGAGCGAGACCGCAGCCCCCTGGCCGAGGGCAGCCGAGTTGATCCCCGTGTCGAAGGCCCACGTGGTCAGCATGTGGGTGCTGTTGAACGGCCCGCCGTGCGTGAGGATGTAGACGACGGTCATGTCCGTCGCGGTGAAGACGATCCCGAATAACAGCGCCACGGTCGCGATCGGCAGCTGGAGAGGGAGCGTCACGTACCAGAACTTCTTCAGCCCGGTCGCCCCGTCGACCTTCGCCGCGTCCTCGACCTCGGCCGGGATGGAGGCGAGGCCGGCGAGGAAGATCACGGTGGCGAACGGGATGATCCGCCAGGTGTGGACGAAGATGATCGCCGCCATTGCGAGCGTGGGCTGACCGAGCCACTGCGGGGGGGCGAAGGGGTCGATCGGCTTGATCTCGAGCCAGTCGGGTAACGCCGGCCGGGCGAACAGCCAGTTGATCACCTTGTACGGCTTGAACTCCGGCGGGCCTGGGAAGACGTCGTGGACGAGCGTCCAGTTCACGACGCTGAAGAGCGAGTCGAAGATCCACAGGAAGCCGATCGTCCCGAGCGCGATCGGCGCCGCCCACGGCAGGAGGACGAAGAAGCGGAGGATCCACCGGCCGCGGAACGGCTTCGCGAGCTGGTGGGCGAGCACCCCGGCCACCAGCAGGACGATGACCTGGGAGATGACCGTAAAGATGACCGTGTTCCTGAGCGCCCGGCGGAAGTTCGGGCTGTCCCACGCCTCCGTGTAGTTCCGCAGGCCGACGAAGTCGCCCGACAGCGAGCCCGCGGTGGCATCCGTCAAGCTCAGGTAGATCGCGAGCAGCAGCGGAGCGAGCACGAGCACCGCGATAAACAGAACGGCCGGGCCGATCAGGACGGCCGCAAAGAAGCGGCGCTCCTCCAGGGCATCGCGCCAGCGACCCCTCGCCCGAGCCGGCGCGGCCACTTCCATGCGCCGGATCCTAAGTCATGGTGCGAAACTCCTATTCACATGGCGGAGATCCAGCTCGAGCGCCTGACGAAGGTGTATCCGGATGGCACGAAGGCCGTGTCCGAGCTCGACCTGAAGATCGCCGACGGCGAGTTCATCGTCCTCGTCGGGCCGTCCGGCTGCGGGAAGACGTCCGCGCTCCGCATGGTCGCCGGTCTCGAGCCGATCACGAGCGGCGCCGTGAAGATTGGCGGCCGCGTCGTCAACGACCTGCCACCGAAGAACCGCGACATCGCGATGGTGTTCCAGAACTACGCGCTCTACCCGCACATGTCCGCGTTCAAGAACATGGCATTCGGGCTGAAGCTCCGGAAGGTGCCGCGACCCGAGATCGAGACTCGGGTCGGTGACGCGGCGAGGGTCCTCGGGCTCGAGGGCGTGCTGCCGAAGCGCCCGCGAACGCTCTCGGGCGGCCAGCGCCAGCGGGTCGCGATGGGCCGCGCGATCGTCCGCGAGCCGCAGGCGTTTCTGATGGACGAGCCGCTCTCCAACCTGGACGCGAAGCTTCGCGTCGAGATGCGGGCCGAGATCGCGCGGCTCCAGCGCGACCTCGCCGTGACGACGATCTACGTCACGCACGATCAGGTCGAGGCGATCACGCTCGGCGATCGAGTCGCGGTCATGCGCGACGGTCTCCTCCAGCAGATCGACACCCCGCCGGCCCTCTACAACCGCCCAGTCAACCTCTTCGTAGCGGAGTTCATCGGGTCGCCGGCCATGAACCTCGTCGGCGCCGACCTGGCCAAGGCGAACGGCCACATGGTCGCGCGGTTCGGCGAGCACGAGCTGGTGCTCGACCGCGAGACGTTGTCTGCGAGGCCGTCGCTACCTGCGTTCACCGGCCGACGGGTGATCCTCGGGATCCGTCCGGAGGACATCGAGGACGCCGAGGTCGCAGGCGGCGCGCCGGACGGCCGCCGGATCGGCGCCCAGGTCGACATCCGGGAGGACATGGGCTCCGAGCTCTTCGTCCACTTCGGCGTGGGCGCGCGCGCCGTCGCCGGGGATGACGTCAGGGCCGCGCTCGGCGAGGACGCGCTCGAGGCGACGAGCGAGACCGCGCGCCGCGAGGGGAGTCTCTTCGTCGCCCGCGTCGCACGCGGTTCGAACGCCGCGGAAGGCAGCCGGATCGACCTCGTGGTCGACCCGAGCCGCCTGCATTTCTTCGATCCGGAGACGTCCGAGGCGATCTACTAGCGGCGCTCCCTAGCGAATCTCGAAGCGGCGAGCGACAATTGCGCGAGTCCCGTCGCCGAACCGAGGAGGGTGCGTGTTCCTTTCGCCGCCCGAGATCAAGCAGCAGCAGCTCCGTGAGAAGAAGGGCGCGTACGAGCGCGCAGACGTCGACGCGCTGATCGACAACGTCGTCGGCAGCTACCAGCACGTCTGGCTCGAGCGCGACCGCCTCCAGGCCCGCGTCGGGGAGCTCGAGAAAGAGATGGCGAACACTAAGGAGCTCGAGAAGCTGCTCCGCGACGGGCTGGCCTCGGCGCAGCGCGCGGCCGAGCAGGTCAAGCAGGAAGCGGAGGACAAGGTTTCAGGGCTCGTCGACGAGGCGCGGGCCCAGGCCGAGAGCCTGCTCGCCGAGGCGCGCGCCAAGGCCGAGGAGATCGTCGCCGCCTCGCGCAAGGAGCGCGACCGGCTCGACGAGGAGACCACCCGGTTGCAGAACGCGAACGCCGACGTGCGCGAGCGCTACAAGGCTTTCCTGCTCGAGGCGCTCAGTGTCGTCGAGGGCACCGCGGAGCAGCGGGCAGTGCCGGCTGCCGAAGCGGCCGTCGCCCAGGCCGACGAAAGCGCACCGGTGCCCGAAGCGGACTCCGAAGCCGTCCTCGAAGAGGCGGGCTGGCTCGCGACGGTCCCGCTCGTCGCCGTGACCGCGGACTCGGTCGACGAGAGCGTCGCCGAGCAGGCTCCCGAGCCCGAACCCGAGCCGGAGCCGGCCGCCGCTGCCGAGGAAGAAGAGGAGGACGTGCCCGCGACGGTGCTCCTGTCCTCGATTCCGAGGCCCGACGACGAGGCCGAGGACGAGGCCGTTCCCGAGGCGGCAGCCATCGCCGAGCCCGAGCCGGACCCCGAGCCCCAAGCCGCAGCCGAACCGGAACCGGAGCCCGAGCCGGATGTCGCACGAGAGCCCGAGCCGGAACCGGAAGCCGAAGCCGAGCCGGAGCCCCAGCCCGAGCCAGAACCGGAGCCCGCAGCGGTCGTCGAGCCCGAACCGGAGCCCGAAAGGGAACCGGAGCCCGACACCCTGGCACCCGAGGAGGCGTACATGACCTTCAGGGGCCTGGCGGCCGTCGGCGGCGACGAGCAGCCGCAGGCGTCCACCCCGGAGCCCGAGGACTCCGAAGAGGACGCCTACGAAGATTGGTCGCCGAAGCGCCCCTAGCGCGTCTGCGGAAACCCGAGGTCGACCTTCGACGTGGCCGGGTTGGGCCAACGTGAGGTGACGACCTTGCCGCGCGTGTAGAACTCGATTCCCTCGGGACCGTAGATGTGCCGGTCACCGAAGAGCGACGCCTTCCAGCCGCCGAACGAGTAGTACGCGACCGGCACGGGGATCGGAACATTTATCCCGACCATGCCGGCCTGAACGTCGAACTGGAACTGACGCGCGACGCCGCCGTCGCGCGTGAAGATCGCCGTCCCGTTGCCGTACGGGTTCTCGTTGACCATCCGCAGCGCATCGTCGTAGGTCGCGACACGGGAGACGCCGAGCACGGGCCCGAAGATCTCGTCCTTGTACACGTCCATGTCGGTCGTGACGTCGTCGATCAGCGACACGCCGAGGAAGAAGCCGTTCCCCTCCGGGGTCGTCTCGCGGCCGTCGGCGACGACCGTCGCGCCTTGGTCCCGGCCCTTATCGAGGTAGGACGCGACCTTGTCGCGATGCTCTCGCGTGACGAGCGGCCCCATCTCGACGTTCGGCTCCATCCCGTTGCCGACCTTGATCTTCGGCAGCCGCTCCCGGATCGCGGCGACGAGGTCGTCGGCGACGTCGCCGACGGCGACGACGTGCGAAACGGCCATGCAGCGCTCGCCGGCCGAGCCGTAGGCGGCGCTCACGGCGGCGTCTGCGGCCATGGCGATGTCGGCGTCGGGGAGGACGACCATGTGGTTCTTCGCACCGCCGAGCGCCTGCACCCGCTTGCCGGCCTTCGTGCCCGTCTCGTAGACATACCGCGCGATCGGCGTCGACCCGACGAAGCTGAGCGCGGCGATGTCGGGGTGCTCGAGCACGCGGTCGACCGCGACCTTGTCCCCGTGCACGACGTTGAAGACACCGTCGGGCAGGCCGGCCTCCTTGAGCAGCTCGGCCATCCAGATCGAGGCCGACGGGTCCTTTTCCGACGGCTTCAGGACGAACGTGTTTCCACAGGCGATGGCCGGCGCCCACATCCACATGGGCACCATCGCCGGGAAGTTGAACGGCGTGATGCCGGCGACCACGCCGAGCGGCTGGCGAATCGAGTAGACGTCGATGCCGGTCGAGGCCTGCTCGGAGAAGTCTCCCTTCAGGAGCGTCGGGATCCCGCAGACGAACTCGATCACCTCGAGCCCACGGGTGACCTCGCCGAGCGCGTCGGAGAGCACCTTGCCGTGCTCGGCGGTGAGGATCCGCGCAACCTCCTCGCGCCGCTCGTGCACGAGCTCACGGATGTTGAACATCAGCTCCGCGCGCTTCGCGAGCGAGACCTTGCGCCACGACTCGTAGGCCTGCTTCGCGGACGCGACCGCGGCATCGATTTCCTCGACCGAGCCGAAATCGACCTCGCCTGTCTTCTCGCCCGTCGCCGGATTGAAGACGGGGCCGCTTCGCCCCGACTGACCCTGTACCGACCTGCCGCCGATCCAGTGGCTGATGCGCGTCACGCCGGTGTCCCGCGCCTGCTGTTGCTCGAGTACCTCGGTCATTTCCGCCTCCTCTTGAGCTCGGGGCCAGCCTAGCGCGGACGCGAAAGCGGGACAGCCCGCTCGCGCGGGCTCTCCCGGTCGATCTGCCCCTCGAGGCGGCTCCCTTCGGTCGCGATACGATCGCGAGCGAGAAGCGAGACGAAGGGAGCGCCGGCGATGGCGACGATCGAGACCAACGCGGAGCTCGGCGAGCAGATCGTCGCCGACGCCAAGGAGTTCGTCCTCTATTCCTGGTCGGTGCAGAACGCGATCAACCCGATCGCGGTCGCAGGCGCCGAGGGCCGCTACTTCTGGGACTACGACGGCAAGCGCTACCTCGACTTCGCGTCGCAGCTTGTCAACGTCTCGATCGGGCACCAGCATCCCAAGGTGGTCGCCGCGATCAAGGAGCAGGCCGACCGCCTTTGCACGATCGGCCCGCCGATGGCAAGCGAGTCACGATCGCGCCTCGGCCGCCTGCTCGCCGAGGTGACGCCGGGCGACCTGGCGATGTCGTTCTTCACGAACGGCGGCGCCGAAGCCAACGAGAACGCGATCAGGCTCGCCCGCTGGTACACGGGCCGGCACAAGATCGTCGCGCGCTACCGCTCCTACCACGGGGCGACCGGCGGCGCGATGACGCTTACCGGCGACCCGCGGCGCTGGCAGGCCGAGCCCGGGATCCCCGGCGTCGTGCGGATGCTCGACCCGTATACGTACCGATGTCCGGCCGGCCACCCCGATCCGTGCCCGGTCTGCACCGGCGCGCCGCACTTCGAGGAGATCCTCCAGTACGAAGGGCCTGAGACGGTCGCCGCCGTGATCATGGAGACCGTTGTCGGGACGAACGGGATCATCGTCCCACCGGACGGCTACCTGCATTCGATCCGCGAGGTCTGCGACCGGCACGGGATCCTGCTCATCTGCGACGAGGTGATGGCCGGCTTCGGCCGTACCGGCAAGTGGTTCGGCGTCGACAACTGGGACGTCGTCCCCGACATCCTCACGGTCGCCAAGGGCATCAACTCGGGCTACGTGCCGCTCGGCGCGATGATCGTCCGGAAGCCGATCGCCGACTGGATGAAGGACAAGTACTTCGCCGGCGGTCTGACCTACAGCGGCCACCCGCTGGCCTGCGCTTCGGCGGTGGCCTCGATCGAGGCGTTCCAGGAGGAGCGCATTGTCGAGCACGCAGCCGAGCTCGGGCACGTGTGGCGCGAGGCGCTCGAGGGGCTCGCCGCAAGGCACCCCTCGATCGGCGAGGTACGCGGCCTCGGCTGCTTCTGGGGGCTCGAGCTGGTCAAGAACCGCGAGACGCGCGAGCCGCTCGTCCCGTTCAACGCGACTGGGGAGGCGTTCGCGCCTGTCGCGCGCACGGCGAAGGCGGCGCTCGACCGCGGCCTCTACCTCATGACACACTGGAACGTCGTCATGGTCTGCCCGCCGCTCACGATCACCCGCGAGGAGCTGGACGAAGGCATCGCGATCCTCGACGAGGCACTCGCCGTCGCCGACGAGCACACGGAGTAGAGCGATGGCCGAGGGGTGGGTCAGAGACATCGAGTCGGCGACGCTCGCCAACGACACCTTCCGCACAGTCCTCTACACGGGCGGGCACATGCAGGTCACCGTGATGTCGATTCCGCCGGGCGGGGAGATCGGCCGCGAGGTCCACCCCGACAACGACCAGTTCCTCCGCCTCGAGCAGGGCGACGCCCGGGTCGAGTTCGGGGCCAGCGAGGACTCGGTCGACGAGACGCACGAGGTCAAGGCCGACTGGGCGGTGATCGTGCCCGCCGGCGTCTGGCACAACGTGGTCAACATCGGGTGGGACGAGCTCAAGCTCTACTCGATCTACGCGCCGCCGCACCACCCGGACGGCACGGTGCACCAGACGAAGGCGGATTCCGATGCGGCCGAGGAGGGCTAGGGCACCAGCAGCAGCTTGCCGGTCGTCTTCCGCGCAGCGAGGTCTTCGTGCGCTCGCCGCGCCTCCGCGAGCGGATAGCGCCCGCCGATCCTCACCTCGAGCGAGCCGTCCGCGACCCAGGAGAAGACGTCCGCGGCCCGCGCGAGCAGCTCCTGACGGTCGCTGCTGTAATCGCGCAACCCCGGCCTGGTGAGAAAGAGCGACCCCTCGCGCTCGAGTCGCATCGGGTCGAACGGCGGCACCGGGCCGCTCGCCGCGCCGAAGAGCACCATCGTGCCGCGCGTGCGCACCGAGGCGAGGCTCTCGTCGAACGTCGCCTGGCCGACCCCGTCGTACGCCGCGGCCACGCCTTCACGTCCGGTCAGCTCGCCGACGCGCTCACCGAAGCCTTCGTACCCGATCACCTCGTCCGCGCCCGCCTCGTGCGCAAGCTCTGCTTTCACGCCGCCCGAGGTTGTCGCGATCACGCGCGCGCCGAACTTCTTCGCCATCTGCGTCAGCAACAGCCCGACGCCGCCGGCCGCCGCATGGATCAGCACGGTTTCGCCCGCCTGGACGGGATGGACCGTCGTTGCGAGGTAGTGGGCCGTGACGCCCTGGAGGAGCGCCGCCGCCGCGGTCTCGGTCGAGACCTCGCCCGGAACGGGAACGGCGCGGCCGGCGGGGACGCGCACCCGCTCCGCATAGCTTCCGGGAGCGGCGAGCCACGCGACGCGCTCTCCTTCACGCGCGCCGGCGAGGACGGTGCCCGCCCCCTCGACGCCGTTGACCAGTGGCGCCTCGCCGCCATAGCGGCCCTCGCGCTCGTAGATGTCGCGGTAGTTGACGCCGATCGCGTCGGGCGCGACGAGCAGGTCGTCGGGGCCGACGACGGACTCGGGCTCGTCGCGCACCTCGAGCACTTCCGGGCCTCCGAACCGCGTGACGACGACTGCGCGCATTGCAGGAATCATGGCGGCTCGACTAGCGTTGATCGTCGCATGCCTTCGACGAGCTTCGATCGCGCCCGCCGCCGCCGTGCCTACCGGCGGCTCGGCACACTGCTGGGACGGCGCGGCCCGAGCGACCTGCTCCCGCTCGACGAGGCGACGAGGCGACTCCAGCCGTTCGCCCGCACGCACCTCGGGCTACAGGTGATCCCCGTCTCGCAGATCGTCGGCACGGACAGCCGGGGCGGCGACTTCGACCGCGACTTCCTTCCACGCCGGCCCGAGATCGGCCTGCGCTGGCGGAACGTCGAGGGCGCGTTCCCCGAAGGCGGCTTTCCGCCGATCGCGGTCTACAAGCTGGGCGACGCCTACTTCATCATCGACGGCCACCACCGAGTCGCGATCGCCCGCCAGCGCGGGATGGAGACGATCGACGCCGAGGTCATCGAGCTCACAGCCCGCTGGCATCTGCCGGCCGACGCCGACCTCGTCGAGCTGATCCACGCCGAGCAGGAGCGGATTTTCATGGAGGACAGCGGCCTCGCGACGGCACGGCCGGACGCCACGATCCGGTTCTGCAAGCCGGCGGGGTACCTGGAGTTAATCGAGAACGTCCAGATCCACGGCTACCACCTGATGATGAACTCCGGCCGTGCGCTGACCCGCGAGGACATCGCCGGCGACTGGTACGACAACGTGTATCTGCCGTCGACCGAGGCGATCCGCGCCGAGGGCCTGCACGAGCTGCACCCGGGCCACACGGACGCGGACTTCTTCCTGTGCGTCTACTACCGCCGGCGTGAGCTCTATCCGGAGGTCGGGTGCGTCCCGCTCCAGGACACCGCGCGCCGCATGGCCGAAGACGCGAGGCGCGGGCGCGGCCGCCTCAACCGCTTCTTCCGCGCGGCCGCCTAGTCACCTCACCGGCGCTACTCTGTGGCCGGCCCGCAGGGCCACTCGGGAGGGGTGGCAGAGCGGTCGAATGCGGCGGTCTCGAAAACCGTTACGGGCCGTCAAGGTCCGTCGAGGGTTCAAATCCCTCCCCCTCCGCTCCTAGACGCGCAAACCCGCCGAGGATGGGGGTTTGCGCGGCGTCTCGGTAGTCGCCGCGCCGAAAGATAAGGCGGTTTGCCCGATGTGGCGCCGGCCGCCTTACGGCCACCATCGGGGCCATGAGGACCGCCGGGTTGCGACACGTGGCACTGGGCCTTGCGGCGCTCGCGCTCGCGGTGCCGCTCG
>Ga0126305_10000805_pt1 | contig 13621 bp, 13 predicted proteins | sample Plot26_FD_92536 | JGI IMG/M metagenome (GOLD analysis project Ga0126305, IMG submission 92536) | Serpentine soil microbial communities from UC McLaughlin Reserve, CA, USA - Plot26 | ecosystem: Environmental > Terrestrial > Soil > Grasslands | place: USA: UC McLaughlin Reserve, Lake County... | reverse complement strand
CTGGAAAAGATCCTATGGGACTTGCAGGTTCAGTTATTTATATGTCTTCTATAAATACCGGTGAAACAATAACTCAAATGGACATTGCAGATGCAGCAGGCGTGACAGAAGTCACCATCAGAAATAGATACAAAGATATAAAAAAACACACTTATTAACATACAGTAAGTTAAAGCAACAAATACTTTCTTTTGTCTCTTCCTCTAGTTTAGATAAATCATTATCATCAGGTAAGACAAAGATAAACAATCAACAATCAACAAACATGCTATTTCTGCCAAGGATTAAAGATAGGAGGATAATGATGTTGATGATATTTTTGACAGATAAAATATGGCATTAGTATGAAAATATGTCTAATTTGATAAGCAACGTCATATCATTATATCGAAGATAAAGCTTTATTAGATATTATAAACATGATCTATAGATAAATTATCAATGTAAATGCAAATGATGTTTGAGAGCTTGTGCAGAGCTGTGTTTTTAACAGGATGATTCGTGCTTAAGCAATAATTATAATACTTCTTATTTAACAATGATATTATTTGCAAAGTATTAGTCATGCTTTATTTCTGTCAGCACACTACTTGCCACCTTCTGCTTTAGTTTCTCCTATGCGTTTTTCTATTCTTCGGTCCTTTGGTCCCATCACTTCTGCTATCTGACACTGATCAATGACTGAACATAGGAGTGAACAACATCAAAATATTCTTCTTCTATGATCTTCCTGATTTTAATCTAAGTTCATTGATATCCATATAATTGATGAATGCTAGGTATACTCCATGAATGAGTCAGCAGATGAAAAATCTTATCCTGATGTGCCAGAAATTGCAATAGTTAAGCCAGAGGAAGAAAGACCCATAAAGACAATCAAAAGATCTGAAGAAGAATTGGATGGATCTGAAAACGAAGCCGATTATGAGCATATGGATACAGAATTTTCTGACATAGATGGAGATGGAAATCCCGACTTTGACCCAGCAGTAGGGCCAGGAGTTTAGAATCTATCAAGACTATTATTCTACTTTTTAGTTAACTATTCATAGTGATTCATAATTTCATTCCGATTATGTTGCATACACCTATTAGCGCTGACAATGGCTCAAAATATTTTTGCATCGGAGAATTCTCACTTTATTGCAAACACAAAGTTACGTATAGTGAATCCATAGATGTGCCAATAGACTTCATTGATAATATCAGAATATATATGTAGGATTATCTTGAGGGATTATTTAGGAATTAATACTATTTCTATGAGCTCTTGCCAAGAGTTTTGCTACTCTAATAGGTTCTGGTATTGATCCTTGTAGAGTAAAAGCATTAAGTGTATTTAATGCTCCTTTTAGTGACAGACCCCAATATCGAATATAGAGTGATTTGTCAGTTCTTAATCTGACTTGATCTCTGTTACCCAATTTGCGATATTGCTCAAGTTTCATCTCTGACTTTTCTAAAAAATGATGTTTTATATGTTCTTCTAGACCTCTTGAATCTTCGAATGTAATTGCAATAATTGGAAGCCCTGTAATATTATTGAGTTTTTCACCATCAATGATATTATACAAGCTGATAATGAGTCCATCGAGCATTATACAATTTATATCATCTCTTTGTAGGGATCTGAACATGCCATGAATGTTTTTGGTAGAATCATCACCTTTCAATGTAGCACTGCCAAAGACGATCCCATCTACTATGAGATCACGCCGCATCACAACACCTCCAAGAGTCGATGTTGAATTAGACTTCTTGAAACTCTCTGCTATGCCAAAAATTCTAATTCCTCTCTTTTCTGGATGAAAATGCCGAGGAGTAAAGTTGGAACATTTATTACTATCTGTTTTCATTTTAGGAATTCTTGAAGTCAATAAACAACCCTATGAAAACAGCAAATGGTATTGCGATAAGGTACATAACTCTGATAGCAGTATTTCTAGTTGCAACACTGTATCATCTGGATAGATCTTCTTTTTGATAAGGCTTTTCATTGAATAATTGCTTTACCGATTATCCTGGTTCCCAGACTATCTGGCTTTAATAGCACGCATGTCTGCCTATGAAAAAATACAATAGGTTTTTCAGATATAATTTCAATTATGTCTCCTCCGATTGGTTTTACTTTTGCCGGTTTAATTTGTAATCCAATAGATATCAGATACATTTGGTTTTCAGTAATATCTCCTTTGAAAAAGACACTCTTTGTAAATTTTGCGGAGACTTTTTCTGAAGATACTTCCATTGTATTTGGAGGACATATTATATCTCCTCTGTTGATATTATTAGCGTATATACCTTTAATTGCAAGCCCAACTCTTGCTGGACTCTTAGATTCCAATACCGGATCATCATGCATTTGGATAGATTTAACTAGAATATCTTTTGCAACAGGCATAATTTTCAGCTGATCATGTACTTTGACTATTCCTTGTTTTATCACCCCTAGTACTACCGTTCCAACTCCTTTAACATCAAAAGCGTGATCTATTTCAATCATAACAGGTCCTTGAATATATTTGGGTCTTAGTTGAGGTATTTCTTGTTTTAATTGGTCGATGCTATCTAATAACTTGAATTCAGAAACTGAGGTATTTTTGATTAACATTTTCAGTTTACTTTCATCGACGTCATATGAGTGGAGGATAAATCCATCCTTGAAATTGACGTAATCTAAAGCAATAATTTCTTCTCCTAGATATTTGTCCAATTTTGTGACATTTAATATAGCATATTCTGCAATATTTACAGCCTGCAATAGAGATTGAATTTTGTCAGGATATGTGACAGGCAAGGTCCATGTATAAATATAGTCTGACGTTTTTTTGTCATAAATGGCAATATCTGTGGTTGTGCCTTTTCTTCCTAATTCGTCTGCGATACTGGGATCTCCAAGAAGAACGAAATTAATACTATTCAAAATATTTGTAATTAACTGTAAATAAATAAATAAAACTGTTTTTACTTAATCTCGTATGGCAATATATTCTGAATGAGCATACAGTAAATTACTGATTGTAGAAGTTAATTGTCAACTAAAAGTATATAGTATATGGTCTCTCTATAACAATTTGGCTAATTAATTAAGGAAGTAAAACGGCAGAATAAAGATTAAAGCAACAACGATAAATCTTTTTTTATCTGTTAATCTACCTTTATACATACAAGGTATCTCCCGTCGCTGCTTTGGATAAGTTTTATGCCACTTCAATTTTAGATCTAATTTTTAGATAAATACTAAAATGATGACAAAATCAGTTCTTGCTATCTCAATATTGGTAGGAAGTACAATTGACAATACAACTTGTACACCTTGTGACAGCATATAGCACTGGTAATTATTCAGATATAGAATTTGAATTAGAAAAGATCTAATATCACATGATGGGATTGGTGTGTTTTTCTTCATTTTCTTCAGTATAGAGTACAAATACAAAACGCGAACCATGAAAGTCCTCGGCACCTTCTCTTTGCCATTTCACCGTATATGATCGAGTCACTTGTTTACCAATTATTTTTATAGTTTTAGGTAAAGTGGAAAATAATGATTCAATCTTATTTGGATCTTTGGTCATAAGCAAAGACCTCCGTCTTTTCATTAAGTATTTTATTGCCACATTTCTATGCACTTGTCCCTCAACAAGAATTTGCTCATTACCTATATCGATAGTAAATTGTCGCTTTCCCAAGTAGTAAAGATGTTAAAGAAATTGCTAGAAAAGCTTTGTGGTAAGAATGCTGAGAAGGATAAAATAATATGACGTTGCTCTAGCAACTCTGTGTATGTCTCTCTCTCTCTTTTTCTAGAGAGCAAATTTCTTTGTGGGCGATACAAATAGTGTTTTGAGCTGCTTTATCTTTCTACTGCAATGTATTAAAACAATAATCCCTTTAAGTTAGGTAGCGCAAGAACTTTTATTGGAATATAAGGGAAAAAGACCTCCGCGTTCTGCCCGCCGTGCGAGAAAGCCTTTGCAAGAAAATTGGATAAAAGCACCAGGACAAGGTATTTGGATTAAATGCACCTATGATAAATGTTCTTTTGAATGGCAGTATTTTGGTGGACATCAGTGGGCAGAGTGTCCTATTTGTCACAGTTCAATGAAGGTATCTATTGCAAAGAAAAACTTTGTTCAAAATAAGTATATGAAGAATTAGAGATAGAGAAAAAAATAAGACAACGCAAGTTTTTTTATGTGATAAAAAATGAATTTTCCTCTTCTGCAACTGTCATTTCTAATGAGTTCTTGCATTTGTCATGAACCACCAATAATACTTTTTTGATATTACGTTTTCTTAATAGATTTTGCATATAAAAATTTGTTGTGGAAAGATCTTCAAATGCATTTGATTCAAGTAAAGTAAGATTAGATTTATACAGACTTAATTTAACTTCCTGATTCGACTTTTCTATCTTTATGATGTTCATAGTTTCTCTAAAATTGTTAAGGACATTTCTAAATACTCCATTATATTTATTTTGGGCAAAGAATTCATGTTACTCTTCATTTGATAATATAGATTGATTGCTCTCAAATCAATTCGTTACTAATAGAATTTGATCGCAGAGTTACATAATTATATAACTGACTGATTGATTTTGATAAAAAAGTCATACCAGAAGGTGATAAATATTCTCCAACAGGTTGGTTTATTAGGTGTCATTATTTTGCTATCGTCTTTTATGATTTACTTCTACTGTCACCTCTACTGCAGAAATTCATTATTTATACTAGCCTATCGCGTTAAATTGCTATCAGAACTTCTAAATGTTGAAACCAGAGTATTATTAAAGATAAATCTGCAAGAGATGCAGCTACATGCTGATTACAAATAATTCAACAACCAAAATCGAGATAGCATATGTTTCATAATAATTGTTAATGTTGTCTAATTTAAACCAGCGTGAATTTAACCACCACCAGCACCAGCGCCAAAGTGACTCCATCTATTTTCCTGATAAACATCAATTATCTCATTTAGAACGTCATCATAATTAATATCGCGCCTTTTTTCATGCATAATTTCTTTCAATATAGATGTGAGCCTCTTGTAAGTCGTTTCCTCAATGTTTATAGTTTGCATTATTTACTTGACTTTTAATGTGATATTTTTATGTATTGAAAACGACGAGCTTTCAATATTTTAATCGTTGCTAGGAATGAGATATTTCTGATACTATTAAATATTCTTTTAGAAAAAAAAGGAATTGAATACGGCTTGTTCTAATAATTGTATATCTCTATTATATATTTAGAAATAATATTTGTCAAAAAAATTTAATGACAGAGAAACAACGGAGATAGTCGTGACGGTTCTTCTATTTTTTGCAAATTGTGATATCCGAATATGCAACTCTTGTTTTGCCATTCATTGGATAACTCTGAGAATTAGCTTTTACGTCCAAAGAAAATCTCGCTATAATCATGTCCTAGACATTAAGGCACAGATTGTGATATATGCAGTGGAAACATTAATGGAATTGAGATATGATTTACAGTATTTCCATTTAATTTATCCATATGATGCTTTAATCGTTAATCGTTAGACAGCGATGCAAGAAACAGTAATAACTTTTATTATTATAAAAAATATTATTATAGCGAATATTTCTTAACAGGGCAAAGGCTAATTCCAAAGCATAAGAGATGGCATTTTAGATTAAATTCGATAATTGTTGCTCTTTCTTGGAACAATTTAACGTTATTACATTTGACAATTTATTACATTTGACAATATGTCAGCGCCTATAAATTCAATTTGGAATAAGTGGGGTCGGCCGGATTCGAACCAGCGGCCTCCAGCGCCCAAGGCTGGCATCATACCAAGCTAGACAACGACCCCGCTGCTAAAATCATTTTCACGCAGCACTACCCATCAGCATAATTTTAAGTTTCTTCAAGCAATCAAAAATCTTTCTGATCAGAGTAACATATCAGACAAATACACATTGGATCGAGCATATGTACACAGTCTAACTCCAGACCATCCTTAGAATAACAAGGTAAAAATAGCCAGTTTCATGGATGTGGAATAAATAATGTTATTGAGACAATAGCGGAAGTGCATAATCAGCAATTTTTATCCTCAATGAGGTAGTAGTTATGATATCATAAATGCAATTTGGCTCTATGTTATTATACTATTTTAATAATTTTTTAATGTGAACCAACGGGCATAGAAAGTCTAGAATATTTTGCTCTTTCTTCTAGTATGGTTATAGAGATATTTGAAATTGACACAGAATAACGAATAGATGCTGCTTCTTTTTGTGGTTGGATATTTGCAATATCTCTTTATATGTTCAATTGCGACAATTGCCAATATATATGAATTTTTTTGAATACTATCAACAGGCAGGGAGAATAGCAGCACGAGTGCGAGAAAATACACGAAATAAATACCTCGTAGGTAATACGCTATTTCAGATTTGTGAATCTATAGAAACTGATATTGTAAGCAGAGGGGGATCGCCGGCATTTCCAGTAAATGTCAGTTTGAATGAGATAGCCGCACATTATACTGCCGAACCCGACGATCAGATTATTGTAAATGATGGCGATGTCTTGAAGATCGATATCGGTGTGCATATTCATGGTTATATTGCAGATACAGCAGTAACTGTTTGTTATAATCCAAAGTATGACGCGATGGTAAAGACAGCTGAGACTGCTTTAAGCGAAGCAGTAAAAGCAGCTAAACCTAACGCCAAAGCTAGTGATATTGGAAAGATAATAGAAAATACAGTATCAAAGCAAGGATTCAGACCTATTCAGAACTTAAGCGGACATTCGTTAGAACAATTTACTATACATGCAGGAAAGTCAATACCAAACATTTGGACTATTGGATCATTTAGCCTTGTTTCCAATCAGGCTTACGCCATAGAACCCTTTGTGACAACAAGAGATGGTCAGGGCATAGTTTATGAAGGCAAAACTCGTAATATTTTTGGTATTGCTTCTCGTAAACCAACTAAAGATAAAGAGGCCGATGAATTTCTTGAATATATTTGGCACACCTTCAAAACTTTGCCATTTGCTCTGAGATGGATGATGGACAAGTATGAAGATAAAAAGGCTCGGCATTTAATGGAACTATTAATAAAGAAGAGAAATGTTCGCGCATATCCAATTCTTGTCGAAGGAAATAGGAAGATTGTTGCTCAAGCTGAACATACACTAATTCCTACTAATAATTTTATCAATGTAATCACCTTGTAAACTTTTGCCAATGGATATATCTTCGACTTTTAGGTTTCATAGTTTTGTTTTTCTTTTTGTTTCTCTACAGGATATTCACCATAAACTGCAATAATCATAGTAACTTCAGAACATTTTTTGCAGTTTGAGCCAAATTTATAAATATAATCTCCATCCTCAAATTTTCTCTTCTTCTTTTCATTGCATCTCTGACATATTTCCTCTGTATAAACTATGGGACTAACTTGCTTCTTCTTTTTAAACCACATCTATTGTGCAACCCCTACCGTATTTCCTACTCCAATAATTAAAACGGATTGTCTCTCGATAGTTTTTTCTTCAATTGTGGTATATACAATATCTCTTACTTTATCAAATGAATCACAAATCTCTTTTCGCATAACCGTAATTGCGTCCTGAACAGATTCTTTTACTATTATAGCATAGACAGGAATACTGAATTTTGTCGCGATCTCTTCGATCTGATATTTTTCAACTCCGATACCGCCGATAGCGGATCCAATACCTTCAGCTACAGCACCAGTTGTTTCGCCTTCTAATTTCAATGCCGCGTCTATCGTTATGATGGCATCAATTTTTAAACCAAGTTCGCCAATAAGCCGTTGCACTGCCTCTCCAGGCCTGCCTACGGTTCCAGTTGGCCCTTCGGCTTTGAGCAAATATAATTTTCTGCCCATGTGTTCATCTTCACTATATACTGTCTCTTTTGCGATTACTTTTTTTTCTTTACTAATCATCATCTTACCAACAACCATTGGACCAATGCTGTCTCCTATAGGTTGACCTTTTTTGAATGCGCCTATTGCATTTTGTAATGCTTCTGCTTCTTGCAATAAAAGCGGCATAACCATTTGCAGTTGTACAAGTACAAACATGCTTGTTGTCCGCTTACCCATTAAGTAAAAATGCCTAACAACCTTATAGATCATATTTAGTGCTGTTGCTGCCTCCAAGATGTTTTCTATACGTGAGGCTTCAGCTTCTGTCATAATACTAGCCAATTTTTTTACTTCTGTTCGAATTCTTTCATCTCTAGTCCTCATTAGATGGTTAAGCTTATTCATGATGCCATTTGGATCGAGATCAACTGGCATAATTGTAAAGTATTCCAAGAACTTGTCAATTTTGCTGCTGGGATCATGTGAAGGCTTTATTGATGTTCTAACATAATCAATAGCTTCTTTTCTTGCTCTATCTTTCATAGTCCTCAATTTATTCAATGATTTTGAAACATCACTCAAAATCATCCATGATTGAAACTTCTGACCATACATCATCAATATAATGATAGGAGCAAACCAAAGAATATACATCAGAGGATTTCCTGTATCGGAACCTCCCGGAGCGAAAAGACCACCCAGTTGAAGTGAGAAAAAAATAACCATGTCTTATAGTCGAATCCAAATTGAATAGATTCTCAAACACAATTAAAGGTTACTTCATTGGTATCGTTTTGTATTGGAGATGAATGTATATTCGTATATTCGTATTTATTTATATCCATATTGTGCTTGTGTGTTTTCTCCTGGAAAAAATTCATTTTGGTTTAATTACTATCCATGTGGTTTTATAAACATCTATTTTGCAGTAATTAAAGGAAAATGACTTCGAATGAGCAAGAAAAGAAACCAAAAAATAATGTAGCATTAGCCATAATTAAAATGCCTGACGGCAAAGAGCATGAAATACCATTACCGCCGAAGACGTTCAGTTCAGGTAGAGAGGGCTATTATGCTCAAATACAATCATTTGTATATGATAATGAGGTATACGGTGGCCAAATACAAATATGGAAAAAGGAGAATAAATGAAAATAAAAAGTATTATAAGAATTGATAGAAGGCTCTTTTTCTGAGATATCGTGAAGATAACATTTTCTATTTGTATCAGTAATCAACTGCTAATACAGATAAGTAAATCAAAAATTGGATACAACTTAGATGACTTTATGTGTTTGCAAACAATGCAAATGACTAGGTCGATACTTTCATAGGTTTTGCTATAAAGTATCTTGTTGTATAGGTTAAGTGCTTGGTTATGAATAACAAAAGTCGAAGCAACATAACACATTATTTTTTATATCATTCTACTTTGGAAGTTATTTTTTTTACCTTAAAAGAAACGCCCTGTTCATACAAACCCTTAGAGATACTTTGTCCTAGGCCATCTTCTACTGCCTTAATTCTCTTCTTATCTTCTACTATGTCAAGGGGAACATCAACTTCGATTTCAACTTCTAGTTTTAATTTTTTTGAATCGACCATCTAACGTTCAGATCTTTGATAGATCAGACCTATCAACTTTACCTCATCAGCTTCTGAGTTATTAGATACATATATATATAATATATGACACCAAATCTTTTAGTTTATTAATAAATTTTATATAAACTAATTGATAATATACTTTATGAACCTTATTATTATTATAAATTAGAGAATATTATAACCCAGCAATTAGAGAATGAATTTGGAATATGCCTCACTGCCCCTTATTTCTTTTTGCTACATTTGCAGACGAAATAATGGCACGTATGACATAATTTCTTCTTCGTTTGCCTATTAATGTATATTCTTTACATATTCTTAGATACTTGATCTTTGTAATGTATAACTTAACTGATTCCATTATGTAATCCATTTTCTATTATATAGGAGCTAAAATAGGAAATAAAATAATTGAAAGCTCTATCTATTTTGGTGATTGTATCTACATATGTCTAGGATATTGGCGAAGCAATATTGCCTTTATTCATCATTTTTATAACAATCATTAGCTAATTTACTATTCCAAGATCAAATTTTTTTCACTTCTGGATATGAGGCAAATAATTCGATACATCTTTGGTAATATAATTAAATTTTTTTTAAATATTATCAATATTATTTCTTACCTCAATCTCACGCTTAGCTTGCTACAAATTCCAAGTTTAAATTCAATTGCATGATATACGTTATCGTATTTATATTCTAACTAAATAATTAAATAACTTTCTTACCAGGATTCATAACAGATTTAGGATCAAATAGTTTCTTAACATCTTTGAAAAGTGAAAAGATGTCGCTGCCATACATAGACTCGATATACTTTACCCTAACCAAACCATCTCCATGTTCTCCCGTAATTGTTCCTCTATTTCTTATTACTGTTTTGAAGACTTTTTGAGCAAGTCCTTCTATTAATTCGACCTCACCAGGCGAGCTCGTATCTATTAGTGGCCTCGTATGAAGATTTCCATTTCCTACATGACCATACATCACATACTCTAATCTATTATCCATATACATTTGCTGTAAGTATTGTGTGTAATCATGCAACAGATTTAGATCGACTACTGTATCTTCTATCAAACCTATAGGTCGTCTACTTCCAATTGTCAATTTCATAATATGATTTAAGGCATTTTTTCTTGCTTCCCATATCTTCGTCCTACTCTTATCATCTGATACACTCTCCAGAGTATTACATTTACCAGATAATTTGCTTATACAGTGAGTATATTTTCTTTCGACCTCAACAGGATTATCTCCGGCAAATTCTACAAACAATAGACAACCATCCTTTTGTGAAAGTCTTAGGGTATTATCCCCATGACGAATAACCGTATTATCAAGCATTTCGAGAGCGACAGGAGAAAATTTCGATATAAGCGGAACAACAGATACAGCAGACAACAAATCTTCAAAACCTAAAACTAATAGATGACTGTACAATGGAACATTAATAGTTTTCAACTTCACAGAGGTCACGATTCCCAATGTTCCTTCTGAGGCCGCAAATATCTTTTGAGGGGCAAGCTTTTGGCTATTTATTACAGCATCTAGGCGATATCCACAGGAATTCTTAGTTACTTTGGGATATCTCTCATGAATTATGTTTGCATAAGGAGACAATAATCGTAAGAATGAGGCTATCTTATCATCAAATTCGTTATTGCTTCTAATATACCCAAAACTACCATCCGAATAAATAACATTGATTTCTTCAATAAAATCTATTGTGCTGCCGTAACCTAGACAATGAGCTCCACTTGAATTGTTTGCAACCATGCCGCCAATAGTGCAATAGTTACTACTTGCAGGATCAGGTGGAAAAAGTTTTCCTCTCTTTTTTAATTCATTATCTAATCTACCCTTTACGACACCTGGCTGCACTACAACATAGTCATCTTCTATTTCAATTATCTTGTTCATATACTTGGTGAAATCAATGATGACGCCGTCAGAAAGAGATTGGCCAAGAAGACCAGTTCCTGCTCCTCTCGCGGTTATTGCTATTCCTTTGGAAATACTATATTGGCATATTTTTTCTATATCATACTCATCGTGTGGACAAGCAATGACAGATGGTATTATAGAGTGACTGCTTGCATCAACAGAATAAATTTTCCTACTCCAATTATCAGATAAAATTTCGCCTTTAGCAATACGTCTTAAGTCATCAGCAATTGGAACTATCATCCTAATTATGATTAATAATCGTTGATTAGTATATTTATTTACAATGCTGTTTATATGTATATTAAAATACATATAAAAACGATATCAAGATTAAAAGATACGATTTAGAATATCTAGACATATAGCTAAAATGTCCCTTTCATATTATAAGTCTTGTATAAGAACATTTTTTAGTTAAGATTTCAATATTTATGAATACTATATATTACATATTTATTAAACTAAGAAAAAATTATATTTTGGCCTTAGAACTTACAAGTATCTCATCAATAACCATACAAAATGTTGCAGAAAAAAACTAAGAGAATAAGTATTTAGTTAATACGTATTGAAATACATGCAAATTTTATCCGTACAAAATTGATGTCTTGACAGCGTTAAATGACATTAATATATATGCATGGTCCGACAGACGATAGAAAGACATAATATAATTACTGTGTAAATCGAGTTAAATTTTTTTGAACCAAAGTTGTATCGTCTATGAATAATATGAGATGATCAATAACAGGATTTGCAAATATTTTAACAGTGCAATTCGCAGATGTAACTATGCAGAAGTGATCGCAATTACAGTACTTAATTGCTAAAAAAATTGGAGACAAATAATAATTGCATTTGAAAATACATAAATTAACCAAAAACACGGCTGTCTAGAATTGGAATAAATAGAAATGACAAAATATTTACATCTATTCTGCACCAATCAATCCTAGCAGATCAAATCCTTCTGTGGGTTGAGTATTTATCTCCGCAATTGATATCAAATGACCATCGGGATCTTTGATAATAGCATGCTTGCCAAATGGCTCCTCTTTAAGCTCTTTAAAAAATTTCACTTTATTTTCTTTTAATTTTTTAACGTTAGTTTCAAGATCGCTGACCATAAATCCTACCAACATACTTATTCCTGTTTTTAATTTACTTTTATTCTCTGCTGGATGCAAAGCTAAAACTGTACCGTTAACGAAGAATTCTGTCCAATCCTCTGATTGGCTTTTAATCGGAAGGCCTAGAATATTTTTATAAAAAAATACCGATTTTTCCATTTCAGATACTATAAGGATGACAGCTCCAACCTTTTTGAATGACACTTTGTAACACCATTGAAATTTTATAGATGGTAAATTAAGAACTTATCGATAGGTATTATCGTAGTAGTATAAATATGTAAAAAGACTATACGGTTGGAAAAGCCATTCATTATATAGCCGTCGAATTCATAGGGAAAGCGATAATTGCAGTAGTATGGTTTAACAAGTCTGCTTTAATGCTAAAAACCGAGAATCGGATTACAAGTGAAGGGGACATTTATTGCTACGCTTTTACTTTTACTTTTATACGACAAATAATTAATAACCTATTTGAAAACATATCATCCACTATATTATTATAAATGATGATCTGAAATCAATAATAATGCTAATGTTAGATGGTTTTTATAGCCATAGTTGAGTTTTAATATTATGTTGTCTAAGAAACTTTTTTTCATCTATGTGGCCAAGAACAATGAATGGCAACAAAGACAAAAAGAGGATTGGGATTATGTTTCTTCGATGACAAGATTTTATCATTGGTGGATTAAGCATCATTTTAATATTGACTTTAATGTTGAAGCTGATATTTTACCAGTTATTCCCGGCAGACTTTTTGATCGGATGTCGGTAAGCTATCTGGCCAGGGATCATAATGAAAGAGGTAAAACGGTCTATCATTTTTACTTAGCTTACTTTAAACCGTTATGGACAGACTGTCAGACTGAAGGATATTCAACTGAAAACTTTTGTATGGTTCTTTGGAAAAGGCCGACGAACTCTATTTCCGATAATGAACGTGCTCGTTTCTTTGCAGACACTAATTGTGCAAATATCTCTCACCTATTATGTCATGAGATAATTAGAATGAAAGGAAAAAAAAGAACGGAATATTTCGACG
>Ga0126305_10000804_pt1 | contig 13623 bp, 17 predicted proteins | sample Plot26_FD_92536 | JGI IMG/M metagenome (GOLD analysis project Ga0126305, IMG submission 92536) | Serpentine soil microbial communities from UC McLaughlin Reserve, CA, USA - Plot26 | ecosystem: Environmental > Terrestrial > Soil > Grasslands | place: USA: UC McLaughlin Reserve, Lake County... | reverse complement strand
CTCCATTGCCACTTGTACGGTTGCACCTTTTTGTTTTTTAATGCCTTTACGCATGGCTGCATTCAAGGCCATAATAAAGTCACCACCACCCATTGGTAATAAGCCAATCATCGAAAACTCATAAGTATCGAGTTTACCCTTAACCCTGAACCCTTTTTTGTTGTCTGGATTCATTTTCTTGGCAACTGCAGCCGGAATTTCAATGTATGTCCATCCGGTTTTTTCCCCCTGGCTATCAAACTTTTTTATAGCGGCAGTAAACCGTACCATCAATACTCAATTTTACGATCCAGGACTTCCCATTCTTTAAAAACTTCCAGGGCTTTTTGATGAGGATAATGAATAAAAACTATAGCTTTTTGGTTGCCCGGCTTTTCTATTTCGTCATAAATAAACTGGTCGTCAAAATTGATGGCCGCAGCGTCCTGTTTCGTGTTGGCATAAATCACTCTTTTTGGTCGTGCCCAATAAATAGCGCCTAAACACATGGGGCAAGGCTCACAACTTGCATAGACGACGCAGTCGGTTAATTGAAAACTATTAAGATTTCGGCAGGCATTTCGTATGGCTACAATCTCGGCATGTGCTGTGGGGTCGTTGGTAGTGGCAACCTGGTTACACCCTTCACCAATTATTTTTCCATTTTTCACAATCACACAACCGAAAGGTCCCCCCTTTCGTGTACGCATTCCTTCTCTGGATAATTCAATAGCTCTTTCCAAAAATTGTAGTTCGCCAACGGTCATGGCGCAATTTACGCAGTTTCATTTTCAGCATTAACGTTTAAGAAATCTTCCCTTCAAAAGTCGATCCATCACATCATCTTTTGTTGTCCTGCTAATTGGGACATGATACTCGCCGATGCGAATATCATTGCCATCAATATTATCGATTTTAGATGCTGAAATTATATACGATTTGTGTGTTTTGATAAATCGATCCGGGGGCAGGTATTCCTCGACGGATTTAAAAGTAAGGTATGTAATGTATTTTTTGGTTTTTGTATGAATGGCGACGTAGTTCTGCAAAGCCTCGACAAATAAAATCTCTTCGTAAAAAATTTTTACCAGCTTGTTATCAGCTTTTATAAAAAAGAAATCTTCTTTACCAGTTGCTGGGCCTTCAGAAATGTTTTTGATTCTTACCTCGTAATACTCTTTTGCCCGCATTGCTGCTTTTAAAAATCGTTCGAATGAAATAGGTTTTACCAGGTAATCAAGTGCATTTAATTCAAATCCATCCAAAGCATATTGCGGGAAAGCAGTTGTAAAAATAACTGGTGGTGCATGCACTAATGATTTGAAAAATTGAAGACCAGTAAGTTTGGGCATTTGAATATCGAGAAAGATTAGTTGAACTTTTCCTTCGCTCAAAACCTTGTTTGCTTTTAGTGGATTATCCAATTCTGCCTGTAATTGAAGAAAGTCAACATCATTAATATATTCCTTTAAACCTTTTCTGGCCAATGGCTCATCATCAATTATAATACAATGAATGGGATCCATTTAATTTAATTTAATGTTTAACTGTACATCAAACCAGCCTTCTTTCTCTGAAATAGTCAATTTGTGTTTTTGGGGATATAATAATTCCAATCGTCGTTTTACATTGGTTAAACCAATTCCGCCATCATTTGAAAATTCATGAACATGCCTGCCTTCTGTTGTATTTCGTACCTGGAAACTCATTTCACCATTTTGCTTTGAAAGATCGATTCGAATTTCGTTTTGCTTTCCGTTTGCAAAATGTGAAAGGTGCTTAAATGAATTTTCAACAAGCGGTATCAACAAAAGAGGCTCGATACAAAAGCTCTTCATGCCTTCATCAACATTAAATTGAACAGAAATATTTTCTGTTCTTAATTTTTGCAGACCGATGTAGTCTTTTAAATAACCAATTTCTTTTTCAATTGAAATTTCTTCTCCCTTCACTTCATAAAGCTGATAGCGCAGCATGTCTGAAAACTTATGCAAAGCCTGTCTTGCTTCCGTGTTGTTTTTATCGATAAGAAAATAGACTGAATTAAGGGAGTTGAATAAGAAATGTGGGTTGATTTGCGATTTTAAAAAATTCAACTCTGTTTCAGCTTTCTCCTTAGCAATTTCCACTAGTCTGTTTTGCATACGGAAATAATCAGCAATTAATTTGACTGCAACACCGGCAATCACTAAAAAAAAGTGGGGAATAATATTGTCGTAGAGCCGTGTTTTGAAATCCACTGTCCAATTTATCAGTTGGGGTGTATGTGTGACCCTCCCTAAAATCTGCATTTTAATAATGCTGCTGACGGCAACCATTGAAATAAAAACCAGGGCAAACAAAAAGTATTTTTTTCTATATAAAAACTTTGGAACCAGAATGTAGTTTGCGATGTAAATGAGCAAAGCAAGGTCCAATAGCTTTATTACCGTTACCGTCAATGCCGTTCTGGGAGAATGATAATCCTGGTAACGCAAAAAAAACCAAACGCCACCAAAGGCTATCCATAATGGAACATGGTGCAATTTGTACCGTACTATCGTTTGCCGAAAAGACATAGCCAAAATAAATCTACAAATTCCCTGGCGTAAAACCGTTTACACAAGCCGCTGTCTTTGGTTGACGAAATGCTTTTCCCTTTCATCAAGACTTACTTGCAGGACATGTAATGCATTTGCAATAAGACAAAAAAATCAGAAACCTTTGGTTGAATAAAAAATAGCAGTATGAAACCTTCTGTTTTTTTGATGATTGCGGCTGCATTACTGGGCTGTACTCAAACCAGTTCACAAAAACAAGACTCCGAATCCCCAGGTTCCAAACATGTTGGAGGAAGTTGCGAAGGTTGCCAGGCAATTTATGAATCCCCTATTTCATTTGAAAAATTGTCTTCTGTTGATACACTTCCGGATTTTAATGAACCCGGACCGAAACTGGAAATTAGTGGTATTGTATACAAAGCAGATGGCAAAACCCCTGCGGAAGATGTTGTGATTTATGTTTATCACACCGATCAAAAGGGTATCTATTCAAAAAAAGGAAATGAGTCCGGTTGGGGAAAACGTCATGGCTATATCCGCGGTTGGGCCAAGACCGATAAGAACGGTGTATACCGATTTTTGACCTTAAAACCCGCTGCCTATCCCGGAAGAAATATTCCGGCACATATTCATGTTATAATCAAAGAACCAGATAAAAATGAATACTGGATCGATGAATATCTATTCGATGATGATCCCCTATTGACAAAGGATGAAAGACAAAAACAGCAAAAACGAGGCGGCGATGGAATTATAAAACTTGTGCCCGACAACGGTTATCTGCACGGAAAAAGAAATACTATCCTTGGAAAAAATATTCCGGGTTACCCTGCTTAAACTTTCGCTTGTTCAAAAACTTCGAGTAAGCTGTAGGTGTTAATACGGTTTTGCTTTTTGAAAGAAACATTAATCATGGCTTGTGCCACCAGGGAAGCATGAATTGGCTTTTGTTTTCTGGCGATACCAAGTTTGTTCAAAAACTGCAAAACCGGCGTACCTATTTTTTCGAATGGACGATTTTCAATTCTGTCCCCAACCAGCATGCCTGGTTGAATGATATGAATGTATTTAAAAGGTAATTGCCTGATATCTCTTTCCAACTCGCCCTTCATCCGTGTGTAAAAAATTCTGGACCGTTCATTAGCCATGGCAGCGGATATAAGTACATAAACAGGAACATTATTTTCTGCAGCTGCTTTGGCCACGTTGAGCTGGTACGTATGATCAACTTTATATTGAGCCTCTTTACCCCCTGCCGCTTTAAGTGTGGTGCCTAATGCAGAAAATAATACGTCACCTTTTACGAGGTGTTTCCATTGTTCAGGGTTATCGAAATTGATAGTATTCTCCTCCAGGTTTGAATGTTTAATGGCTGTACTTCTTCTTGCAAGAATTTTAACCCGTGAAAACCTATCATCCTTTAAAAGCAACTGAACCAAAGTTAATCCAACTAAACCAGTGGCTCCAATTACGATGGCTGTTTGTTGATCCATTAAATGGTTTCATTAAAGTTATTCAGGAAATTTGTTTTTGCATTAAAATCATGAATAATAGAATTGAAGTTATTAAAGGAGACATCACTCAAATTAAAGCGGACGCCATTGTAAATGCAGCCAATTCCTCTTTGATGGGAGGTGGAGGAGTTGATGGTGCCATTCATCGTGCTGGCGGTTCAGTAATTCTGGAGGAATGCAAAAAAATTGTGGCTAAGCAAGGTGGGTGCAAAACCGGTGAAGCCGTTATTACAACTGCTGGCAAATTGCCGGCCAGGCATGTTATACATACCGTTGGACCAATTTGGAATGGGGGTAACAATGATGAAAGAAACAAACTGGCAAACTGTTACATGAATTCACTTCGGTTGGCTGCGGAACATAACCTCAAAACTATTGCCTTCCCAAATATTAGTACGGGTGTATACCGGTTTCCAAAAGAAGAAGCGGCTGAAATTGCCATCGACTGCATCCGAGAATTTCTCTTTAACAATGAGTCAATTGAACAAGTGATTATTGTTTGCTTTGACGAAGAGAATTATCAATATCTACTCAATAAAAACAGAACATGATAATGGTTAGCATTAACAAAACCATATGTAATGTTGCATGGGCCTTAGGTGTAAATGGTAAGGCATTAACAACGAACAGTATTAAATAAAAACAACCGCAGAAAATAAAAAAGCCCCGCACAAGCGGGGCCTGGCGTTTGGCATAGACCGTAATCAGGAAAGCTTTTTACGCAGTACGAATATTCCTGCAGCTGCTACCAATACAGTAGTAAACTGTAAAAATTTTTTCGACCTTTTTTCTTCACGCTTATATGGTTTATAATTGGAAACATCACCTTTTAATGCAGCAACAATAGCCGATTCAAAATCGTTGAGTGCAAGTGCCATGTCCGCATCATTATCAAATGCTTCCCCGTTACTGTGTTCACCGTGCAAACAGATCCTGATAAATTGGCTATCCAGAGCACGAATGGTTACGTCAACGTGGTACTCCAGGTTTTTCAAAGGAAGTTGATACCGAAATTTAAATGACTGCAATTTTTCATTTTCAGCTATAAGTTTGATGTTCGCCACAAAAGCAGGCACTGATAGCAAACTTTCTTTTGCCTGGGTTTCTGTGGCTTCAACAAAAGTTTCGAGTGAAAGAAAATTTTGGCGAGGCATGGCATTTCATTTATTGGGTTTACGGATCGGATTGCATCGCTAAAATTAGAAGTCCATATTTAAAAAAACAATCGGTAAATCCTTTAAAATGGCGGGTAAAAACACGTTTTAGACTTAGTAGAAACAATCTAAAATCCAAATTGGGTACGGCCTTGCTCGTTAAGCTGTCTGTTTATGGCACTTAGTTTGCCACGTAAGCTCTATGGCAACAATACATTTATCTGCACAGGACTTTAAGGATAAAGTCTTCAATTACGAAACAGAACAAGCATGGAAATACCAGGGTAACAAAGCTGCTATAATTGACTTTTACGCGGACTGGTGTGGACCCTGCAAATCTATTGCGCCGGTATTGGAAGAATTATCGGAACAATACAAGGATGATTTAATAATCTATAAGATCGATACTGATAAGGAAATGGAATTATCCTCTCTTTTTGGTATTCAGAGTATTCCCACATTGTTGTTCATACCAGTAAAAGGTAATCCAATGGTTCAAAAAGGTGCATTACCTAAAAACGTGCTTCAGCAAATCATTGACGAACGTTTATTACAACCTACCGGCTAAAGTATACACTTAGATATTATTGGAACCTTTTTTTGTAGTGTTTTTATCGGTTCCCCGTGAAGAATCATCTTTTTCATTTCTTTTATTTCCGCCGGTATTTCTGTTGCTGCTTGCTGGAGAGCCAGGCAAATGATCTCTTCTGTTATCGTTCTGGTTTTCGTTCTTCCCACTCCTGTTAGATTGGCTTCCGCTCCGGTTCTTTTTTTCTTTATCCATAAATACATTCTTTTATAGTTACTAAACTTATTGTTTTTTCAATGTCGTGGATCGCACTGCTGTATCTCTTTGTGTAACTGACATATTCATTGCAGTGCCCCACATATTACTACCTGCATAAGGACTTTTCCCATTCACATTCATAGGTGCTCCAACACTTCCAAATGTTGCTAAACTTGTTCCTGTTCCCACGGCACCACTACCTGTTTGTGTTCCCGATGTAACGGCGCCAGTTGAATTGAGGACAATATGGCCGTTGGAAAATCCGTAGGCCCTTTTAGGCATACCAACAATTCCTGAGTTATTGAATTGGATATTGGCTCCATTGGCCCTGGCACTAAGGGTCGTCAAAAGTGGATCTGACACAGAGTAATTATTTTTCCATGTTGATATACCTGGTGTACTTGCTTTAGCCGAATAAGTGGAAGTTGAATTTAATGTGAAGCTATTTGAAGAACTAATAATCTCCTTATTCGTTGAAACGGCTTTTCCCTTTTGATGTTTTGTCTCTTCAGTTTTCGATTTTGATTGTGACCGTGCATTTGCAGTTACAAGAATAAAAAATCCTGCACAAATAATCATTCTTTTCATAACCTTCATTTTGTTAGATACCGCAAACGCATTGCCACTATTTCAAAACAATTTTGATTTTTATACTTCAGTGCAATATTTTTCCAGCGTTCTCTTCACTCGATCACACTGCCAGGAACGGTTGGCACTAGTTGGTATATTTGAAGTATGCAACCAATCGCATCTGAATTGTTTTCGACAATAACTGAGTATTCGTCCAGGCTTAAAACATTACGTGAAGACGAATCTTCCCAAAAGCCCTTGCCCGGTAAATGGAGTAAAAAAGAATTGATTGGTCACCTGATTGACTCAGCACAAAACAATATCAGGAGATTTATAGTGGCTCAATATGAGAGTAATCCTGTAATTATATATCAGCAGGATGAATGGGTTCGTATAAATAACTACCAATTGTATCCATTGGAGGATCTTATACAGCTTTGGTATCTGCTAAATAAACAGATTTGCGTCATACTAAACAATACATCTAAAGATAATCTTCAGAGGAGCTGCCAGACTGAATCTTTGCATATTATTGAATGGCTGGCAAAAGATTATATCAAACATATGAAACATCACCTGCACCAGGCACTGGGTTTGGATCCAATTGCATATCCATAAAACCTGTAAACTTAATTATGGACTGCCGACATGGGATCGTATTGAGCGTACAATTAAATTGCTTCCCACATACAAAGGGTATTAACCTAACCATTCATTTACGCTCCCTCATTTCCTTCATAACGATTAGTAAACGTTCAAACCAAATTATGGTGATAATTAACAATGTTGCCCCAAAAGCCAGTAAAGGACCACGAAAATAAGTATGGTGCTTAAACAACCCCCTCCCAATTTTTTAGCGCCGTATCCCGCAATTAAAGCTCTTAACCAATTAGGCATAGTAAATTTTTTTGAACACAGTTTAAAAAATCATACCAGCGGCTCTAAAACATTGCAATTAACCGATGGCTCAATATTTTATATAGATGAGTAAGAGCTCAATTTAAAATGAAGATTGGAACATCAAGGGTTGAAAATTTTAGCGATGGGGTGATTTCGATTATTATTACCATTATGGTGTTAACCATAAAAATTCCTGATATTACTCCGGATATTCATAAATCTGCTTCGCCCTGGTTGTTCAGGCAGCATTTAGAACATCTGTGGCCTTACCTAATTACCTATGCTTTTAGTTTTATGATGATTGGAATTTTCTGGCTCAACCATCACCACATGTTCCATCTGCTGGAAAAAACTGATGAAGCATTGCTTGTTCAAAACCTGTTTTTCCTGTTTTGGATGAGCCTGATACCCTTAGGTACCGCTATGGTGAGCGCCAATCCAAAGATGCCCCAATCTGCCGCTTTGTATGGAGTAATTATGTTGTTAACTACCATATCATTTGCTATTATGCGTGTACATACCTTAAGAAAAAACCTGGTTCATAGGGAAACAGATGCCCAAATTACAGATACAATCAGGTGGGTATCGTTAAAAGCACGAACAAAAAGTATCATTGGATCAATCGCATATTTATGTGCCATTCCGTTAGCCTATGTCAATGTTTATCTAGCGTACTTTATTTTTTTATTCCCCCCGATCATTTTTTTTATTCCGGATGGAATTGATGACGAGAAACTTGCACAAAAAATAGAAGATAAAAATAGTTGATGGCATCCTTATCTTACCTTGAATGACCATGTGATCCAAAATTCTGCGATCAATTCATCCTTTTCATCAAAACCAGAAGACAAAACGGTAATAGACTGTGCTTCGCCTGCAGCTACAGTGTTAATGGTTTGCTGAATGGTACTTCCTTCATCACATATGAACCGTGTAACTCCTGTTGCTTTTTTGTAAAACTTTCCTTCAATACCTGTAACTAACATTGAAATTCGGGGAGACCGTTGGTATGTATTTGCCATTGCTAAAACGCCTGTGCTCATTTCCGCGGCCATACTTAAACAAGCAAAATAAGTGCACCTAAAAGGGTTTCGGGTAAACCATTTATATGGTATTGAGACCACAGATTTTTTTTCATCTACAAATTCTATTTTCAGCCCAGAGAAATAAGCTGCGGGCAAATTTTTCAAAAGAAACATTTTGAATTTAACCGGGTTTTTCACCAATGAAAAAAATGCCCCTGATGGCATTTTAGGTGGTTCTGATGCGATAGTATTCATCAGATAAAGTTATTCTTTCCCTGGCCTTTTTTAACTGAACGCTCTTTCAAAAAGTAAACAATGATGCCGGTTGCCGCAATGAGTGTTCCGTACAAGGCATACCAGCCTGTTGATACAAAAAGAAAGATCCACACAGCAATAGATAAAATTACAGGAACCGGGAATAACACCATTTTAAAAGGAAGATCTTCATCTCCTAATCGCCGTCTCAATAAAACAACTCCAACGGCCTGGCCAATGAATTGAATAAGAATTCGCATAGCTAAAATTGCCCTGATTACATCTCCTATTGACCGAAAGAGTAAACTGAACAAAAAACCGGTAGCACACAAAACAATTAATGAGATGTAAGGAAATTCTTTTGTTGGATGAAGCTTTGAAAATATTTTGAAAAAATTTCCATCCGCTGCTGCCGCATAAGGTACTCTTGAATAACCGAGTATGACTGCAAATAATGATGCCATTGCAACACAAAGGATCAATATGGTAATCACCGTTCCTGCATTTACTCCATAAATAATTTCCATAAAAGAGCTCACCAGGTGATGGTTGTCCTTCCTGATGGATTGCCAGGGCAAAACACTCATCACACTAATGTTCATCGATAAATAAAGAACAGCAATACCTGCAATTGAAATAAAAATACTCCGTGGAATATTTCTTCCCGGTTCCTTTATTTCACCGCCTAAGTGACAAACATTATAATAACCCAAATAAGCATATACAGTTTGCACTGAACCCAATCCAATAGCCGATATAAAATCCTTATTAAAAAAAGATTCTCCCAATGAAGGAAGGAGATTAACCGAATGGCGCTGATGACTCAGGCCAGTTATGATAACCCATAAAATTGTAAAGACAACAATACTTCCAAGAACGACAGAAATTTTTCCAACCGCTTCTATTTTGCGATACAACAACAGAAAAACAACAATGATTAATCCTCCGGACACCATTTTTTGTTGCCAAAAATCGAGGTCAACCAGGTAAGAAAGATATTGAGCAAAGCCAATAGCTCCCGAAGCAACTACCAATGGTGCCTGTATGCTTGTTTGCCATACAAACAAAAAACTCATTAACCTCCCACCCTTGTCTCCAAAAGCTATCCGATGAAAATTGTAAGTACCGCCGGCCAATGGATACTTTGCCCCTAGCTCGCTCCATATCATTCCATCAATAAGTGCTACTGCCGCACCAAAGATCCATGCCCAAATAAATATTCCGTTATGAAAAAAACTTACTACCAGTGGCATCACCACAAACGGACCAATACCCACCATATCAATCATATTGATAGCCGTTGCCTGTACCAAGCCAATCTTTCTTTTTAGTGTGTTCATGAAAAAGCAAAACTAAGGGAAGCAGTTAACCAAGATGAGCTTTATGAATGAAGGCATCTTTTAACCAAACAAAAATCAAATGGGATGCAAATAACAGCAGCTCAGGTTTGACGAACAAAGTTTTTAATACCCTCAACAAGTATATCTAAATTTTTAGTTGTAGTATACACGTTTGGAGTAACCCGAACACCATGAATATTTTCCCATTCAATGCCAACTGTGTGTATTTTATAATTATTGAAAAGGAAGCTATCCAGTTCTGCCGGTTTTTTGCCTTCAACCGAAACCATTCCAATAGCACAACCCCATTTAGAATCAAGTGACGTGTGCAGTTTTACTTTTGGAATATTCTTTACTTTATCCATCCAGTAATTCTTCAAATAGTACAACCTTTTTTCTTTTCGATCACTTCCAATCATCTCGTGAAATTCTAATGCCTTCCCGATGGCTTGCTCAATAAAAAACGGTCGCGTGCCCAAATGTTCAAACTTGCGAATGTCTTCCTTCAATGGATTATCGCTGGCAAATAAGGGATAAATGTTTTTGACCTTTTCCTTCTTTACATACATCATCCCGCTACCAATTGGTGCGTACAACCATTTGTGTAGGCTGCTTGCAAAATAGTCGCCATGCAGGTCAGGAATATTAAATTTAAAATGAGCAAAACTGTGGGCACCATCCACCAGCACATCGATGTTGCGTTTGTGTGCTTCATCAGCAATTTTTCTTACAGGAAGTATCTGCCCGTTCCAATTGATGATATGCGTGATGTTCACCACTTTGGTTTTGGGAGTGAATGCATCTACATATTGTTTTACCAGGTAATTTTCATCTTCACTCGGAAGTTCCAAATTGATCCAATTAATTTTAATTCCATCCCTGGCCTCTCGCTGCTTCCATGCATTTACAACATTTGGGTAATCCTGGCGGGCCGCAACAACTTCATCACCTGCTTTTAATGACAGACCAAAAATGATTGTTTCCAAACCTTCAGATGAATTTCTATTGATTGCAATTTCTTCAACATCGCATCCCGCAAGTTTGGCAAGATTGCTTCTTAATGTTTCTCTACCCTGGTCCAATATCCTCCACATATAATAACTTGGCGCTTCATTACTATAATCGTAGTAACGTTTCATGGCCTCCTGAACCGTTTTCGGAGCTGGCGAAACGCCGCCATTATTTAAATTGATGATAGATGGCGAAACCGTAAACGATTGTTGAATGTAGTACCAGAAGTCTTCGTCAGTGGCAATATCCTCAGGCGACACATTTTCTACAGATCTAATAGCTTTCTGCAGATTTTTACTCCAGGCTGGTTTTACCATTGAGGATAGCAAAGCAGTAGCCGAGAAAACTCCTGCTCTTTGTAAAAACTTACGGCGGTTAAAAGACATTGAAAGGTTTTCATAAATGTAACAAATTCTCCTGTCCCTGCATTTGGCCAATAGCTGCGTGAAGAAATTTTGAAAGTACCTATTTCATGAATAATGATGTAGCGATCTACATTGCTACTATCAGCGCCTCTTGTGTCACTCACTTGTGCATTAAGAAATTCATTGAGCAAATGTCGGCCATAACTACTGTTGTTATCTTTCCTGATCCAGTCACAGATAGCTCGTTTCCAGGGAATATTCAATAGATAAAGACTGCGACCATTATGATGATAAGAATTACAGAGCCCTGAAAGGAGCGTCGCAACAAAAGCTTTATAGTAGTAATGAAGAGCAGTTGACAAAAAAAAATTTGATTGAACTCATTCCATTTATGAATCTACTACTATCTTTTAACTTGTCAGTGGCTCCTGGTTGTTTACCTGGCTCCAGTTCTTCCTGTTCCTTTTCCATACTGCGCCTGATTGCCTTCAACTTACTTCCTAAACCTTTCTAAAAACTCCTGATATCTCTTAAAAAATTTGGAACATCCTTACAGTGCCTTTATTTTTGCACTCCTTTCGGATTGAGCTATGGTGTAATGGTAGCACTACAGATTTTGGTTCTGTCTGTCTAGGTTCGAATCCTAGTAGCTCAACAAGTCCCGCCACAATGCGGGATTTTTTATGCCCAAAATTTAACTTGGTATGTGTATCATAATAAATAATTTTATAGGGCATTTTTATGAAAAGCTTATAAATTTGCTTTCTTTAATGAATATGAGCACACATAACAAACATTTCATCTTTCACAAGCAGGCTTGCACCCGCGTGTATGATGTGTGCTTCGACATCTTCCGCTATCTATCAAGACGACGACCATGATTCTGATAGGACGACCCGCTAACCAAGGGCCCTATCAGTGAATTTATCCCCCATGTTCTTGGTACAGGATTGGTTATCCATAAATCAACTATCAACTCTTTACAAAAGTGGACAATCAAAATATTATCATAAGGGTGGCAACACCAGAGGATAAAAAATATGCAACCGCAATTACCGATGAGATGGAATCCTCGGCAAAAGCACGGGGTACCGGTATTGCTAAACGTTCTCCTGAATATATTGCTCAAAAAATTGAGGAAGGTAAGGCAGTCATTGCAGTTACGCCGGAGGGCAGCTGGGTGGGCTTTTGCTATATAGAAACCTGGGAAGGTGAATATGTGGCAAACTCGGGACTTATTGTAGCACCTGAATTCAGGAAGGGCGGTGTGGCCAAGGCTATCAAGCAAAAAATCTTTCAACTGAGCCGCGAAAAATATCCAGAGGCAAAAATTTTTGGATTAACGACTGGCTTAGCAGTAATGAAAATAAATAGCGAGCTAGGTTATGAGCCAGTTACCTACTCTGAATTGACCCAGGATGAAAAGTTTTGGGCGGGCTGCAAAAGCTGTGTTAACTACGATATATTGATGAGCAAGGAGCGAAAGAATTGCCTTTGTACAGCTATGTTGTTCGATCCGAAGGATCATTATGAGCCTACGGAAACACAGGAACATTTTGAAAAGAACAGCAAGTTGTATGAGCGTTTGTTAAAGATCAAACAAAGCAAATTCCTACAGCGATTGAAGGGCTCAGATAAACCAGCTACCGATTTGCGCCACAGTAACCGTAAGCTCAAAATGTTTTTGTTCAATTTATTCAGTTAATATCCCCGATCTCCTAAAGGGAAGAGTATGTAGTGTAAAAAATCCATTATAGTTAATCAGTGCTATTAAAATGAATAATGAATCATCAAACATAAGTTCCTCCTTCAAAGGGACAGGGGGCAAGAAAGTTGTTCTTGGTTTTAGCGGTGGGTTAGATACTTCGTATTGTGTTAAGTATTTAAGCGAAGAGAAAGGCTATGAGGTTCACAGTATTGTTGTGAATACCGGCGGTTTTACGCAGGATGAATTGAAAAAGATTGAAGAACACGCCTATAATCTCGGAGTAAAAACACATACTTCTGTTGATGCCGTAAAAGGGTACTATGAGCGCATCATTAAATATTTGATTTATGGCAATGTATTAAAAAACAACACCTATCCGCTAAGCGTAAGTGCTGAACGATTAAGCCAGGCATTACATATTGCCGAACATGCAAAGAAGTTAAATGCTGATGCAGTTGCCCACGGAAGTACTGGT
>Ga0126305_10000802_pt1 | contig 13654 bp, 9 predicted proteins | sample Plot26_FD_92536 | JGI IMG/M metagenome (GOLD analysis project Ga0126305, IMG submission 92536) | Serpentine soil microbial communities from UC McLaughlin Reserve, CA, USA - Plot26 | ecosystem: Environmental > Terrestrial > Soil > Grasslands | place: USA: UC McLaughlin Reserve, Lake County... | reverse complement strand
TGCCGGCAGCATGGCAACGTCGCCCGCGCGCTTCTTTTTCGCCTCGGCGTCATCCGCTGCGGGACGCGGCTTGCCTTCGATGTTGGCAATTGCGCGCTTGGCGTAGTCGGCGACGGCATTCGCGTCCAGCGTCGCGGGATCGGCATTGAAACCCGCACCGGGCTGAATGACGTTGGCAACGACGACGCCGATCGCCAGCGCGATCGTCGAGACGACCTCGAAGTAGATCAACGCCTTGCCGCCGACGCGGCCGACCTTCTTCATGTCTCCCGCGCCGGCAATCCCGAGGACGACGGTGCAGAAGATGATCGGACTGATCAGCATCTTGACCAGCGCGATGAAGCCGTCGCCGAACGGCTTCAAGGCCACGCCCATCGCCGGGTCGAGATAGCCGAGTGTTCCACCCGCGACGATCGCGAGCAGCACCCAGAAGTAGAGATGGCTGGTCAGTCGTTGCATGCGACTAGTAACGACTCACACGTCCTTCACCCATCGAGGTCGAGACGCGCACCTTGATGACGGGCGCTTTGGGGTCCTTCGTTTCATCAGCATCCGGCCCGACGTTCTGGGCCTTCCCTTCCGCATCGCGCACGTCGGCCTGCAACCGTACCTTGGTCGGGACGTTGACGTTCACCTGGCCCATCGACTGCGTGAAGGATAATTCGGCTTCGCTGCCCGGCTTCCACTCGCCGCCCAGATCGGCGGTCAGGTTGCCCATTCTGCCCGAGGCCTCCACGCTCTTGGCCCGCGCATTCCCGAGATTCTCGACCCTCACGTTGCCCATGCGCGTGTTCAGACGAAGCCGTGTGATGCCGTCCACGACCGGCTGCCGGAAATCGACCTCGTGGTTGCCCATCGACAGATCGAGACCGAGATCGCTCAGCGTGAGGCCGCCGAGATCGATCCGTGACTCGCCCATGCTGACGTTCAGGGATAACTCGATGGGCACAGCCAGCGGAATCAGCACCGTCAGCTTCGGCCGGTTGTTGTCGTCGTTGCCGATCCCGGCCAGCATCCGCGCCCACATCGGAGCCTTCGATCGAAAACGGATCGTCGTGCGCGGCCTGCCGTTTTCCGTGTCGGTGCGCTGTGTCAATTCGTACAGCGCCTCTGAGAACCGGCCGTCGACCTGTACGCGGCCGTTCGGCTCGCCCGGTTTGATCTCGAAGGTACCTTCCTGCAATTCCACGTTCAGCTGCATCGGTCCATTTGCCGTCTGCGTTGCCGGCTTCGTGCCCGGCGCGGGCGCTTCTGCCGGCGGCGTCTGAATGGCAATGGTGCGCTCGACCTGCGTCGGCGTCGTATCGCCGAGATCGGCGAGAGTGGACTTCGCGTAGAACACCGCGATCGCAAAGCCCACGACGAGCAGGGCCACGAATGAGAAACATCCGATTCCGGCGAACAGCCCGACCTTCTGCCAGCCGCTCAGTTTCTTCATAGACGCACTCTCGAACGACGCGACATGTTAGCGCGTTCAAGACTCCACTTGAGTGCCGGCGGCGTGACCACCGTGGTCACAATCACCATCAGCACCACGGCCGAAAAGCTCGAAGGCCCGATGACCGGGAGGCCGTCGAGCGTCAGCGCGGCGCCGACATTGGCAAAGATCAGCCCGACCTCGCCTCGAGGAATCATGCCGATGCCCACCGCCAGACGATTCACGCCCGGCATGGTGACACCGAGGGCGCACGCCTGTTTGCCGATGATGGCTACTACGGTGAGGGCGGCGGCCAGTTCCAGTGAGCCTCCTGAGGTAAACGCGCCCAGGTCGGTGCGCAGCCCCATGAGCACGAAGAAGATGGGCACGGTGGCATCGGAAATCGGTCGAATCAGTTCCTCGAGCGACCGCTCGCCACGGCCGACGAAATCCTTGAAATGCACGTCCTCGAGAACGAGACCGGCTGCAAATGCGCCGACGATTGGAGCCAGCCCAATCACGCTCGACGCCCAGGCCAGCACGAAACAGAAACTCAGGCTCAGCGTGACCAGCACGCCTCGCCCCTGCAGCAATGACGCCACCGAGAAGAGCCGCGGCGCAGCAAATACACCGATCAGCAGCGCGCCGATCAGAAAGGCCGCCGCGGCGGCGGTGATTCGCGCGATCGAGAACACGGAGAACGGCGCGCCCTGCGACGCCGCAACGATCGCAGCGCTGACTGAGCCAAGAATGACCAGCCCAAGCACATCGTCTATGACCGCGGCGCCAAGGATGATGCGAGCTTCCGGCGTCCGTGCGGCGCCGAGATCCTGAAACACCCGCGCCGTGATGCCAACACTCGTCGCCGTCAGGGTGGCGCCGATGAAGGCGTGCACGTACGTACTGGCGGATGGCAGCAGCCATGCGCTCACCGCCCAGCCCAAGGCAAACGGCACGACGACGCCGAGTAGTGCGACGAGCAGAGACGAGAGCCCGACCTTCAGCATCTGTCCAACCGTGGACTCGAGGCCGACCTCGAAGAGCAGAATCAGCGCGCCGATTCCGGCGATGATCTCAATCGTCTCGTTCTGAGCGATCGCAGGAAACGGCGACGCATCGCCGAACGACAGATTACCGAGGAGAATTCCCGCAACCAGCTCACCGAGGACTGCCGGCTGCTTGACGCGAATGGCCAGCTCGCCACCGAGCTTGGCGGCGAGCAGCATCAGCGCGAGGCCCCCGACGATGGAGGCCACTGGATCGACGTGGGGCATCTACTTCGTTGGCGAGGATCTCGACATGCAGCGGTTCGCCTTGTTCGACGGGTCTGTCGGATCCGGCGCCCGACCCCCTCGTCCGCGGCCTTCTCGATAAACCCCGTGACAGGCGGCGCACGCGTCTGAGAGGTCGCCGGTCGCTTCCGCGACCGCTTCCTGGTTTCGCGTTTGCGAGAGGCGATACACGCGACGCGACACGGCAATCAACTCCTCGGTGAACGTGATCCACTCCGGGTCGGTGACCGGCGCCAGGCGTCCGTTCTCGCAGCGAATGTTCGGCGTGAGCATCAGCGGTGACGCATCGGCCAACGCGAGTGCGGCGTTGTCCACGAGCTCCCATCCGCCGTAGATGCCAGCGCCCCAATCGACGAATGAGAACCCCGCATTCGGGTTGTCGGCGGTTGGCTTGGCGACCGCGCCAGGGTCGCGGGTCTGCACCGTGAAAATCAGATTCGAGTTCGGAAAAAAGATACCGCGCATCAACTGCGCCATGTTGCCGAGCGGCGGATAGACGCGGGCCTGCCCGCTGGCCGGTGCCGCTGCCGCAACGAGTCCGGCCGGCCAGGTGATCTTCGCCAGCGTCGCCTCGTCAGCAGCGAGATCGGTCTTGCCCGCGGGGAAGCCGCCCGACTTCAGGATGAACGAGACGAGATCGACCGACTGTTGCGGCGAAAGCGTCCCGGCCGCTCCGGCCGGCATCGTATTGCGGATCTTGCCGGCGAGATCCGATAGCGGCTGCGTATTCCAGTGAGTGAGGAAAACGTCAGCGAGAAGGGGTGGTCCCTGCAGGCCTTCGAGCTTTGCTCCATGGCACGACGCGCACTGCTTCTGATAAATCGCCTGTCCACGCGCCGCCTGCGCGTCCGTATAAACGCCGTCGCGAACGGTTCGCGCGCCTTGCGCGTTCGTCAACGTCGTCGCCCACACGACGATCGCGACCGCGATCACTACCTGACGTGACATGAGCTCTCCTTAAAAGGGGCTGCTTGAACGTGGCCCTCCATACGACCGGCGGCACAGCATACACCTGGACACAGACCGCTGATTCTTGTGTATCATCATTCTCGTCCCACGATGTACCAAGACGATCCTGGCCTCGAACAACGGTTGTCGCGCTTCGAAGCTCAATTGGATCGATTCAGCCTCGCGCTTCATCAGTGGCAGACGCACGAGCACGCGCCGTCTGGTACTGACATCGATCACCGCATCCGCGCACTCGAAGAGACGCTCAATCGCGAAGCTCATGCGTTGCGATTGATGCATGAGGAACCGCTGAAGCAGTTGCACGCGCACGCCGCGCGTCTGCAGGAGTTGTGCGTCAACGTTCAGACGGTGCTCGCCGAGTTGCAAGCGCGCAGCGGCGTGCCTGCTCCAGCGTCGCCGAAAGCCGCCGCCTGGCCACTCGAACGTGTCGTCCATCTGCACGACGAGCTGCGACGCAACGGAAACGCGATCGATCAGCCTCCTGCGTTGACAGCCGGGAACGGCGCCGACGAGGAGGCTGCGGTGAACGGCCGCCGACAGCGCTCGTTCATCGAAGCGATCAACGCGACCGGCGGTGACGACCAAGCCCAGCGCCGCCGATCCATCACCACCGGTGCGGCCGTCGTCCTGGCGCTGGTCGTGATCATCGGGGTGATGCTGTGGGTGACCGGCCGATTGAATGATGCCGCTGGCCGGGTCGCATCGGCCGAGCAACACGTCGCAGCGACAACGCGCCTCGCGAGCGAAGAAGTCCGCGCCGCCCGCGACGATGCGAATCGACAGATCACGGAGGCCCGTGAACTGGCGCAACGCGCCGAGACCGTGAGCGCCGTGCTGACCGCGCCGGATTTGATCCGCTTCAACCTGACCAGCACGCTATCCGATGGTTCGTCCGCACAGGTCCTGTGGAGCCGAAGCCGCGGAGTCGTCCTGAGTGGATCGCGTTTGCCCGGGCCGGGTCCGGAGAAGACGTATCAACTGTGGCTGGTAACGAATGGACCGTCGGTGAGTGCAGGCGTCTTCGCGCCCGATCCGACCGGCCGTGCCACGCTGGTCGTCGATCCACCGCCAAAGGTTCCCGGTCCGGTGATGGGCGCTGCCATCACCATCGAGCCAGCCGGCGGCGGCCGGACGCCGACGGGACAGATGCTGCTGACGCGCTTTCCCCCGCAGGCTCCCTGACGCGTCAAGCTCGAGATTGACGCTACTTCTGGAGATTGACGCCGACGCGCGTTTCCGCGCCGGATCGCACGAGCGCCTTCTCGCGCCGTTCGCCAAGCTGCGGGTGACGGAAGACGACCTCATACTCACCGGGAACCACTGGCATGTTCCCAATCGGCGTTTCGCCGACCGCATTGCCGTTAATCCACACCGCCGCCCAGGGTTGGGCGTTGATGTTCAGCGTTCCATTGGGTACTGGCACGCTGAACGGAACGATCTCGCCGGCCTTGATCTCGACCACCTGACGGGTCCGGTACCCGATTGCAGGGTTCACGAACTCAAACTCGTGACGTCCGGCCGCAGCGAAAATCGGCCCTTCGACGCTGGAGCCGATCACGCGATCACCGTCGAGCACCGTCAGATCGATTGGCGTTGACAGTCGAACACCCCCGGTTCGCACCGCAGGGGACGGCGGCGGGAGCGTCCGGATCGCGGGCAGCTTCGGATCGACCGTCGCCGTTGCCACAACCAGCGGCAGCGACCCGACGGCGACGGGCTGCTCGACCGGCTTGGTCTCGTTACGAGCCGCGGAAGATCTGTTCACCGTAGAGTCGATGGAAGCGGACCTGTCCGCCGTAGCTTTAGCGGAGGCGGATGACGCAACGGCGCCAGCCGGTGCCGCCGCTGACGCGGCGGATCGCGTCGAGAGCAGCCGGCCGATGAACATCGCCTCAGCGATCGCGAGTGTCGCAAGCACCACACTCGCGACGCGTATCACGGGCCCAGGCACATTGCGCCAGGCCTGGGGGAGGCGTTCTCGTACGATGGTGACTCGGGCCCGAATGGCTTGTGCGACGCGAGTGGCGATGGGCGCGGGTTTCGGCGAATGCGGAGGTAGAGCGGGCGTCAACATTGCCGGCCCAGGCGTCAATGCGGCCGGCGCGGGGAGACCACGTGCCGCGGACCACATTGGAGCGGCCTGCTCCTCCGTGATCGCTGGTGTTGGTGGGGCGCGAAATGCCCGTTCGGGCTGCGTGCCTTTCGACTCGCCCGGCTCCTGCAGATCCACCAGCGCCGCTTCCGCGTCGGACGCCGAGGTGAACGACTGTCCGCTCATTTGCAGCGCGCGCTCGAGCCAATGGCGCAATGCCTGAAACTTCGTCGGATTCGATGGGTTCTGCAGGTGATTTTTCAGCGTCAGCTCGTCGAGCAGTGCGCCGGTTTTGTCTGGGTATTCCTCAGGTCCGATGCGACGCCCGGCCAACAGCGACAAGACGACCAGCCCCAGTTGCGTGATATCCGTCCGTTCGTCGATGCGGACGGCGGATCGCGGCACGAGAATGCCAAACTCCGTCCAGAGTCGCGCCGGCGGCCAATCGAGGCTGTCGAGGGCCTGGCCCACCATGTGCTCGCGGATCATCAGCCGACCGTCGGCGCTGAGGATGATCCGATCGACCGTCACCGCACCGTGCGCCACACCGGCGCCGACGCGCTGCAACGCGGCAAGTGCGGGGACCAACTGGCGAATGAGCCGTAGCGCGAATTCCGCGCTGCGGGGCTTCTTCAATGCCTCCGACAGGGACGCGCCGCCGCTATAAGTGGACACCACCGCCAGACCATCGTCGCTTCCCAGACGTTTGATCGGCCGGACCAGGGGAAACGCATCGTGCTGAAAGGCGGTCAGCTGCTCGACTCGCTCGCGCAGCGACGCGTCGAAACGCGGCTCGCGCGCCAGGGTTGCCTTGAAGCGGAGGATCTCCCAGGACGGAGCGTTCGTGTTGTCGAACATCAACAACCGATCGCCGAAGCCGTCGGATTGTCCTTGCGCGTACCAGGTGGTCAGGCGCTTGTCGTTGCCAGGTTCGGGGGGGAATTGATCGAGGAGCAGATCTTGCGCCTGGGTCATGGCATCAGCATCCTCAATGGATGACCCATTGTGCACGAATCGATCGACGGCGAGAAGGGGCCTCGATCGTCTGGAGAGAAAAAAGTTGGGAAGGCGATCAGGGACGGATCGGCGCGGACGCGCGCGCCGCGGCGACCAGCGATCCTTCGAACGGCAAATCGGGCACTCGTGTCGTCACGCCGATGACCGGAGGAATGAATCCCGACGTAGCGCCGCGCGATTCGAGGAGCGTCTCCAGCCGCGAACTGACCATCTCGGCTTGATCCGCGGATGCGCCACACAACAGCACCGCAATTTCGCGATCGTTCAACATTCCGGCCCGATCCCCGGCACGGAGCCGCGCTCGGATGCGGGCCACCCATGAGGGCAGCAGACCCGGCGCCGCCATCGCGGCATCGATTGTCATGACAATCATTGACGCATGTTGTCCCGCCGCCACAGCGTCGGTGGCAAGCTGATCGAACACCGTTTCGACCGGCCGGGCACTCCCGCGCCTCTCGACATCGCTGGCGCGCGGCAGCGCTGCCTCGATCCACGGCTGCATGGCGGCGACACCGGCTTGAGCGATCTCACGTTCGAATGCCGCAAACGCCGTGTGATCGCGATCAAAGACCACGGTCATCACACCGCCGACATCCGACGAACGCACCAGCAGCCGGGTAGCCCGCGGCCGATCGATCGACGACAGCAGATCCCCATTTCCCACGGCCAATGCCTGCCGCCCTGTCGTCGTCGTGACGAGGAGTCCCGCCTGACGCGCGGCGACCGCCGTCGACAGTCGTTCAAGCGCGGCCAGCGCCGCCGTTCCAATGGGCTCGTTCACGGGCGCGTGCCGCCGTGAGAGCTCCGCGACGATCCGGCTGGTACTCGTCGTCAAGACGTCGTTCAACGACTCGCGCAGAATGTCGGTATATACGCGCAGGCGCACCTGCACGGCGTCGTTGATCATTCCGGAAAACACCAGAGCCCAGGCCGTGCCAGAGCCGATTGCCATACGCGTCACGACGGTATCGCCGGGGTCGATAACCAACCCGGCGCGGTCGACATCGGCCCGCGCCAGCCGGACGATGTGACCGAGTCGCGGCAGGACCGTTTCGTCGAGCGGTTCCGACGAGGAAGACTGTCCCGTCATCGACGAGGCATATTCGAAGAATCCGCCAGATGCGCCGCCAACGTAGGCACGAACCCGGACGTCGTCCCAGACGCTCAGGGCTTCTATGAATGCGCCAATCACTTGGCGGAGCGAGCCACGCGAGCTGGCTTCGCGCAAGATGCGGCGGAACGACACCAGGCGATATCCTTCGGCGCTCACTGTGTTGGGCTGCGCCAGGCTGGCGTCGATGGCACCGGTCAACCACGGTCCGATTGACTCGAGATCTTCGCGGCACTCGTCGGTCAGATCCTCCGACTCCAGCCGGCGGGCAAGCAGAAGCACACCGCCGCTGGCGAGCCGGAAGCAGACGAATTGCATGCCCTCGACGACGACCGGTACAGACGCGCGTGACCGAACGGCCGCCGACATGGCGCCGCGCAGCGAGGACTCGTTGTTGGTGAGCAGCGTACGAACGACGGCGGCATCGCGTGTTGACCCCACGGGAGTCACCGGCGTGTCATACACGTCAACGACTTCGATGACAACGTTCAGTCTGAGCGCAAGCTCAACGATCCAATCGAAGGAGTGCCGCGGTACAGAGTTATCGTGATCGACCAGTTGCATTGAGATTCAGGAGAGTTGGCGCGAGCGCGTTCCGGAACCAATTATTCGGAGATTCGGACCCGCGTCAATCTCAGCAGCAATCATTTCGCGCAATCGCATCCGCACAGCATCGAGAGTCTTCCTTAGGCCGAACTAAGGCAGCGCAAAGACGAACATCTGGCTCGAAGTCCCAGGCTTCAGCTCAGGCGTAAGCCTGCCGACGCCGCCGGCTACAAGTGACGGCCCGGTGCTGACAGCCACGTACTGTTTCCCGTGCACCGCGAAAGTAATGGGATAGCCGCTCACCGGTGATCCGAGATTCACGGCGAACAAGACTTTGCCGCTTTGATCGTCGAGCGCGCGGAACTGGCCGACCGCATCGCCGACGAAGATCAGGCCGCCGCCCGTGGCGACGAGCGAGAGAATGCCGGCGCGCTGCTCGTACTTCCACAGGGTGCGTCCGGTTTCGGCGGAGATGGCAAACACGGCGCCGACCTTGTCAGTGCCCGCTGCCAGTTCGGGCTGCATGCTGACCGCGTACAACGACGCATCGGGCTCCTGCGTCGTCACCTTCATGCACATGTTCTGGAGCGGGTAATACATCGCATTGGTCTGTGGACTGTACGCGCCAGCCGGCCAGTTCTTGCCACCATTGACGCTCGGGCAAACGAGCTTTTCCTGTCCCTTGGCGGTAAAGAGCACGTCAGGGTTGCCGATGACCGCGCCAGTGCCGCCGTCGATCTTGCTGATCACGTTCTGCTGGACCGTCGGCCGCGCCCACAAGAACTCGCCGGTCTGCCGATCGAGTGTGTAGACGATGCCGGTCTTGCCGGGAATACCGGTGATCACCCGCCGCCGCTCGCCAGGTTTGATCCGTGGATTGATCCACGCGACCTGACGCGAATCAGGTGCCACGGCGGTTTCCAGCAGGAGCCGCTCGAAGGGATGATCAAGATCCCAGTGATCGACCAGGTGTTGGTAGTACCACTCGATCTTCCCCGTGTCCGCATTCAGCGCGAGCGTGGAGTTGTGATACAGGTAGCGCTTGTCGTTGCCGCCAAGCATGTACTTCGGTGCCGGTGAAGTGACTGACGTTCCGATGTAGATCATGTTCAACTGCGGGTCGTAGCTCGGGACCATCCACGTGCCGACGTGGATGCGCTTCTCCTCCGGAACATCACCCCACGTCTCGTATCCCGGCTCGCCGGGTTTGGGAATCGTGCGCGTGCGCCAGACTTCCTTGCCGGTCACGGCATCATGCGCCGTGATGACGCAGGCATCGGGCCCGCCTTCGGGCTCGCAACCGCGGCCGGAGATGATCTTGCCGTTGGCGATGATCGGGCCGGAGGTCTGCTGTGCGCCTTTCTGGTAGTCGAGGATTTTAGTTTCCCACGCCAGCGCACCGGTTTTTGCGTCGAGCGCGAACAGGTAATCGTCGGCGCTCGTGTCGATGATCTTGTCGCCGTAAATCGCGAGGTTGCGATTGATAGCAAAGACCGGCATGAACGTGCCGAGATCGGCGGGCAGCTTGCGCTGATATTGCCAGAGCAGGTCGCCGGTCATGGCGTCGATCGCCTGCACGAGGTCGTTCGGGTTCGGCAGGTACATGACGCCGTTGTAGATCAGCGGCGTCGCTTCCTGGACGTTGCCGGGCCCCATCCCGCGCGTCCACGTCATCTTCATCTGCGCGACGTTGCTGCGGTTGATCTGATTGAGCGGGCTGAATCCCCAACTGTCCAGCGTGCGCCGCCAGGTGAGCCAGTCGGCGGGATTGGGCTTCCACAGCATTTCGTCCGTGACCGGCACGAAGGGCCGGTCACCGACCGGCACAAACGGCTTGTCCTGCGCGACGCCGGTCAGCGTCCACGCGATGACACTCGTCGCCAGAGTCGTGACGAGGAAGACAGCCGACTTGTCGAGCAGCCTCGATCGCACCATACCGAACCCCCGATGCCACGCATCTTATGCCTAATGCACGGCACCGGGGTGTTGGTGGCCGTCCGAAAGCGACCGGCCCTACTCGAACCCGAAGACCGGCGCTACTTCGACGCGCGCGTCTCATCGCTGGCAACCTTCCGGTCCTCGTCAGTGCCGCGTGCCGCGGCCGCGAGATCGAAAGGCTCTTCAGGTCCAGCCTTCACCGCTTCGACGCGCACGAGGTTCTGCTTCGCTTTTTTGTAGCCGGGGTCTGCGGTCAACGCACCCTTGTAGGCAGTGGCCGCTGCAATGAAACGTCCCTGGTGCTCGAGCGCCATGCCAAGATTGTTGTGGAACGACGCGACGTTCTCGTTCATCTGCACGGCCTTCGCCAGATACGCAAGCGCGTCCTCGACGAATCCATGCTCGAGATACAGCAGGCCGAGATTGTTCATCGACCACGCGTCACTTCCGTCGAGCGCGATCGCACGGCGATACGCATCGACCGCCGGCTCGAACTCGCCCTTCGCGCTGTGCGCGCGAGCTATGAGACGCGGCACGGTGGCCGACTCGGGATCAACGTCGGCCGCGGTCGTCAGCTTGCCGATTGCGTCGTCATAACGCTTCTGCTCGATGAGCACGCGGCTCAGATTCACGAGGCTCTTCATGTGCGTCGGGTCGATCCGCAGCGCGGTCTCGAACGACTCCTCGCTCTTCACGAGATCGCCGCTCTTCCACGCCGATAGTCCGAGCATGTAGTGGCCCCACTTGTTGTCCGGACGACGGTGGATGTACTGCTCGAACAGCTGTGTCGCCTCGCCGTAGTTTTTCGATTGGAATGCGGCTTCGCCGTCGGCAAACGACACCGAGCCTTTCACCGTCGGCGACGGCGTGCCGACGAATCCCTCGCCATCGATGGCCGTGGGCGACGGGCTCCATGCGTATCCGGTCTTGGGCTGCGCCTGCTCCGCAGCTTTCGTCTTCTGTGAGTCACGTTTGTTGCAGCCGACAACTGCGCACGCGAGCACGACGGCCGCGGCGACTTTTCCATTGGGTCTCATATGCCTTCTCCTCCATGCGGCCGTTTGTGCGGCCGGTCTCGGAGGCGATATGGGCAAGCGGGTCGCCAGCGCGGAGTGCCGAAACGTGTAGTGCGCTAACTCGAAGGAAACCCTCGAGTTGTCACAATCTCTGGTGCAAATCGCTGCAGGGATGTGGCTCACGGCGCGTGTTTCGCCGGACACGCACGTGTCCGGCGGGTCTTAAGACCCGCCGCTACGAAGGCTGTGGCGCCGCATGATTTTTAAGAGGCTCGAGTGGTCGGCAAGACCAAGTGCTTCCGCGGTCTTCGTCACATGCCAGCCATGTTTCTCGAGCGCCGCGATGACGATCTGCCGTTCGGCCTGAGCCTTCATCGCCTTCAAGGTGCCCGGCGCCGCCGACGGATCGGCAGCGTCGTCGCGTTCCTCGCCGCGGATCTCTGGCGGCACTTCGGCGGCCGTCATGACCGCACCATCCGAGGCAATCATCATCCGCTCGAGGACGTTCCGCAGTTCGCGGACGTTGTTCTTCCGCCAGTCGTACCCGTTCAACACGGCAACGGCATCCGGCGCGATCGTCTTCGGCCGCATGCGGAGATGCGACGCGATGCTCTGGAGCAGTTGGTCTACGATCGCCGGGATGTCCGACAGCCGATCGCGAAGCGGTGGCACGCGAAGCGTGTGCACGTTGAGGCGATAGAACAGATCCTGCCGGAAGCGGCCGGCCTCGACCTCGCGCTCGAGCTCGCGATTGGTGGCCGCAATGACTCGCGCGGCAATCGCGATCGCGCGATCGCCGCCGACGCGCATCACCTTGCGGTCCTCCAGCACCCGCAGCAGCTTGGCCTGCGACGGCAACGGCAGCTCGCCGACTTCATCGAGAAACAATGTGCCGGTGCCGGCGTTCTCGAATGCCCCACGGCGCAGACGGTCGGCGCCGGTGAACGCCCCGCGTTCATGCCCGAACAATTCACTCTCCACGAGTTGCTCGGGAAGCGCGGCGCTGTTTACGGCGATCAATGGATTCTTTTCGCCAGGACCCAGTCGATGCAGCTCGCGTGCGACGAGCTCTTTGCCCGTCCCGCTCTCGCCGATGATCAACACGCTGCTCGGAATCGGCGCGACGCGAGCAATGCCGTCGCGCAGCGCCCGCATCGCTGCGCTGTCGCCGATCAGCGGCGTGTCGCTATCGAACCGTGATCGCAGGGTGCGCAGTTCGGTCACCATCCGTCCGCGCGAGACGGCGTTCTCGATCTCCTGGACCAGCCGCTCGATCGGCTCGGTCTTGTCGATGAACCCATAAGCGCCGAGGCGCACGGCCTGCACGCAGCGGTCGTAGCTGCCGGTGCCGGTATAGACGATCACCGGCACGTCGAGGCCACGCTGGCGCAAACGCCGCAGCACCTCGAACCCGTCAGTCCCCGGCATTTCGAGATCGAGGACGACGCAATCGATCGGCTCACGACCGAGCAGATCGAGCGCCTCGTCGCCGCCGCCGGCAACGACCGCGTCGTACTTGCCGACGCGGCGCAGATCGTATGCGTACTGCTCAGCCATCGCCGGAACGTCATCGACTACCAGGACCTGTGTCGTCATTTGTGTCTTCAGCCGGACCGTGGCCTGGAACTGCCGGCGGGAATCTCGATGACGATGCGAGTCCCTCGTCCCGGCGCGCTTTCCACGTTGATCGTGCCCTGCACGTCCATCACCAACCGCCGCACGATCGAGAGGCCCAGCCCGGTGCCGCCTTCTTTCGTCGTGTAGAAGTCAGTGAAGATCTTGCCCGCTTCCAGGTTCGTCATGCCGCGTCCGGAGTCGGCGACCGTCATGCGCACCGTGGGCTCGCCGTCACGCGGTATCGACGCCGTCGAGATCGTGATGCGTCCCGGCTTCGACTCGAGGCTGTCCACGGCATTGGCTACCAGATTTTCGAGGATACGACGGAAGGCAATCGGATCGCCGATCACCGCCGGAAGATTGCCGGCGAGATCGGTCTCGACCTCCACCCGCTCGCGCGCCTGGGCGGCAGTGGCCACGTCGACAATCAGCGTATTGAGATCGCACGGACGCCGATTCGCCGGTGGTGACAACCGTGCGTAGCTCGTGGCCAGCGTCTCGAGATACGCGATGCTGGAATCGAGCGTCTGACGCCGCTCGGCATAGACCGCAGCCAGCGCTGCGGGATGCTCGCGCTGCACGTCCGACAAGTGCCGCATGACATTCCGCAGCGGGATGAGGCCGTTCTTGATGTCGTGA
>Ga0126305_10000800_pt1 | contig 13659 bp, 19 predicted proteins | sample Plot26_FD_92536 | JGI IMG/M metagenome (GOLD analysis project Ga0126305, IMG submission 92536) | Serpentine soil microbial communities from UC McLaughlin Reserve, CA, USA - Plot26 | ecosystem: Environmental > Terrestrial > Soil > Grasslands | place: USA: UC McLaughlin Reserve, Lake County... | reverse complement strand
GCAATTAATATGGCAAGTAGCAGGCCTATCAATACTGTGGTATATAGGATCTACACAGTCTAAGGAGAGCGATGATAGGTTGGAAGAGAAGATAGATTTGTTGATCCAAAGACTTGATTCAGAGAAGGGCAAACAGTTAATCCAGGAATTGGACAGAAAATACCCTCGAAAGCAGTAATATTACAATGGCTGGGTTATGTACTATTTTATCAATAGAGATATAATTATTTACTCTGTTTTCGAATCGCTGCAAGACCGAAAACATATCTGGATAAAGAAGTCTCGAGGTATTGGTGTTACCACATTTTTATTAAGGTATATTGTATGATGCTGTTTTTCTAGGCATAAGCAATCATTCTGTACTAGCTCAGGGTGGAGCCAATGGGACGACAGTTTCCATGGCAAAAGGTTCTCAGTCAGCAGTAATCCAGAATTTTTCGTACCGAAAGAAGATACCATTAAAGCAGGAGAAACTGTGACCTGGAAGAATGAAGATACAGCAATACATACTGCTACATCGGGAAAGGATGCAACTCCTGATGGCAAGTTTGATACAAGTCTTGTTTCACGGGCCAGAGCAGCAAACCTATAGCAATGCCAAACGATCCAGGTCAGTATCCATACTTTTGTACTCTTCATCCATGGATGGAAGGAACGATCACAGTCAGCTAGTGCCGTCTTTTGACGGAAAAGAAAGCTACGATCCAGAAGGCAGAGAAATAACAGATATCAATGCATGCAATAGTATGTATGCTGAATATGTTAGAAGTACTACGAAAATGACTGAATCTTGTTCAACTCATTTTCAAAATTTTGGTCAGTACAATCTAAGGATAAAGTAAAAGTAGAGTAATTTGGACCCTTATGAACAGATTGTTTCTTCCCTTACTTTGAAGAGATAGCGAAAATAGCCAAACTAACAGGGCAGGAGGAAACTAAAGCAGGTCGTGGAATTCTTCACCAAACTTGTCTCCTTGAGTACATTATTATTTGATAATAAAAATGAAGTTCTTATGGTTAATAACATTGCTTTACATTTTTTTCAATAATTTGGCTAGTAGTTACCCTCTGATAAACCATTTACACAATTCTGCGCCAAATTTTTATAATATTGCCTTTTAAAGTAATTTTAATTCCAGATAGGAAACAATAATCCTAAATATATGTCGACCTTCAGAAGAAACAATTTGACTACTATTATTGGTACTACCATTTTATTAGGACCAGATCCTGCAAATCCTGCAACTGTAAATCAAGATATTATGCCTTATAACTTTCGAAGCATTGATAGTCTTTATCCTCACACTAAGAGTAAGAAGAGGAAAAGCCAAATAGATGATAATTTAGCAAACAGCGCAAATAAAAGGATCAGACCAATTGAAGGAAAGAATAGAATTTTGATAGTGGACGATGAACCTGATATAGCAAGACTCTTTAAGTTAGGCTTAGAACGTGAGGGTGGGTTTGAAGTAGATGTTTATAATGATCCCATAATGGCTCTATCTAATTACACGCCAGGCAGTTACGATTTATTGTTACTAGATATTAAAATGCCTGAAATGAATGGTTTAGAATTATATCAAAATATAAAAGAAAAAGACAAAGAAGAGGATAGAGAAATCAAGGTTTGTTTTATAACTGCCTTTGAGGAGTCCTACAATAAAATTGTGCATTCATTTCCAAATTTGAAAATATATTGCTTTATTAGAAAACCCATATCAATAGATAAGTTGGTAGAAGAGGTAAAGACCAAACTGGATTACCAAGTTAATAATGATACGACACTTTTCCCAGAGGATTAGTCCAAAATGGGATGAGATGAGATGAGATGGTGAGACTTATTTTTTGAATATCTAGATAAATTAAAAGTAAAAAAAGAGTTTGGGCTGCGTGATAGATTTTATTTATTCTATTACAATTTTACTCTATCGAATATTGTTGATAACAAAGACGAACAAATCTGTTTTTAATAGATTTTGGTTATGAAATAAAGAATATTTACTATAGGTATTTTTATATAGTAGCAGGTATTGATTGGCTGTTCGATTTGACAAATTCAGTCACACCATATTTTACATATCATCATAATGATAATAACATTAGTCGTGATAATAATGATGACCCAACTAACCATTCTGAAAAAACCAAGGTATTGTATGGATCTGATAAGGTAATAGATACAGCCTTACAATTTACTTCTAGTGCAAGAAACAAGATTGACGCTTGTGTGGATCATACTAGGCCTTCATTAATAGTAGAAATTCAAAGATTAAAGAAAGCCTTTCAGGGTGCTAAAAGAAGAGGAGTAAAATTAAGATACATTACTGAAATTAGAACTGAAAATGTTTCTTTCTGCAAGGAGCTTTTGACTTCAGTAGTAAATGAGCTTCGCCATTTAGATGGCATTAAAGGAAACTTCTATTTAAGTGAAAAAGAATACATTGCTCCTGCCGCCTTACATGAGAAAGACAAACCATCGTCGCAGATAATCCATAGTAATATGAAGGAGATTGTAGAAGAACAACAATATGTATTTGATACCTTGTGGAATAAGTCAATTCCAGCCGATGATAAAATCAAAGAAATTGAGCAAGAAATAGAACCAGAATATTTTAGAGTAATTAATGACAATGAGGAAGCAACCAATATACTAATAGATCTTGTAAAGAATGCACAAAGAGAGATACTTTTTCTTCTTCCAAATGATAAAGCATTATCTAGAATAGACAGACTTGGAATGCTGGATCACCTAATAGAAAAATGTAATAAAAAAGTCAATGACAGTGGGGAAGAAGAAGGAGAAAATAGGTTTCAGGCTAAGATTATCTGTCCTCTAAGTGACGCAAATTTGAGTATTGTAAATCGAATCTTGCAGAATACTAGTCCTAGTAATCATACCAGAATCGTAAATGGAAATAATAGTTCTTTTGGAATAATTATAGTTGATAATAAAAAGTTTCTAAAGGTTGAGCTAAGGGAACCAGAAGCCGAACAATTCTCTGAGGCAATTGGTTTATCTTTCTATTCGAATAGCAATCCTAGTGTAGAATCGTATAAACTATTTTTTGAGCTACTCTGGAATGAACGCACAGCAAATGAGCAATTCAAGCTGAGCGATAAAATGCAAAGAGAGTTCATAAATATTGCAGCTCATGAGCTAAGAACACCAGCTCAATCTGTTTTGGGATATGCAGAACTTATGAGAGAGAATGCGCTGGATAAGCAAGCTAAGATTGGAGAATCCATAGAAGAGATAGAAGCAATATACAGAAATGCAGTAAGGCTTCAAAAACTGACAAATGATATTTTAGATGTTTCAAGAATAGAAAGCCAGACATTAAATCTGGACAAAGAGGTCTTTGATCTAAATGAATTGATGCAAAGAATAGTACAGGATTACAAAAGCTACCTTCGACGTCATAGTGATAGTATCAGCAACACAAAAAGCCCTGTGCAATTATTTGGCTATACAGGTGACTGTGAATTAATAATTGAAGCGGACAGAGATAGAATCAATCAGTCAATATCTAACCTCATAAATAATGCCATTAAATTTACATCACAAAAAGGTGGAATCATATCTATTAAAACAGAAAAAAGGAACGATAAAGGTGAGAATCAAGAAGTCATCATCGATGTCAAAGACACCGGTGAAGGCATACACCCAGAAATAATTCCAAGACTATTTACTAAATTTGCATCCATGTCAAACTCAGGCACTGGTTTAGGGTTATATATTTCAAAAAGTATTGTGGAGGCTCATGGTGGTAGAATATGGGCTGAAAATAATTCAGATGGTAAGGGGGCTACGTTTAGTTTTAGCTTACCTATAACTCAAAGATAAGTAAGAAGGAAGAAGTTCAAGCCGCTTGCCTTTGCGATGAATTAGAAATTTTAAGTACGGTATAACTTTAGGCTCACTTGCGCCTGAACCTGAGTATAACCAAAAGAGCCTCCTAATTCTCCTTTTGGATTAGACCTGTCACATTGGGACCACAACTCATGTCTACAATACCAGCAACGACCACAATTAATATTAAATGGAATTACTACCTTATCGCTTACCTTAACCTCTGTACTGCAGAACCTATTTCTTCTACAACTCCCATAAATTCATGTCCAAGGGTCTGTCCTGGTTCCATTCCGGCTACAGTTCCATGATATAGATGGAGGTCGGAACCACACAAAGCAGTTGTTGTAACACGCAATATTGCATCATCTGGATTTTGAATAGTAGGACGGGGTTTATCGTCTAACTGGACGTCGTTTGGACCATGGTATACTAATGCTTTCATAAGTGTTCAAACGTGTAAAACAAAGAATATAGAGATTATCTGTGGAATAGCAATGTTATTGATGTGTTAAAGGACTGGCCTAGCAATCTTAGATTAGACCATTCTATCTGTCCATTGGTTTTGCTAATTCATAAATGAGATATTGGTTAACTATAATGAAATCGTCATCTCAAGAAGCATTCAGATGTGAGCCATGTGGAATGTCATATAACTCTCAACAAGAGCTAAATGAGCATAACCGAAAAGACTATCAGCGATAAATAGACGTGTTTTTACAAAACCATTTTTACTTTTTAATTCAAATAATTATGCTATTGTACATGCTCCTTCTGAAGATAAGGCCATTACCTTTAGAGTTGCAGAAGGAATTAGGTTTATTGAATATGGCACCAATAGTATCTTTCGTATTCTTCAAGGGTTAGTTGCAATAATGTTTGGTGTTGCAATTGTAAAGAGCAAGCTTCTTAGTAGATGGATTGGTGGAGTAGGAGTTGTTATAGGTGCTGTCACCATTTATGCTGGCCTAGAAGTAGCTTATCTTGGTTTTGGATATCCTACTACTGAATATGGTATCTCCATGATAATTTATTTTATTTGGGTTGGAATTCTAGGTGGTCTTATGTGGAGAAAATCAATGTCAAAGAGTAATCAGAAAATCTGAGGATAGGGTTTGACAATAATATATAACAAATATCTAATTAGAAGGACATAAGTATTGTTGAAGAATTATAATATAATATACAGGGAGTTAATCCTGACTATTCTATTACTTATGCAGATAAGTCCAACAACAACATTCTTTCAATGAGCAATTTCGACACATTTTAGGGGAATTGCTATCCTTACAATCTTCAGGATAACATCCACAGTCAGCACATCTGAGAGTATACATATCCATATAGTCTTTCTTTGCTGTTACTGAACATACTTTCTTCTCAAAAGTAGAGCAACAGTTGACGTTCCAACAAAAGTAGCAGTCCAATACAACCATAAATTTGTCATTATACCGGACAATACCGCCGGTGCTAGGGAACGGGCTGGGTTCATAGAAGCACCAGATATGAATGCTAAAAAGAATATGTCTAGACCAACTATTCCTCCTATTACAATTCCACTAAAACCTTTCAGACCCTTAGTATATACAACTATTAATATGACAACCATCAAAAGCCCTGAAGCAAGTATCTCAACACCAAATATGAGAGGTAGAGGAAATGCGTAATTTGGAATATTAGCACCTAATAATCTTCAGTTCCTATTGCATATTTTACAAATAGACTTGCTAGTAATGCACCAATTATCTCTGCAGTCAAGTAGTATAATAATTGAATTTTCGTGATATGTTTAGTAATTAGAAAGCCAACTGTAACTGCAGGATTAAAATGTGCCATTGAGATTTTACCAAAAAGATAAACTCCTATTGCAACTCCAACAAAAGGAGCAAATGCAATGAAGGGGATACCTAAGATCCCATTGGTCTTCGCATCTATTACTACGGAGCCGGTAGCCAGAACAACTACAATGAATGTGCCAGCAACTTCTGCAACAAACTTTTTTTGATTGGAACTCAGTCTCTCAGTTATCTTCTTCAGAAAGGTTTGTGACAAGTTGTTTTACTCTTTGCTCAATGTCATCTCTGATTTCTCTTACTTGCTCTATCGATTTTCCTTTTGGGTCTTCTATTCCCCAATCTATTACATTAGGGATGAATAGTGTAGGACAAAACGACTTATCCATACAACCCATATTGACGATTTTCGTAGAATTTCTCATCATATCTTCTGTAATATCTTTGGGCTTTTGTTGTTTGATGTCCATTCCAACTTCACCCATGGCCTGAACTACTACTGGATTTAGTTGAGAGGAGGGTTTTATGCCTGCACTTATAGGCTCACCTATAAGGCTCATAACCCTGAGGAGCATATTTTCGAAAGAAACCTTCAGCCATTTGACTTCTTCCTGCATTTTCCACACAGACAAAAAGAATGGTTTTGTTTTGTCTTGTGTCTGACTTTGATCCAAAGGAGAATTTCATTTCTGATTTCTCCTTTTTACTACTTTACCGCTTTTACCACAATGCTACTTATTCTCTTCTTATCGTCAACTTTGTTATCGCTTTTTTCTTGAGCGTATAGTTTCTCTTCCAGTATTTCAGGATTTTGAAATCCTGCTTTTCTAATACTATCAAGATAGTTTTCTTTTGTTAATGCACCATCAATACAACTGCACCACTTGTCAGAATCGAAAGAGTCTCCTGATACTTCTTTATCTGTTACCAAATCAGAAATTACCAATCTCCCCTGTCCTGGCTTTATAATCCTGTAAACCTCTTTGAATGTATTCACTTTATCAGTGGTTAAATTTATGACACAATTGCTGATAACGAGGTCTACAGAATTATCATCAACAGGAATTCTTTTTTCTATATCTCCTTTTCTAAATTCTACATTTGTATAACCGTTTTCTTTTGCATTCCTTCTTGCTTTTTCTAACATCTCATCAGTCATATCTATGCCTACTACTTTACCAGACTGTCCAACCTTATTGGCCGACAAAAATACATCTATTCCTGCACCAGAGCCCAAATCAACAACGGTTTCACCTTCTTTAATATCTGTATGATGTAATGGTGCACCACAACCTACTCCTAATACTGATGCTTTAGGTATAGATTCTAGTTCTTTACTTTCATAACCCACAACTGTTGCAGTGTCAGTGGGGGAGCAGCAACTACTACCAGATTTACCACTTTTGAATTCTATAGTCGGTGCACAACATGTTTCATTTCCTGTCAATGCAATTTTGCCATATCTTTCTTTAATTTTATCTTTGATTTGTTTTTCTTGCATATGCCATTGTTTACAACCAAAACTATTTAAGTTATCAAGGGTAAACGATTGCACCAAAGTAAGTGCAAAGATGGAAACTATTAGAGAAAGGAGAGCAAATAAATTACCTGTCTTAAATGATAAAGCAAATTGTAACTTTGAAGGATATGATGCGTTATTACTTATGTCTGAAACTGCAAAGCTAAGAAATTTGATAACAAAAAGAGGAACACTTGAAATATTAATCCCTTTATGCTGCACCACTAACCCAGTAAGACATAAACAATTCAGACAGGCATTGAAAGGCTTTAGCACAAGAACACTGGCAATTCGGCTCAAAGAATTAGAAAAGAGCGGCATACTAGAGAGACATAGATATAATGAAATACCGCCACGTGTGGAATATACATTAACTACTAAGGGTCAAGAACTTGTCGAATCAGCTGCTAGTATACTACAATGGATGAGAAAATGGGCTAGTAGGAAGCCTTAGTTTCGTATCTTTCTAATGACATCTATCTAATGGTCTATATATTATTGATATGGACGGTGACTGGAACCGTTGTCGTTAAATTGGATATTCCCGCTTTAGTTTCTTATACAAATCATCTCCGCATATCCAAGGAAAGTCAGGAATACCTACAACTTTGATTTTACCATCAATAATTGTAGTAGGCACAGCCTTTACGCCATATTCTTTCATCTTCACCTTAATCTTATCTGTCATATTATTCACATCATAAACCATTTGATTGCAACCCGCACATTTGCCAATCTGAATATCTTCCGTAATATGTTTGCAAAGCGGACAATTTGCGGAAAATATCTCTATCGTATGGTGCTGTTTCATAGGTTATCTTGTAGCGCTGCAACAATATTAGGGATACGTTAACACTTGAAATTGCTGACAAGTTAGGTGCCCCAACAGAAGGATAGGCTGATTGTTGTTGCCCATACAACAATCAGGCGGCTATCGGTGTTGTTATAGGATTATGAGGAAATGATATTGCAAGACTTTTGTTTTAGTTAAGGCATACTCTCCTTTCTTAATGTTTATTAGTCATCGATTTAATGACAAGATCTAGTTCTATTATAATGAAACTTGATAATATCGATATTGCTATTATCAATTCCTTGATGCAAGATGGTAGAAAATCATTCAGACAGATTGCAAAGGAAATAAGGGTAAGCACGCCTACCGTTGAATCCCACTTCACCAGGATGAAGGATATAGGATTAATATAAAATATAGGGCTTATACTTGATTTAGGCAAAATAGAAAATCAAGTTCATGCACTATTATACCTCAAAATAGATCCCTCCTGCTCAATGAATATTGCCAGTATACTATCCTCCTTTTCAGAGGTAAAAGATGTATACAACGGGAGAATATAGTATAGCAGTCAAATTGAGTCTAGGTTCTGTTGAAGGACTGGAAGAGTTTGTCAGACAGAAAATATCAATAATAGAAGGGATCAAGTCTTTGTCTTATCATATTATAACAAAGATAATCAAAGAGGATCATAGCACACGATTAACAGAAGGATTGTCTATTAGAGTAAAATGTGATTACTGCAGAAACGAAATAGTAGGATATGCCAAGGTTTTCAATATAGGCTACAAATTTGAGAGAAACTTTTGTTGTAATTCTTGTTTGACACTATATAGGCAGAAATACAAGGGGAGAATTGAGTCTTTATCTAAGTAAAGGATTGATTGAATGGAATTTGTAACTATTCAATATTCTTGTTTTTACTATTTTTGTTACCGGTAACCAATTCAGTAGTTCCCAGTAACTCTAGATTTCCATTCTGATTGCTATTTGTGTGTTGTAGCATCTCTTGGTCATACCATGGTGCTACTTCTTTTGGATTAGTAGCAATTTGTTTATCATGACTGTTACTTGTAGAAGAGCGACGTAAGAACCACATTATGCCTCCTATAACTGTACACATTAAGGGACAAGCAGCCATGGATAGAAGTGCAGGCAGTGCTGATACTATTGTAGGGTTGTTGTAAAAGCAAGACAAGTCGCAATTGCAATTACCAAACCCAAAGACGAAAATATGGTAACTTTCCTTTTTGTTGAAATCTTCCCTGAGCCACAAGACATACACATATCCACTATTCATTCAACACCTATCATACTATCATCTGGATTTCAATTGAGTATATGTATACATAAAAGTGATGGTTACAAGTGTAAAATATGCGACGCCTGCGTTTATTATATGTAATCTAGGATTAATGATTAGAAGATCACTTGAGGAAGCATAAACTTTCACTTATTCTGTAAAGATGTAGTTAGGGCTATTGAGTATTCTGTCCAAACCATTTATGATTTGTAAAAATTTAATGACAGGATCTTAACATTCGTATAGCCTTGTCTTAAAATATAACGAATTATAATGTTACTAGAATACCTTTGGAAAATGAGAAAGAAGGCACCAACAGGGACGATAAAAGTTACTTTGCAGTTGGTCGCCATAAAAGAAGAAAAAATATGCTTAGGATAGGAATTCCAATTGTAGGTGCATTAATGGTGTTAGGAGTAGTTCTTGGTATACAGGCCAGCGAACAAGGCACTATTGGAACCAAGATGGTAATGCATATTCACCCGCAGATTAGCGTTAGTGTTAACGGTCAACCTTTTATTATACCAGAAAATGTGGGCATAGATAATGCTTTGTGGAAAGATCATTCCCTAGATAAGTATGGAATGCAAGGAATGTCGCCTCTACATACACATGACAACTCAGGAACCATCCATGTAGAATCAATGGTGGATAGAGATTACACATTGGCAGAGTTCGTTAATGTATGGGGTGGTTTAGACACTGGCAGTGGAAAAATACTAAAGGTTACTGTTAATGGTCAACCTATTTCTGACTGGAAAAGTCATATTCTAAAAGATAAGGAAAAGATTAGTTTTGAGATCAGTCAGCAATAAAGAATCTGCATCTACAAATACATTTTTTATATTTGCAACTTTTGAGTGTTTTATTCTATTGATAATCGTTTCATCTCTTTCGGTTTCTTGATATTTTGATCCTGGTGAATATTATATATCCTATCAAACCTACTGCTGCAGTTATTGCTATAACTCTCACAATATTTCTCAAGGATAAATCTCCAACAAATCCCTCTATCCACCCCTGATTCTCCTGTTCCCTGCCTTGTCTGTCATCCTTCACTTTGTGCGCTACCAACATCAGGTAAATCTAATTTAATAATTATAGGAGAAAGTAAAGATACAAACTGTTGGTCTTTCTCAGGAATAGATGCTTTTACCATTGTTGTATATTGTTTCAATCTTACGGGAATATCGTTCCTACTGCCCTGCTGCACTAGGTTCAGGCTTATTTTGGATTCAGCAGTAAGGTTCTTTTCCATGTTAAGTCTCTGTAGCTGTGCATCATATGTTATTCCTTTTAGACCTAAATCTGTCATTCCTACAACTGCTAATTCTACCTCACCAAGTGTAACAGCAGGAGGTGGTGTAACTATAGAAGAAGAATGATTATTGTCCTTTTCAGTTGCATTTAGTTTGAGATCCAATGTCTTTGTTGGCTGATTTGGATTGAGAACTATAGGAGCACTTATTCTATTTTCTAGTTCAAAATTTAGAGGAATCTTGATTGCAGTATCAAGATACGCTATCTTGTTTGATGCCCATTCTGTAAACCAGACCTTTCTTCCATCATCAGATATAGTAATAAATACAGCAGTAGAAAGAGGCCCTGTGGGAATATCATATTCAGTCATTATCCCTGATTGAATATCAATTTTAGAAATTCTGTTTCCACCATGTTGGGGAAAATAAATATTCTACATAGACTTATCTACAGCAATTTGACTTGGAAGTGTAGCAGGATATTCTTTTGAAGGGGATGTCCAATAGGATGTATAAGACTGTAGGATATCTGATGTTTCACTAGTAGTATTAGTGGATGAAACTACTACTCTGCTGGAACTATGATCTGAAACAAATAGTGTTCTCCTTTTTTCGCTGCTATTATGACCAGAATCTACCATTGCTATTCCAAATGGAGAAAACCTATCCGGCTCTGGCAGAGTAATAGTTGACATTCCCATAGACGTGTTGCTATTGGGAACAAGCATCCATGGTTCTACTTGTAGAATGTCATTTGAATATGATTGGGTAACCCACAATATGCCTGTATTATCAAAGGCCAGAAGAGTAGGGCCACTTTTCTCTCCAGTTGGGTATTCTAAAAATCTCTTTGATTCAATATCCATACTTGATATTTTATTTCCTGTTATTTCAGTGAACCATATATCATCACCATCTGGGGATACTAACAAGTTCAATTTTTCCATCCCTTGTATCCAATTTTCCAATTGAATTTGTTCTGGCATCAGTAAACCATATACTGCTTCTATCGTTATCGAAAATTAACTGACCGCCTGCCAAGTTTATAATTGCATTATCAACTACTGTGTTTCCTCCCACATCGTATTGAGTAAAATTTTCGTTTCCAGGTTCAAATTTTATTATCTTTGTTTTATTTGTTGTATGATAAAACCAAGCATTTCCGTTTGAGTCAGTGGTGATCCCCTTTAGTCCAAGTTCCTGTATATTGTTGGGGATATTGAATTCTTTTATGAAACTGCTTTGTTTGCTATATGTTATCATACCTGCGGTAAGTGGTTGAGCTTGGGTCTGAGAGTAAGAATAGGAATAACCATAAAAATAGAATGAAAGAACAAGTAGTGACATTGCAATATTCATCAAAAAGTCTCTCATTGTTAACATTAGGCATTGTTTATACATAGTCTTTATTATGAAAGTATAGTTCTTTCCCATGCAATATGAAGCAGGACAACAAGAAATTAGAAGAAACATAATTACACTTTTCTTTCTTCCTTCTTGCTCTTGCTGGACTTTGAAATGAATAGCGGGTATACATTGTGATAGTGGGGTTGAGAACATCTACCCTGCTAAAGTGGTCGTAGGTGCTGTGCAATGGGTGTGAGTGGTATTAGCATTACGAATCAAAGGTAATGGCAGTTTGCTTACAAGTATATCATTAGCAGCGGTGGACTAGGTATATAGAATGAAGTAAACTTCTCAAAATGGACTAGATACATTAGTGTATTGCATCCCACCGAACCCGGACCAACGAATATCTTCTCTTAGTTACCATTGCTATAGACAAGATAATGATAGGTGGAGATGATATATCCAAGAAGATCTTGTAATTTCCAAATTGCTTGGACAGAATATTGAAAAATACAAAAGTCTATTTCCTCATATTAGTGCCGCCATTCAGTTGAGCTTTCTTGCATGGTTCATCTTGCGTATTGCAATCTTGCCGACTTATTGAGCACAGTCGGGGACCCTACCTTTTAATAGAGGCATTATAATTTGAAATCACCTTGAAAGTAGGCTTAGTTTTACCACAAACCGGTCAGCAAGCTACAAGAGAAAATGTAATACAAATGGCAAAGAATGCTGAAAGCGAAGACTTCGATTCTTTATGGGTTTTTGAAAGACTTCTTTGGCCTACAAATCCACAAACACCTTATCCTGGCACTCCAGATGGCAGTCTTCCCATTGAATCTCAGATTATGCTAGACCCATTAGAGACGCTTACCTATGTAGCTGCAAATACGAACAAAATTGCATTAGGAACCTCAGTTGTAGATATGCTATTTCACAATCCCGTAGTATTGGCAAGAAGATTTGCTACACTTGATGTTTTATCAGAAGGAAGAACTATAGCAGGATTTGGTATAGGATGGTCCAAGGATGAATATCAAGCGTCTAATATCCCATTTCAAAATAGAGGTAAGAGAGCTGATGAGTTTATTCAAGTATTAAAACGAATATGGACAGATGATGTTGTTGAGTTTAAAGGTAAGTATTATAGCATACCTGCATCAAAAATAGGACCTAAACCTATCCAAAAGCCACATATTCCAATTTATCTGGGGGGATTTAGTCCTAATACGTTTTCTAGAATTGTAACTTATGACACAGATGGCTGGCTAGCTGTCGTTGGAGGACCACTTGAACATCTTGACAATACTATAAAGACAATAAAAGATGTAGCAAATAAAGCAAATAAGAATCCAACTAACTATAAGGTAATTCTTACGGCTTATCCCAAAGTAGCTTTAGATTCAAAAAGTCAGTCAACATCTTCATCAGCAAATGAAGGCCAAAGATTTCCATTCACTGGAACAATAGATCAGATAGGCAATGATATAAAGAGAATAAAACAGATGGATATAGACCATATAGTATTTGGATACAGTTTTATCCCAATAGGTAGAGATGTTGACAAGATGTTAGATATAACAAAACAGCTTGCCAAATTTGCTAGGTAGATCGTAATACCAATCAATCTTAGTCTTTATAATAGAATATCAAAATATGTCAAAAATTGACTGCCTTTCCCATTAATTTTTGCTTGAGCTTTTTCTACTTCCTCTGATTTAAACAATTCCAATTATTGCATGATGTTTCATATTTTTGTGTCTAAGGGATAATGCAAGTTCCCTATGAAGAG
>Ga0126305_10000799_pt1 | contig 13667 bp, 14 predicted proteins | sample Plot26_FD_92536 | JGI IMG/M metagenome (GOLD analysis project Ga0126305, IMG submission 92536) | Serpentine soil microbial communities from UC McLaughlin Reserve, CA, USA - Plot26 | ecosystem: Environmental > Terrestrial > Soil > Grasslands | place: USA: UC McLaughlin Reserve, Lake County... | reverse complement strand
TTCCCGTTCCTGGGCTCACGGTATACCAGGCTGTTCACGACGTATTCCTACCAGCGCATTCGCTATAGCGAGGGCTCGGCGGACATCCAGGCACGGTTTCAGTGCAGTGCCTGCACCCGGTCGACTATCGGCCTCAGCGCACTGCGGGATACCCGCGTCGGGCTGCCGTTCGCCACCGGGGGCTCGTTGACGAACGTCGGGACTGAGTGGAACGGCGGAATTCTTGGCGGAACCGGGAACTATCGAAAGCTGGACCTCGAGGGACGCTGGTACGCTCCCCTGGCAACCTTGGGCGGCGGCGGCCAGCTAGGTGCCGGAGTACAATTCGTCCTGGGGTTCACGGCAAAGTCTGGCTTCATCTTTGGCGACGCGGGGCCGTTCTATACGGAACTGTACTCGCTAGGTGGAGTGCAGTATGGCGTGCCGTTACGCGGCTACGAGGAATTCTCCATCACGCCTAGTGGTTTCGACCCGACCGCTGGCGGCAATAACGCGACCAGTCCTGACGCGTTCGGAAAGTCATACGCCGCCTTCACCGTTGAAGCCGGCGCGAGAATCAGTCAGTCGCTCTATGTCAGTAGCTTCTTCGATGCAGGCAACGTGTACCGGAGCTCGAGACAGTGGGACCCCACTCGTCTGTTCCGAGGCGCGGGCTTCGGAGCTGCGGTGATTTCGCCATTGGGGCCGATCGGCGTAGATCTGGGTTACGGATTTGATCGAGTGACTGCCTTGGGCAAGCCCGACCCAGGTTGGCAGCTCCATTTCAAAATAGGCAATTTCTTCTAAACAGATCGTATCTTTTGAAAGCAGAACGTCCCTTTAACTGGAGTGAAGCATGAAGCTTGCCGTGGTGGGAGTCTGGGTCAGTTTAGCCGTCGTGTCCCTGGCAGGACCGAAGCAGTTGGCTGCTCAACAAGGAGGCAGCAAGGTCGGCTACGTGAACACCCAGATAATCCTCAAACAGACGCCAGGATACGTCAAGGCGGAATCCACTTTCACCAAAGAGCTCGAAGGCTACCGGGTGGAGGTGCAGAAGCTTCAGGCAACCCTGGATTCCGCGGCTACGGATTTTGATCAGCAGTCCGTTATGCTGAGCCCGACACAACGCGCGGCCAAGCGCAAAGACCTTCAGGGACAGCAGCAGAAACTCGAGCAGCGGACGCAGGAGTTGCAGCAGCGTGCCGCCACCCGGGAACGCGAGCTCCTCGATCCGATTCAAAGCAAGGTCAATAGCGTCATCGAAGGCATGCGGGCGGCGGGTAACTACGCGATCATCTTCGATGTAAGCTCACCCAACAACGGAATCGTCACGGCAGATAAGGGGCTGGATCTGACTCAGCGAGTGATTCAGCAGCTCAAAGCGGGCACCTGAGTCGTGACAGCTGGAGGCCTTACCGCGCAGGCGGTCGCCGACCTTGTCGGTGGCCGCCTGCTTGGCGATGGGGGGGTCAGTATCCATGCAGTGGAGCCTCTGGACCGTGCCGGTCCTGAGGCGCTCTCCTTCGCAGTATCAGCGCGCTATGCGGTTGAGCTCAACAATTCGCGAGCCGGCGCGGTCCTGGTGCCGGAGGCCCTCGCGGAAGCACGAGGGCCCGGCACGCGAATCGTGGTTCCTGACCCCTACGGCGCCCTCATACGTGTGCTCCACGCACTGTATCCAAAGGACTCTCCCATTGCCGGTATCGATGCCACCGTGCGGCTCGGCGCCGGGAGCCGCGTGGGGAGCGACGTTTCGATCGCACCGTTCGTCGTCTTGGGTCGTAATGTCCAGATTGGCGCCCGGTGCCAGCTGGCACACGGGGCCTCCGTGGGTGATGGCGTCAGCATCGGAGATGACACTATCATCGGTCCTGGTGTCGTGTGCTATGCGGGTACTCGGATTGGCAGCCGCGTCGTACTCAAGGCTGGTGCTGTAATAGGAGGGGATGGCTTCGGGTATCTGTCAGACGGCAAGCGACACACCCGTATCCCACACGTCGGTCGCTGCATCATCGAGGATGATGTGGAGGTCGGTTCCAACACCTGCATCGATCGTGGCAGTATCGATGACACAGTCATCGGGCGTGGCACCAAGGTGGACAATCTGGTTCAGATCGGACACAACGTCAGGATCGGAGAGCGGTGTCTGATCATGGCAGGGGTCGGGATCGCAGGAAGCACACGGATCGGAAACGACGTGATACTCGCGGGTCACGTCGGTATCACGGATCATCTGGTTATCGGGGATCGGGTGAGAATTGCAGCCAAGAGCGCCATCTTCGGGGACGTGCCTCCCGGTGCCGTGTTCGGCGGTCACCCGGCCCGCCCACACCGCCAGTTCCTTCGAGCCCAGGCAGCCATGTACCGGTTGATGCCGATTGTTGACGAGCTCGAGCGACTGGTTCCCGAACAGGCGCCTCATGCCTAGGCGCACACTTGCAAAGGACGCTACCGTCACTGGTATCGGTCTGCACACGGGCTCAGATGTGTGCGCTGTGTGCCGTGGTGCACCGGCAGGACAAGGAATCGTCTTCCGGCGCACTGACTTGCCCGGGGCGCCAGAAATTCCTGCTCGGCTGTCCGAAGTACAGTCCACGGAGCGACGCACCGCATTAGGTCAAGGTGAGGTTGTCGTCCAGACAGTTGAACACTTGCTTGCCGCCACTGCCGCTCTTCAGTTGGACGACCTCACGATTGACCTGGATGGCCCGGAACCTCCGATCGGGGACGGTTCCTTCTCACCTTACCTAAATGCACTCGAAGCCGCCGGCGTTCTAGAGCAAGCCGGAGACCCCGTAGTCTATAGAGTCACCTCACCCTCGGAGATCTCGGAGGGTGACTCATCATATCTGCTCGCCCCGGCCAAGGCTCTTCGGCTTACCACCACGATCGAGTGGGCCCATCCGCTAATTGGCCGCCAGACGGGTTCATACGATATCACCGCCGGGAAATTCGCGAGCGAACTCGCCGAGGCCCGTACGTTCGGCTTTCTGCGAGAAGCAGACTCGCTTCGTGCCCGGGGCCTGGCGCTGGGTGCCGCACTCGAGTCTACACTGGTACTCTCCGACGATGGGCTGGTGGGCGGATCCCTTCGCTGGCCCGATGAATTCGTGCGGCACAAGGCTGGTGATATTCTAGGCGATCTCGCGCTGAGTGGAGGGCGGATTCAGGGCCACATCGTCGCCACCAAGCCGAGCCACCAAGGCAACATTGCTCTCGCGCGTTGGCTTACCCGCACCGGACAGCGAGACGGAGGCGTTGTGATGGACATTGGCCGGATTCTGGACGTAATCCCCCACCGGTACCCCTTCCTCCTGGTGGATCGAATTATCGAGGTGGAAGGGACCAAGCGCATCGTCGGGATCAAGAACGTCACCATTAACGAGCCATTCTTCCAGGGGCACTTTCCTGGTCACCCCATCATGCCGGGGGTGCTCATCATCGAGGCCATGGCCCAAGTGGGAGGAATGCTGCTCCTGGGGACGATCGAGGACCCCGATCAGAAGGTCGTGTACTTCATGTCGCTCGACAACGTGAAGTTCCGCCGCCCAGTCTTGCCCGGGGATCAGCTCCGGTGCGAGTTGGAAATGTTGCAGAATCGTGGTCGAACCTGCCGCATGAAAGGTGTGGCTTACGTTGAGGGGCAAGTCGTTGCCGAAGCCGAGATGATGGCACGGGTGGTGGATCGGTGATCCACCCGACGGCACTGATCGATCCGACGGCGGAGCTTGGGACCGGCGTCTCGGTCGGACCCTACGCCATTATCGGACCGCAAGTAACCGTAGGTGACCGATGCCGCATTGGACCCCGAGCAACACTGCAGCAAAACGTCCGGCTAGCTGAGGATGTGTTGATTGGCGACGGGTCCATCCTGGGTGGCGATCCGCAGGATCTCAAGTACAACGGCGAGGAAACCTGGGTTGAAGTGGGGCAGGGCACCATAATCCGGGAATTTTCTACGATCAATCGAGGCACAGCGGCAACTTCGAAAACTACGGTGGGCGCCCGCTGCTTCATCATGACGTACGTGCATCTCGCCCACGATTGCCACGTGGGAGACGATGTGGTTATTGCCAATGCGACTCAGTGCGCCGGGCACGTGACCATCCACGACCGGGCGATCCTGAGCGGATTGAATGGAGTCCATCAGTTTGTGACCATCGGGACCTACTCGTTCGTCGGTGGCGGCTCCCGGGTGAATCAGGACATCCCGCCTTACGTGAAGGCTGTCGGGAATCCCATGGAGTTGTATGGGCTCAATTCCTTGGGCTTGCAGCGCGCCGGCTTCTCCGGTGAGACCGTGGCAGCCCTCAAGCGGGCGTATCGCCTCTTCTTCAACTCGGACCTGAACCTGTCCCAGGCTCTGGAGCGAGCACGCACCGATCTGCCGGCGTTCCCGGAAGTGGAGCGCTTTCTTGCCTTCGTCGAGTCCAGCGAACGAGGGGTTCCAGCGTGACTGCACCCTTGCCGGTGGGCGTGATCGGTGTCGGAGCGCTGGGCCAGCACCACGCTCGCCACCTTGCCGGTCTCGAGGATGTTTGCCTCGTTGGTGTGTACGATTGCGATGAGGGCAGAGCCTCAGCCATTGCAGGTGGGTTAGGCACGAAGGCTTTTCGGGACGTGGACGATCTGCTCAAGAACGTTGAAGCCGTGACGGTAGCAGTCCCCACGCAGGTGCACCACGAGGTAGGACTCCTGGCGCTCAGCCGGGGTGTGCCGGTTCTGATGGAAAAGCCGCTGGCCTCCACGCTCGCCGAAGCAGACGAGATGATCATTATGGCCAAGCGCCAGCAAGTGCAGCTGCAGGTGGGGCACATCGAGCGATATAATCGAGCTCTAAGGGCCGCGGAGGCCTACCTGGACGGGCCCCGCTATATCGAAAGTCTGCGACTGGCGCCGTTTCAGCCGCGTGGAACTGATGTCGCGGTTGTGCTGGACCTGATGATTCATGACCTCGATCTCGTGCTGCACCTCACGGGCAGTGTGGCCACCGAGGTTCGTGCCTCGGGCCTCCCAGTGCTCTCGCCGCACCTGGATATCGCGAACGCCAGGGTCGAGTTCGCCAATGGCGCGGTCGCACTGGCTACAGCGTCGCGCGTTGCACGGGAGCGAATTCGTCGCCTCCGTCTCTTCCAACCTAATGGGTACTTCTCACTCGACCTCGCGACCGGCGCCGGCGAGTTCATGCGCCTGCGGCCCGGCTGGCAGCCGGGCACAGGCCGGGAATTGGCGGATGTCGTCGAGCGTATTGTCCTGGAGGCGGCGGAAGCCGATGCGCTCGCGTTGGAGCTCCAGAGTTTTGTGCATGCGGTACGCGGCCAACGCGACGTCGTGGTTCGTGGCGAGCAGGGCAGGGCCGCTCTCGAGCTCGCGCTGCGGGTTGCCGATGCAGTGCGAACTCCGCCCCTCGCTCTTGCCACTCACTGATGAGTAAGCGGGGTCCCCCTCGCATCTTCATCTCAGCGGGCGAGCCGTCGGGTGATCTCCACGCTGCCGGCGTTGTTCGCGCGCTAAAGGCACGCTACCCGGAAGCCACGATCGAAGCGCTCGGCGGCCGGCAAATGGAGCAGGCTGGCGCAACAGTACGGTATCCCATGGAAGGCCTCGCAGCCTTCGGGCTGGTCGAGGTGGTTACCAAAATTCGAGCGCACTACCGTCTCCTGAAAGCCTTGCAGAAGGATTTCAAGAACGGCCGCTTCGATCTGGTGATACTCGTCGATTACCCCGGCTTCCATGTTCGAGTGGCGGAGGCGGCTCACGCGGCGGGAACGAAGGTCCTGTACTATATCGCGCCGCAGCTCTGGGCCTGGCGACCTGGGCGTGCTCGCCGGCTTGCAGCCGCGGTGGACCGTCTAGCAGTGGTGCTTCCCTTCGAGCAAATGTTCTTCGGAGGATTGGGTGTCCGGAGCGAGTACGTGGGCCACCCACTCGTGGATCGCGGGCCCTGGCCCACACGGGAACACGCCAGGAGCCTGTTGGGCATCACGGGAACGGACCGCGTCCTCGGCATCTTTCCCGGCAGCCGAGTTCAAGAGATCCGGCGCCTCTGGGAGCCATTTAGAGATGCGGCGCTCGCCTTGCTCAAGGAGGGAAGCTGCGACCGGGTACTCGTCGCTGGTATACCCAACGGCATCTATCCCGATCCCGGACCCATAGAGATCGTCCGGGGAGATCCTGTCCCGCTGTTCGCCGCCGTGGATGCGGCGTTGGCCAAGTCGGGCACAACTACCCTGGAGGCCGCACTGGCGGACACTCCGATGGTTGTTGCCTACAAGGTTCACCCAGTTACCTATGCCATGTTCCAGCGGGTGCGCACCGTTCACTGGATAAGCCTGGTGAATCTGGTTGCTGGTCGTGAAGTGGTGCCGGAGATCCTCCAGGACCGAGCCACCTCCGGTGCTCTGATGAATGCAGTTCGACCGCTCTTGCGACCGACCGATCCCGGGACAATCGCGCAACGTGAGGGACTGGCGCTGGTCCGGGAGCGTCTGGGCGAGGCGGGGGCAACGACGAGGGTCGTGGCCTTGGCCAGCGAGCTGCTCGAGGCGTGAAGCTGAGAGTTCCGCCGGCAATGGTCAGCGGGATAACTAGTCACGTGATACCGCTCTTGGCGGCAACGTGGCGCTACGAGGTGCGAAATGATGAACGGTGGCGTGCGGCTCGTCGACCTCAGGTCTTTATCCTCTGGCATGAGACGCTACTCCCCCTTTTGTGGCTCCACCGCGACCAGGGCGTCGCCATTGTCGTGAGCGAGGCGCGGGACGGCCAATACTTATCGGATCTCGCCACGGCACTAGGATACGGGGCTGTACGCGGTTCGAGCACGCGGGGAGGTGCCCGGGCCCTTTTGGGAGCGGTGCGGCAGCTTCAGGCGGGTCGGTCAGTAGCATTCACTCCCGACGGTCCTCGAGGCCCGCGACGCGAGCTCAAGCCGGGAGTCGTGGCTGCCGCCCAGCGAGGTGGAGGTTTGATTGTGCCGGTGCATGCCGAGGCGGATCGGGCGTGGCGATTACATTCATGGGACCGCTTCATGATACCGAAGCCCCTCGCGCGAGTGCGCGTCACCTATGGCCGAACTTTCGAGGTGTCAGAGGGCGAGGCGGGTCTGGCAGACGGTATGGCGCGAGCCATTGAGGGACTTAACGAGGTCTCGGGGGCGGTCCCATGACGCGAAGGGGCGATACTCACCGCCTGGTGCGGTGGCTCTGGACCAGTAGAAGGCCCGACGCACGCCTCGCTCGTCTGGCGCTCCTGCCGGCGTCGGGGCTCTGGCGGGGCGCAATGGCTGTGCGTGAGCTCGGCTACTCTCGTGGCTGGTTTGGCGTCCAGGACCTTCCACTCCCATCCGTCGCCGTTGGCAATCTCACCGTAGGTGGATCCGGCAAGACTCCTATAGCGATCTGGATCGCTCGGCATTACGTATCCCGCGGTCTCGTCCCGGGTATCCTGCTGCGGGGGTACGGTGGGGATGAAGTTCTGGTCCATCAGCACGCCGTGCCTGAGGCCCAGGTCATCGCCGATGCCGATCGGGCGTCGGGGGCCGAGCGAGCGTTGGCGCGTGGTGCCGAAGTGCTGGTCCTGGACGATGCATACCAGAGGCTCGATGTCCGGAGGGACCTCAATATCGCCGTCGTGAGCGCTGAGACTACCAGAGCAGTGCGCTGGCCACTGCCGGCCGGCCCTTGGCGAGAGGGTTTAAGTGCTCTCGACCGTGCCGACGCGGTGATTGTCACCCGAAAACGCGCAACGCCCGAGGCAGCGCTCGTCTTGGCCGCCGATCTTCAGCGAAGGGTGCATGGTCCCGTCGCGATCGCGCATCTCGGGCTACGTTACCTCGAGGGCATGGTCAGCGGGCAGCGCCGCCCGGCCTCGGCGCTTTCGGGTAAGCGGGTGGTGGCGGCTTCCGGCATAGCGGACCCGGATGCGTTTGTCGCCCAAACTAAAGCGACCGGAGCCGCCGTCCAGGTTGCTACCTGGAAGGATCACCACGACTACCGCGATGAGGACGTTGCTTGGCTGGCTCACGCTGCGCGGAGGGCCGACCATGTGGTGATCACGCAAAAGGACGCTGTAAAGCTCCGCAATCGCTGGCCGACCTCGGTTCCGGAGCCGCTCGTAGCCATGCTCGACCTGCAGTGGGAGGAAGGCGGCGAGAAGATCGCTGCTGCGCTGGACACAGTCGTTACGCCGGTGGATGGACTGTAAACCCACTTCTCGGAGCGTACCGGAACCCTCTATGGCCACCGTGACCCCTCGCCCAAATTATGATCTCATACGCCCCGATAAGGACAAGTTTCTCAGTGAGGAGAACCCGTTCGAAGCGATGATGTCGCGCTTTGATTACGCCGCGACTCGCCTCAGCCTCGATCCTGGACTGTACAAGGTCCTCCGAAGCCCGGAGAAGCAGATCATCGTGTCGGTCCCCATTCTCCGGGACAACGGTGATACCGACGTATATGTCGGTTATCGCGTTCTGTATAACACCTCGCGTGGACCGGCCAAGGGAGGCATCCGGTTCGACCTGAATGTCACGCTGGATGAGGTGAAGGCACTGGCGGCTTGGATGACCTGGAAATGCGCAGTGGTGAACATTCCCTTCGGGGGCTCCAAGGGCGGCGTTGTGTGCGATCCGGCAACAATGTCCAACCCCGAGCTCGAGCGGGTAACTCGCCGTTATACCTCTGCCATCATCGAAACGCTAGGTCCCGATTCGGATGTCCCCGCGCCCGACATGAACACAAACGAGCGCATGATGGCGTGGATCATGGATACGTACTCGATGCACAAGCGACACACTGTCACCGCCGTGGTGACGGGGAAACCAGTCGAAATGGGCGGATCCCTGGGACGGCGTGAAGCAACTGGACGGGGCTGTATGCTGGTGACCAGACAGGCGCTCAACCGCCTCCGCATGCCGGTGCAGGGAAGCCGGGTTGCGGTGCAGGGCTTCGGCAACGTCGGCTCGGTCTCCGCCACGCTGATGGAGCAACAGGGAATGAAGATCATCGCCGTGAGCGACAAATCCGGCGGCATCTACAATCCGAAAGGCCTCAAGATCAAGGAGGTCATTCAACACGTGAGGCAACACCGCTTCCTGAGTGGTTACGCCGAAGCGCAGCAGATCACCAACGATGAGCTCCTCACGCTGGATTGCGATGTACTGGTTCCCGCGGCGCTCGAGAATGTCATCACCAGTCATAATGCCGCGGACATCAAGGCGCGTATCATCTGCGAGGGAGCGAACGGTCCTACAACGGCCGGTGCCGACAAGATTCTGGAAGAGAACGGCGTCTTTGTGATTCCCGACATTTTGGCGAATGCGGGTGGAGTAACTGTGAGTTACTTCGAGTGGGTCCAGGACCGCGGCGGCTATTTCTGGGACGAGGATACTGTGAATCAGCGCCTGGAGCGTATCATGGTTCAGTCCTTTGACGAGGTTGCATCCATGGCGGGGCGCCACGGCATCAACATGCGCATCGGTGCATACATGCAGGCGATTGAGCGAGTGGCTGCGGTGCACCGCCTGCGTGGGATGTATGCCTGATCTTGGATCTCACCCTAGTTGCAGTCGGCAAACTCCGGCCCTACTACCGTGAGGCAGCCGACGACTACGCTCAACGTCTGCGGCGATACGCCGCGTTTACCGAGTATGAGGTTCGAGAGGCGAGCCGAGCACCAACGGTAGCGGGTCAGCGGACGGAAGAAGCTGAACGCCTGACAGCCAAGATTCCGGGTGGATCGAGTGTAATCGCGTTAGCACGAGTGGGGGCCGGATGGTCGAGTGCCGATCTTGCCCGACAGTTGGACCGCTGGCTTCTCGCGGCTCGCCCGCTGGCGTTTGTGATCGGGGGGTCGCACGGGCTGGATGCCGGGTTGATCTCCGCCGCCCCGGCCAAATGGAGCCTGGGACCACTGACACTGCCACACGAGCTGGCCCGTGTAGTGGTCATGGAGCAGCTCTACCGCGCGTTTACCATCCTGAGAGGCGAGCCATACCACAAAGGCGGCTAGACCTGCACCCTGCAGGCAGGCGCCTAGACTCCGGACCCTGGACCCTAGACCTTTCAGAATGACCGAATGGTTCGAGGAATGGTTCGGCGAGGAATACCTGCGCCTGTATCCTCACCGGGACGACCGGGAGGCGGAACGTGCCGTCGACCTCATCCGCCGCACATTGCCCTTTAACTCCACCTGGCGTGTGCTCGACGTTGCATGTGGGGCGGGGCGCCATGCTCGGGCGTTCGAGGCAGCCGGGGCGAGATGCATCGGCATCGACCTGTCACAAACTCTTCTTCGAATCGCCCAGCAGGTTACCAGATCCCCTCTTGTGCGGGCCGACATGCGGGAGCTGCCCTTCCGTTCCAGCTCGATGGACCTCACGGTGAACCTCTTCACCAGCTTCGGCTATTTCGACGATGACGCCGAGCACATGGCGGCACTTGGGGAAATGGTTGCGACCGTCTGCCAGGGAGGATGGTTCGTCATCGACTTTCTCAATCCAGCCGCTGTGCGCCGCCAGCTTGTTCCCGAGGAGCTGCTGGAGGTAGCGGGGTCTCCAGTACGCGTATCGCGTTCCGTGTCTCCCGATGGGCGGTACGTCTGCAAAAGCATCCAGGGAGTGAAGGGGCGGCACTTCAGTGAACGGGTGCGCCTGTTTGAGCCCGAGCAAATCTCCACCATGCTCGAAGCATTGGATGTGACCGTCCGCTTCCGCTTCGGAGACTACGATGCCACGCCTCTGGCGACACATTCGCCGCGTACTATTCTGATGGGGCAGGTTGGATGACTCTCCGCTTCGTCGCGACGCCCATCGCACCGGTCGTGGAGCTTCCACCTCCGCGGGAGGGGCCGTTCGACCCCGCTTTGGGCGATGCAATCATCCGGAGCCCCGCTCGCGATGCAGTCGTCGCAAGACTGAGCGAGCCCGGTGCGTTTGTCGTAACCACCGGGCAGCAGGCCGGTTTGTTCACCGGTCCACTGTACACCATCTACAAGGCGGTCTCGACCGCGGCCCTCGCCCGCGTGCTCGAGCGGCAGTGGCAGCGTCCAGTTGTTCCTGTCTTCTGGGTAGCGGGCGACGACCACGACTTCGCGGAGGCGGACCACGCCAGCTGGATCTCGGCGGAGGGGACCCTCGTGACGGCGTCGCTTCCTCCACGCCCACCTGAAGCGCCGCTCACTCCGATGTATCGGCAGCCGCTCGGCGCCGAGATCGAACAGGCGCTGGAATCGTTAGCTGAAAGTTTGCCTCCATCAGAGTTCCGGGACGACGCTCTGGACTGGCTGCGGCGCCACTACCGCCCTGATAACACCGTTGCCGGCAGCTTTGCAGGTGCGCTGGCCGAGCTCCTGGCGCCCTTGGGTGTTGCGGTCCTCGACAGCACCCACTCAGCCGTCAAGCGTTCAGCGGCCCGCCATTTAGTGCGGGCGTTGGGGCTCGCCCGCGACCTGGATCGTGACCTCGGAAATCGTGCGGAAGAGCTTCGGACGGCCGGATTGGACGCAGGAATCACCGCAGGTGATGGAGCCACGCTGGTGATGCTCGAGGCATCGCAAGGAAGGGACCGGCTGGTAGTCGAAAATGGCGGATTCATGACCCGCCGCAGCCGCGAGAAATTCGACCTTGCCGCTCTACAGCGTATCGCCGCGGCTGAGCCGGAGCGGCTCTCGCCTAATGTACTGCTCAGGCCTGTGGTGGAGAGCGCTCTCCTGCCTACAGTCGCCTACCTCGCGGGTCCGGGTGAGCTGCGCTATCTCACGCTCACTCCTCCGGTGTATGAACGCATGCGGGTACCTCGACAGCTGGCCTTGCCTCGATGGTCCGGCATCCTTCTGGAACCGAGGATAGACCGGGTGCTTCAGAAGTTCGACATAGGCTTGAGCGAGTTGTTGGAGCCCGCCGGAGCTCTGGAGGCGCGCCTGGTGCGATCGCAACTGCCGGAAGAGGCGGTGCGCACGCTCCAGGAGCTTCGATCGACGCTGGAGTCGGGCTATAACACGCTCGCCAGCAGCGCGGCTGACGTCGATCCTACTCTGACTCGTCCGGTTCAGAACGCGAGGAATCAGGCGCTGTCGGGCGTGCAGGAAATCGAACGGAAGCTGGTACAGCATCTGAAGCGTCGCCAGGAAGTCGAATTGGGTCAGATAACCAAGGCGCGCACGATGGTGCTGCCTGACAATAAGCCACAGGAGCGCGTTCTCACCGTCGCACCCTTTCTCGCTCGTTATGGTCCGTCCCTTCTGGTGGAGCTCAGCGAGGTTATCGAAGCGTGGTACGCTTCAGCCCTCGAGGGTGCTCTGAATCCATCGTAAGATCGGCACATGTCCATTATTGCTCTGATTCTGCTTGTCGCCCTCCTCATTCCAATCCTGGGAATTGTGGTCGACTCCCCAATCGGGCGAGCCCTGGCCCGTCGTCTCGAGGGACCAGAAGCGACGCCTCCGGCGATCAACGAGCTGGCCAAAAAAGTCGAGCTCCTGGAAGCAGAAGTGGACGACTTGATGCAAAACGTTCAAGCGCTACAGGACGCGAATGCTTTTCTGCACCAATTGCTTGAAGATCCATCGCAGCGCCCGAACCTTCCACCCCCACAGAGTCCCTGACGCAACCCGAAGCTCGGCCACGCCGGCCGGCGGCTATGGTCGCCGCGGGCATTCTGCTGAGCCGAATTCTCGGGCTAATAAGGAACCGGGTCTTCGCGCACTACTTCGGCACGTCTGCGGCAGCAGATGCATTCAACGCCGCATTCAAGCTCCCCAATTTTCTTCAAAATCTGTTTGGCGAGGGTGTGCTCTCCGCTTCTTTCATCCCGGTCTACGTCAGACTTCTCCAGAAGGACCGGACTGAAGCACGGCGCGTTGGGCTCGCGGTGGGAAGTCTGCTCGCTCTGGCAGTATCGGTCGTGGTGCTGGTTGGAGTGCTCCTCACACCGCTGTTCGTTACTGTCTTCACGCCCGGCTTCGAGGGGGAGAAGCGTCAAGCCACCATAAGGCTGGCCCGTATTCTCTTTCCTGGTGCGGGACTTCTCGTTCTGTCAGCGTGGTGTCTCGGCGTTCTGAATAGCCATGGCCGGTTTTTCCTCTCGTATGTGGCACCGGTTTTCTGGAACATCGCCATCATAGGAGCCCTGCTGGCATTCGGCGGGGGCAGCTCGGGATTTCGGCTGGCGGAGATTGCGGCGTGGGGCTCAGTAATCGGCAGCGGTCTTCAGTTCGGAATCCAACTGCCGACGGTTATGGGGCTTCTCGGAGGACTGGTGCCATCGCTTCGCCGGGGTGCCGACGCTGTTAGGACCATCATGCGTAACGCGCTCCCGGTCTTTGCCGGACGGGGGGTGGTTCAGATCAGCTCGTACGTCGACACGATCATTGCCAGCCTCCTGCCAACCGGCGCCGTTGCCGCCCTCTCGTATGCCCAGGTTCTCTATACTCTGCCTGTCAGCCTCTTCGGCATGTCCGTCTCGGCGGCGGAGCTGCCGGCAATGTCAAGCATTACTGGTGACGACGGCGAGCGAGCTGTTGAGCTCCGATCCCGTCTGCAAGGCGCACTGCGCCAAATCGCGTTCTTCGTGATTCCATCCGCCGTCGTCTTCGTAACTCTTGGCGACGTGGTCGCTGGGGCCCTGTACCAGAGTGGTGCGTTCACGAGAGAAATGACGGTATATGTCTGGTCGATCCTGGCCGGCTCG
>Ga0126305_10000798_pt1 | contig 13672 bp, 11 predicted proteins | sample Plot26_FD_92536 | JGI IMG/M metagenome (GOLD analysis project Ga0126305, IMG submission 92536) | Serpentine soil microbial communities from UC McLaughlin Reserve, CA, USA - Plot26 | ecosystem: Environmental > Terrestrial > Soil > Grasslands | place: USA: UC McLaughlin Reserve, Lake County... | reverse complement strand
TTTCCAACGCTATAATTACGGTGTAGGTGCACAACTTTCAGTGCCCTTATTTGAAAGTTCTACAACTAAAACAAAAGTGTTTCAACAGCAACAATTATTAAATGCTGCATCGGAGGATTACCAGTTAATGCAATGGCAATTGAAAATGGAAATACAGCAAGCCGATACAACATTGCAACGGGCTATAAAAGTGATTGCGTTAGTCCAGTCAGAAGAAAATTCCTCTAATTTTTTGTTTAATGCAGTAATGGCGAGGTATAAAGCAGGTTTGGTAACTTATGCCGAGGTGTTGTTGGCACAACAACAATTAATACAGGCGGAAGCAGACATAGAAAAAGCCAGGTGGGAAGTTTGGAAAACAGTTCTATACAAAGCAAGCGTATTAGGAGATTTAAATTTGTTTACACAACAATTCAGGTAAACTATCAAATGAAGCTGACGAATATCATATACGCATCATTGCGAAAACCAATTTCAGTTGTAGTAGCGCTTATTGCCATTGTTTTTTTCGCCATTTTGTCGGTTACAAAAATGCCTGTTGATATTTTTCCAAAAGTGGGCACGCCAACCATTTATGTTGCACAAACATATGGTGGTTTAAGCCCTGAACAGATGGAGGGCTTTATTAGTTCCTATTATGAATATCACTTTTTGTATGTCACCGGTATAAAAGCTGTCGAGAGTAAAAATGTGCAAGGTATTGCTTTACTAAAACTGATTTTTTATGAAGGAACAGATATGAGCCAGGCAATGAGCGAAGTGGTTGCTATGGTCAATCGTGCACGTGCATTTATGCCGCCGGGTACAGTTACACCGTTCATTACGCGGTTTGATGCAGGTAGTGTGCCTGTTGGTCAGTTGGTATTTAGCAGCAGCACCCGATCGCTTGGTGAAATCCAGGACCTGGCCTTGTTTAAGGTTCGGCCCATGTTTTCTACTTTACCCGGTGTATCTGCGCCGCCGCCTTTTGGTGGTAACCAACGAACTGTTGTCATTCGTGCGGATCCGGACAAATTACGTAGTTACAATATTTCGCCTGATGATTTAGTAACTGCAATTGCGAAAGGCAACACAATTACACCGGCAGGTAATTTACGGGTTGGTGATCAAACGCTCATTACACCTCAAAACACAGTTGTACAAAACATCAACGAGTTAGAGAATATTCCTGTGTATGCTCAAAATGGAGCAACTGTTTATGTAAAAGATGTCGCAACTGTTGAAAATGGTACAGACATTACAAGTAGCTACGCACTCATTAACGGGAAAAGAAGCGTTTATATCCCCGTAACAAAAAGAGCTGATGCCGCAACCTGGGATGTAGTAAAAAGAGTAAAAGCAGCGTTGCCGGATATGCAGGCTGCTATTCCTGCCGATATTAAAGTGACGTATGAATTTGACCAAAGCGGTTATGTGATGAACTCATTGCGAAGTTTAGTAATTGAAGGCCTTTTCGGTGCCATCTTAACGGGTTTAATGGTTTTATTGTTTCTTAAAGACAGGAGAAGTGCATTAATTGTTGTAATAACTATTCCTTTAGCATTGTTATCGGCAGTCATTTGCTTAAATCTTTTCGGACAAACCATTAACATCATGACATTAGGTGGCTTGGCCCTTGCAATAGGTATCCTGGTAGATGAAGCAACAGTTACTGTTGAAAATATACACCGTCATTTAGAAAGCGGTCAACCAAAAGGTTATGCAATTTTAAACGCATGTAAAGAAATTGCTCTTCCAAAATTCTTAATACTCCTTTGCATATTAGCAGTGTTTGTGCCTGCCTTTTTTATGACAGGCATTCCAAAAGCAATGTTCGTTCCCCTTTCACTTTCTGTTGGCCTGGCTATGATTGCCTCATTTCTTTTGTCGCAAACAGTTGTGCCCGTACTCAGTAATTGGATGTTGAAAGAGAATTACGTTGTTCATCAGTCTGAAAAATGGGACCGTTTTCGTCATAGGTTCAGTCAACAAGTGAATACCACAGTTGCAAATAGAAAGTGGCTGGTACCAATCTACGTTATTGCTTCGCTAACAATTGCTATAATAGTTTTCCAGTTCATTGGTAAAGAAATATTTCCGAGGGTGGATGCAGGTCAGTTCCAGGTAAGATTGCGATTACCTGCAGGTACGAGACTGGAACGAACAGAAACAGCTACCAAGGAATTACTAAATATTATTGACAGTTTAGCAGGCAAAAAAAATGTTGCCATCACTTCTTCTTTTGTAGGTGTGCAAGGCAGTAGCTACCCGGTTAATGTTATTCACTTATGGACCAGCGGTCCAAATGAAGCTTTAATAAAAGTACGTTTTACAAACAATGCATCAATTCATATCGAAGACTTCAAAGAAAAGTTGCGAAAAAAACTGAACGAAAAACTCCCACAGGGAAAGCTTTTATTTGAGCCTGCTGATTTGGTTGACCAGGTAATGAGCCAGGGTTCACCTACTCCTATTGAAGTTGTTGTACAGGGAAAAAACCTTAAGCAGGGAAAGGAGTACGCAGATCGCCTGGTAGACAAATTACAAGCCGTTCCTTATATGCGTGATGTGCAATTAGGTGCTCCGGTCAATTATCCTGGATTGCAAATAGATTATGACCGCATTCGCACCGGGCAATTAGGGCTTACCATCGATCAGGTAAGTAAATCAACGGTTGCTGCTACGGCCAGCAGCCGCTTTACGCAACCCAATTATTGGTTAGATAAAGCAGCAGGAAACGCCTATCAAATTCAAGTTGAAATTCCACAATATCAAATGCGCCAGTCCGAAGATGTGGAAGGCATTCCAATAGATACGAAACAACAAAGGCAGGTGTATTTGCGTGACGTGGCCACTTTAAAGAATGTTACCACTGTTGGCGAATATGATCGCATTAACCAGCAGCGCTATATTACAGTTACAGCAAACCTCCATAACAAATATTTAGGTTCGGCTATTAAAGAAGTAAACAAAATTATTCATAGCCTTGACAGTATCCCAACAGGAATGAAGATTTATCAACGTGGACAGGTGGACGTTTTTAATTCAACCTTTGGTGAATTACAAAATGGCATATTAATCGCTGTGATTGTTATTTTATTGATGTTGGCTGCAAATTTCCAATCGTTTTCTTTGTCACTTGCAGTGGTTTCTACTATTCCTGCTGTTATTGCAGGTTCACTGTTTTTATTGTGGCTTACGGGTAAATCATTGAACATACAATCTTTTATTGGTAGTATTATGGCAATTGGAGTTTCGGTTGCCAATGCTATTTTATTTGTTACCAATGCAGAAAATTATAGAAGGCAGTCAAATATTAATGCCGCAACGCTGGGAATTGCAGATCGTCTTCGCCCGATATTAATGACCAGTTGCGCAATGATAGCAGGAATGATACCAATGTCGTTAGGGCTGGGACAAGGCGGGGAACAGACATCGCCATTGGCAATAGCAGTTATTGGCGGATTATTGTTTTCTACATTAAGCAGCTTGCTTATTTTACCGGCTGTTTACCAATCTTTAAGCGGAAGAAAAAAGTTTAAAAATTTATCCTTACTACCCGAGGATATCGATAAAAGTTCATTATGAAACCCTCAATTGTAAAATCGTTGCTTGTTATAGCCTTTTGCTTGTCACTAGGTAGCTGTGACGATAATACATCGTCTACCAAAATTGCTGCAGAAGAAAAAACATTTGAAACGGTAACAGCCCAACTGCAGCCAATTGGTAAAACCTTGCAATTGAACGGAGAGTTGGTCCCCTATGAAAAAGCAAGTATTGTTTCAAAAGTGAACGGCTACATAAAAAAAGTTGCAGTAGATATTGGTCAAACAGTATCCCGGGGTCAAACGCTTGCAATTATTGACGCTCCTGAATTGAATTACCAAATTGGAGAAGCAAATAGTAAAACAAAAATTGCGTTATCGAAATTAGAAGGAACAAAGGCAAACTATAATCGTCTTTTGGCAGCATCATCAACGCCGGGTGCCGTTTCTCCTAATGAATTGGACCAGGCCAAGAGTCAAATGGATGCCGAGCTGCAGTCATACAATGCTTCTGTTTCAGCTAAAAATGCGTACAGTTCAATGGGCGGATATCTTGTAATTAAAGCACCCTTTAGTGGAATTGTAACAACAAGATCTGTGAACAATGGCGACTATGTAACAAATAGCGGTAACGAATTGTTATTTGAAGTACAGGATGTACGTCTTTTACGATTGCAAGTAGCAGTTCCGGAAGCCTACACTGCTGCCATTCTGCCAAATAATTCTGCAAGCTTCAAAGTATTATCTTATCCCGGAATTTCTTTTTCCGCAAAGCTTGTCAGGAAATCAGGCGCTTTGTCGGGTTCAACACGAAGTGAAATGTGGGAATTCGAAGTGTCAAACAAGGACAAAAAATTAAAGTCAGGAATGTTTGCAGAACTGCAATTGCCATTGGAAAGGCAACAGCAAGGTATTATGTTGTCCAATTCGGCTTTTGTAACCACACAGGAAAGGCAGTTTATCATTAGGGCAAACAATGGCAAAGCCGAATGGGTTGACGTGAAAAAAGGTTTTGCACTACCGGACAAAACAGAAGTATTGGGTCCAATTTCGCCTGGTGATAAAATCATAAAAACTGCCACTGAAGAAATTAAAGATGGAAGTAGTATTAAAACAAAATAGTGCGGAATAAAAACTTTTTTGCTGAGGACCTCAAGTTTTCCGTTTTATCGTATTGATTCCGCAAATGCAAATACAACTGACAGGGTTGCTACTTCACCGTTTGAAGCAGAAATAAAAAATGAATGACTGAATCATAAACCTTTATGCCTTGTATGACTTGTATGGTTCAAATAAAAGAGATTAAACATACAAGACATATAAGCCATACAAGAAAACCTACCATTAATTGCGTTTCCCATTTGAAATGGAAAATAAAATAAAAGGCAGTTCGCCAGGAAGGGAAAAGTCGGGATGACTGGATTCGAACCAGCGATGCCCACGTGCCGAACGTGGTGCCCCGCCATGCGGGGCTACATCCCGAAGGGACTGCGAATTTAATCATCTCTTATGAAGTTAAGATAATCGCCGCTCAATCAGAGCTGTCGAAAATGATGATACGAATTACCGGAAGACGAACGAATTGCCCATTCGCTTCGCTCAGGGTAAACTGTGCAACAAAACTTAATAGAAGCAGAGGCGCCAGGCACATAAAAATTATCAATATTATAATAATAAAATTTTGCTATACACACCTCATATTTCAACCCATCATATATCAGCAATAAAGTGGTTCATGGCCAAATAATGTCAATTTATTTTTCTACACTTTCCTTTATCTTCGCCCCTTAATGGAAATCCTATTAAGGCAAGTCAAAGTAATTGATCCTTCCTCGCCTTTTCATCAGCAAACCATCGATATTTTAATTGAAAACGGATTCATTAAGGAAATTGGGCAACTAAACATCTCAACTTCTCAACAAATCAACATTAATGGGCTTCACGTTTCACAGGGTTGGCTGGATGTATTTTCAAATTTCTGCGATCCGGGATTTGAATTCAAGGAAACATTAGAAACAGGGTCCAATGCAGCAGCATCCGGCGGATATACCGATGTGATGATTCTTCCTAATACCAGTCCTATTGTTCATAACAAAGCAGGCATTGAATACATCGTTCAGAGAAGCAGGGATTTTGCCACAAACATTCATCCCATTGCTGCCGTTACTAAGAACACGGAAGGAAAAGAACTTGCTGAAATGTATGATATGCATCAAAGTGGTGCAGTTGCGTTTAGTGATGGAACCTGGCCAATTCAATCCTCAGGACTTTTATTGAAAGCATTGCAATATTTAAAAGCAATTGATAAAGCAATTATTCAAATTCCTGACGACAGATCTGTAAACCCCTCGGGACTGATCAATGAAGGAATTATTTCTACCCAACTGGGATTACCTGGAAAGGCTGCCCTTGCAGAGGAATTGATGATTGCAAGAGATATTGAGTTAGTGAAGTATACAAATTCAAAAATTCATTTTACGGGAATATCGACAGGCAAATCAGTTGAACTAATCAAGCAGGCAAAGAAACAAGGATTGGCTGTTACCTGTTCTGTTACTCCATATCATTTATGTTATACCGATGAAGATCTTGTTGGCTACGATACCAACCTTAAAGTGAATCCTCCGCTTCGCACTAAAGAAGATCTACAGGCTTTGAAGCAGGGATTAATGGAGGGTACAATTGATTGTATTGCCACACACCATTTGCCGCAGGATATTGATCATAAGATTGTGGAATTTGAATATGCAGATTTTGGGATGGTGGGTTTAGAAACAAGTTTTGGAATGATAAGAACTTGTTGCCCTGAACTGGAATTAGGCAAAACAATTGAACTCTTATCAATCAAACCACGTGGAATATTTGATTTACAAATCGATTCTATCAATAAAAATTCGAAGGCCTGTTTAACATTATTCCTGCCTGACAAAAAATGGACCGTTGATCAACTTCATTCTAAATCAAAGAACTCACCTTTGCTCGGAATAGAACTAAACGGAAAGCCTGTAGGTATTATTAATAAAGACAAAGTATTTTTGAATCAATAATTGTTATGGAAGTTTTTAATTCGGAACAAACAGCTCAGCAAACAACCAATTTTATAAGAGAAGGTGCAAAGATCGGGTTGATCAATGGTGCTATAGCATTGCTGCTGATGTATGGTAGTTATTATGCAGGTTTGGACACATTCGTCACGGTGCAATTTGTTTCCAAGTTAATTCCATATATGATGATCATCCTGATCATTTATGGATTTCAACTTCGTAAAAGAAACGGCGGCCACCTGACTTTTAGAGATGCTTTGAAATATAGTTTTATGTCCTATGTAGTGGTGGCTGTTTTGGTTGCCATTGGTACATATATTTTATTTAACCTTATTGATAAAGACCTTACTCAAAAATCTTTCGACCTTTCAGTGGAAAAAATGAAAAGTACTTTCTCAGGTATGGGAATGAAGGAGGAAGAACTCGAAAAGGCAATGGGTAAAAGAGAAGCACAAAAAACCGATTTGCCTACTATTTTTCTTGGAACGGGCTTTGGTTTGATATGGGATTTTGTTGTAAGCCTGTTAGTATCCCTGATCATTCGGCGCGAAAAACCAGTTTTTTAATCATGGATCTTTCAATTGTAATTCCATTAAAAGACGAAGAAGAATCATTGCCTGAACTTGCAGACTGGATAAAATCGGTTTGCGATGCCAATGGTTACTCCTATGAAGTGATTATGGTGGATGATGGCAGCACTGATAATTCGTGGAAAGTAATAGAACAGTTGAGCAGAGTTAATCCTGCAATAAAAGGCATCAGGTTCCAGAGAAATTATGGAAAATCAGCCGCATTGAACGAGGCCTTTAAAGCCGCACAAGCCGACGTTGTAATTACCATGGATGCGGATCTGCAGGACAGCGCCGATGAAATCCCGGAACTTAGAAGAATGGTTCTTGATGATGGTTATGATTTGGTCAGCGGGTGGAAGAAAAAAAGGTATGATAATACACTCACCAAGAATGTTCCCTCGAAGTTTTTTAATGCAGTTACAAGAAGCATGTCTAAGATTAAACTGCATGACTTCAATTGCGGGTTAAAAGCCTATCGCAAAAAAGTAATCAAGAGTATTGAAGTATACGGTGAAATGCATCGCTATATCCCTGTCCTGGCCAAATGGGCTGGATTTAAAAATATTGGTGAGAAAGTTGTTGAACACCGTGCAAGAAAATATGGTGTTACCAAGTTTGGTTGGGAGCGGTTTGTAAATGGGTTTCTTGATTTATTATCGATCACATTCGTGGGCAAGTTTTCCAAAAGGCCTATGCATTTTTTTGGATTATGGGGAACTTTATTTTTTGTAGTTGGTCTTGGAATTACTTTATATCTCATTATAGCAAAAATTGTTGATCCCGTTAATTTCGCTTTGACTAACCGTCCTGGTTTTTATCTCGCACTTACATCTCTGATAATAGGTATGCAATTGTTTTTAGCAGGCTTCATTTCTGAACTCATTTCCCGTAACGCTCCCGGACGAAATAGTTATTTGATCGAAGACAAAATCGGGTTATAATGGCAAACGTCATTATCATAGGACCGGCGCATCCACTGCGGGGTGGACTGGCAACTTTCAACCAGCGACTGGCAAAACAATTTACTGATGAAGGCCATGAATGTTCTATTGTGTCCTTTTCATTGCAATACCCTTCTTTTTTATTTCCGGGTACAACTCAATATTCCGCTGATGCCACTCCAAACGATATTACAATTCACACATTGATTAATTCGGTGAATCCACTAAACTGGTTGAGTGTTGGCAGAAAATTAAAAGAATGGAGCCCCGACCTGGTTGTCGTTCGCTACTGGTTGCCGTTTATGGGACCTGCGTTGGGTACAATTTTGCGCCAGGTAAAAAAAAATAATCACACCAGGATTGTATGTATTGCAGACAATGTTATGCCTCACGAAAAAAGGATTGGCGATGTTCCTTTCACCAAATATTTTTTGAAGGCACCCGACGCATTTATAACAATGAGTGAAAAAGTATTAAGTGATTTAAAACATTTTACGAACAAACCTGCGCAATTAATTCAACATCCATTGTATGACAATTTTGGAGAACCAATTTCAAAATCCGAAGCAAAAAGACATTTAGGCTTAAGCGATAGCGATAAGATCATCCTGTTTTTTGGTTTCATCCGGCAGTATAAAGGTTTGGATTTATTGTTGAAAGCAATGAGCAATGAAACAATCAAAAATGAAAATATTAAGCTGCTGGTTGCCGGAGAGTTTTATGAAGACGATAAGCCCTATTTGCAATTAATCAGGGAAAACAATTTGCAGGATCAGGTGATTTTGAGAACCAGTTTTATTCCTGACAACGAGGTTAAATATTTTTTATGCTGTGCAGATTGTGTAATACAGCCGTACAGAAACGCAACACAGAGTGGCGTGACCCCCCTCGCCTATCACTTTGAAAAACCTATGATTGTTACCAATGTTGGCGGACTGCCATCTTTGGTTCCCCACGAAAAAGTGGGACTGGTTTGCGAGCCCGAACCTGCAGCAATTGCAGAGGCAATTTTAAAATTTTACCAATTAGGAGAACAGTATTTTATTCCGAACCTTCGCATCGAAAAACAGAAATATTCGTGGAGCAAGTTGACGAAAGCGATCTTTGCGCTGTCAAACGTGAAAAGTGAGAGGTGAAAGTTAAATCAAACTTCAAATATGTTTATCAAGTTAAAACACAAATCACTTGAAGTATATACCGCTGCAAGAGAACTAACTAAAGAAGTGTATCGAATTTCAATGCTTTTACCTTCTGAAGAAAAATTCAATATGGTTCCTCAAATGAGAAGAGCTGCATTGTCAGTTAAACTGAATCTTTCGGAAGGATCAAGCAGGAAATCTGAGGTTGAAAGAAAGAGATATTTTGAAATTTCAAGAGGCTCAGTGGTTGAAATTGAGGCTGTTCTGGAAACCGCTGTAGACTTAAACTATCTCAAGATCGATGACTTAAAAGTCCTTGGAGAATATCTAAATAAATGTTTTGCTATGTTTTCGAAAATGATCACCAATTAATTTCACGTCTGCCGTTTCACGTTTCACAAAACAATACTATGATCTACAGAAGCAAAGCACCATTACGAATAGGATTAGCAGGAGGAGGAACGGATGTAAGTCCATACAGCGATTTATACGGAGGGGCCATTTTAAACGCAACAATTTCATTGTATGCAAATGCAAGTATTGAACTGCTGCCAGAACAAAAAATAGTTCTTGACGCAAACGACCGAAATGAAACAGAACAATTTGATTTGAACGATGAGCTGCCCATCACCAACCACCTTAGTTTGCTAAAAGGTGTTTACAATTGTGTTGTGCGTGATTATGGACCTATAAAATCCGGTTTTAAATTGTCCACTTTTGTTGATGCGCCAGCAGGTTCAGGATTAGGTACCTCCTCTACCCTGGTAGTTGCTATTATTGGAGCTTTTGCGGAAATGTTGCGACTGCCTTTAGGCGAGTACGATATTGCACATTACGCTTACGAAATCGAAAGAAAGTACCTGAACTTTGCCGGCGGAAAACAGGATCAGTATGCGGCTACTTTTGGCGGAGTCAATTTCATGGAATTTTATGAAGGTGATAAGGTGATTGTAAATCCGCTTCGTATCAAACAACAATATTTATTTGAGCTGGAAAACAACCTGGTGCTTTATTATACTTCAACAAGCAGGGAATCCGCAAAAATCATCGAACAGCAATCCAAAAATGTAGTAGCGAAGCAAGAGCAATCCATTGAAGCCATGCACCAATTAAAACAGCAATCGCAAATGTTAAAAGAAGCTTTGCTGAAAGGGCGATTGAATGAGTTTGGAGAAATTCTTGATTACGGCCACAATCAAAAAAAGAAAATGGCCGAGGGGATTTCGAATTCATTGATGGAAGAAATTTATGAAACAGCAAAAATAGCAGGTGCAACCGGTGGAAAAATTTCAGGCGCCGGCGGGGGAGGTTTTATGACTTTCTATTGCCCCGGCACCACAAAATATAATGTCATTAAAAGTTTGGAACGATTTGGCGGACGTCACCGTAATTACCAGTTTACAGAGCATGGTTTAAAAACATGGACAATTTAATCGGGTACCGATGGAAAAAATCAAAAACATAATTCAGTCTTCAATTGATGTAAAACAGCAGGTGTTACAAAACAAAGAACTGCTTACAACAATAACCAAAGTCGTAGAAGCAATTACTTCCTCGCTAAAAAATGGTAGCAGAATTTATTTCTGTGGAAATGGTGGAAGTGCAGCGGATGCACAGCATCTGGCGGCAGAATTTTCAGGACGTTTTTACACCGACAGGAAAGCCTTACCAGCAGAAGCATTGCACTGTAACACTTCTTACCTCACAGCCGTAGCAAACGATTATAGTTTCGATGTTATTTATTCACGCCTGATTGATGGCATTGGCAACAAAGGCGACGTGTTAATTGGACTTTCTACCTCTGGCAACTCAGGCAATATTGTAAAAGCATTTGAAGTAGCAAAGCAAAAAGAAATTACAACCGTTGGCTTTACAGGAGCAAGCGGGGGTACTATGAAACGTTTGAGCGATCATTTAATTACTATTCCTTCAAATGATACCCCGCGAATCCAGGAGAGTCACATAATGATCGGCCATATTATTTGCCAGCTGGTAGAAGAAAATTATTTTTCCGGTAATGAGTAAAGAGGCTATAATTGTTGCCGGCGGATTGGGCACAAGATTACGTGACGCGGTTCCTGACCTGCCTAAATGCATGGCACCTGTTGCCGGAAAGCCTTTTCTTTCCTATGTGATCGACTATTTGCGCATGCAAAGCGTGGAGAGATTTATTTTTTCATTAGGGTATAAATCGCACATCATTGAAGAATTTTTACGAAAAGAATATCCGACACTAAATTATACTTCAGTAATTGAACATGAACCTTTAGGTACCGGTGGAGCAATTCAATTAGCAATTCAAAAAGCAACTTCGGAGAACGTGGTTGTAGCTAACGGGGATACCCTTTTTAAAGTGAATCTGCAGGAGCTATTTAAAACACATCATGGCAATAAGGCAGAGTGCACCCTCGCACTGAAGCCGATGCAAAACTTCGACCGGTATGGCGTGGTGGAAATTGCCGATAATGGCAAGATCATTTCTTTTAAAGAAAAACAATTTTATGCTGATGGGTTGATTAATGGCGGCATTTATGTTCTGAATCGTGAAAAATTTTTACTCCGATCCCTGCCTGAAAAATTTTCCTTTGAAAAAGAATATCTTGAAAAATTTACTGGCGAGGGAAAATTTTATTCATCCATTCAAAATGGATATTTTATTGACATCGGCATCCCTGGGGATTATCAACGGGCACAAGGCGAATTGCAACGCCCTGCATTGGACTTAAATCAAATCGATAAAAGCTGGACCCTTTTTCTTGATCGCGACGGTGTGATCAATGAAGAAAGAATTGGCGAATACGTGCTGCACTGGGGTGAGTTTATTTTCGGCACAGGCGTTTTGAAAGTGTTTAAAAAATTAAGTGACCATTTTGGCCGTGTCATTGTTGTGAGTAATCAAAGAGGTGTTGGCAAGGGACTGATGACCGAAGAAGCCTTGCAAAGTATTCACCTTGAAATGCAACGGGAAGTTGAAATTGTGCATGGCAAAATTGACAAAATTTATTATTGCACAGAAAAAGACGATACCTATTTTTATCGAAAGCCTAACCCCGGCATGGCTGTACAGGCCTTAAAGGATTTTCCTGATATCGACCCTTCAAAGTCCATTATGGTAGGCAACAAGCCCAGTGATATGAAATTCGGTCGTGCATCAGGTATGTTCACAGCTTTTGTGAAAACAACCAATCCACAACAGGCTTTCCCACATCCTGATATTGATTTAATCTTTGATTCGCTGTTTCATTTTGCCTCAACCTTATAATTAGCAATCAATCCAGGTATTTAATGGCAGTTCTTTAGGATAATTTTTGAAGTTTTTTGTCGTTCTTAGCATATACTAAATCGTCTATCCAGCGTGAAAAAGCCATTTCTTTACTTGGTTCTTGCTTTTGTAACTACTCTTTCTTTTGCGCAGGTCAGAAAAATCGCGCCTGCAGACCTAAAGATTCTTCAAAAAAAGGAGGACAGCTTAAAGCTATATGCAAAGGGTTTTGTTACCGATAGCCTTACCAATAGCAGGATGAGAAACGATAGCTTTTTTACCAAAGTATTGGTCAGAAGCTATCTTGTAAAAAACTCTTTTTATTACCCTTTTGATTCTGTAAAAGGGGTGATGACTCTGTATGCTCCAGATAGCAGTTTCCGGATTATGACATGGTCATTAACGTACAATGAAGACCTTTGTCAGCAACGGGGCGTTATTCAATTTCCGACAAAGGATGGCTCTGCACGGTTTATACCACTTTACGATTATTCAACCCGCACACCTTATCCTGAAGATTCTATCAGAGACCATAAGCACTGGATTGGTGCCATATATTACAATGTCATTCAGACGAAATTCAACAACAAGAACTACTATACTTTGTTTGGTTACGATCCAAACAACCCGAGAACAAATAAAAAGTGGATCGAGGTATTGACTTTTGATGCCAACAATATGCCTGTATTTGGAGGCAAGTATTTCAGTTTTGCAAAAGACACTGCCAAACGTGCGGACCAATTCAGGTATGGCATTGAATACAAAAAAACAGCTTCAGCCACAGTTGATTATGATCCTGACCTAAAATTAATTTTAGTAGATCACCTTATTTCAGAAACCGATGAACCGGAACTTGCTCAAACATTTGTACCCGATGGCGACTACGAGGGATTTAAATGGGTAAATGGGAAATGGCTTCACGTAAACAAGGTTTTTGACCAGAAGCTGGAAGACGGCCAGGCTCCTGTTCCAGATCCGCTTCGTGATCTTAAAGGAACTGCAAACGAAGAAAAGCTCCAGCAACAATCCGAAAAAAATAAGCAAAAGAAAAAAGACAATATCCACGAGTAAAGGCGTTGCAAATGATGAATTCTGAAAGCAGTAACAATTAATCAAAAAATAAAAGCGGCTAAAAGCCGCTCTTGTATAAAATTACATACTACTATGCATTTTCAGCGGCAGTACGTTGA
>Ga0126305_10000797_pt1 | contig 13674 bp, 13 predicted proteins | sample Plot26_FD_92536 | JGI IMG/M metagenome (GOLD analysis project Ga0126305, IMG submission 92536) | Serpentine soil microbial communities from UC McLaughlin Reserve, CA, USA - Plot26 | ecosystem: Environmental > Terrestrial > Soil > Grasslands | place: USA: UC McLaughlin Reserve, Lake County... | reverse complement strand
TCTCTAGAAATATTAATTCTATTATTTCTCCAAAAGATCTGATTTATGATGAAAAACTACATTAATGATGTTACAATATGATCATATCTATGGTAATTAGAGTCGATATGTCATACCTATCTAGTAATATAAGGAAAATTATTCTTAATACTTTTGAAAATAAATCTATTTCGCAGAAGCAGAGCAACAGCAGCAACAACAATAATATAAATAATGATATTATCATCTTAGATAGGGAGACCGACGTTCAAAAAATAAAGGAGATTTTACAATATACTCTTACCAAAAACCGGCTCAATGACTATATAGTCTCAGAGAATACGAAAGAAGAAAATGAAATTGCAATTCTTAAGAATGGAGACATTGAACAATTAGGTATTTACACTTGCTCTCACTGTGGAATGTTATTTAAAAGCGATGTCCAACGAACCATACATCAACGAATACATTATCTCTTCTAAGAAAAGATTTGTATCAATATAGGTAATAGAGTTTTTTGTGTATCAAAAATTAAATACATCCCAAGAGGTTACATCGTATCTCCTTACAAGTTTACTATTTCTTACTATTTCAGACAATGATATCTTTTTCCTAATCTCTATATACAGAAACTAAAAGACGCTTTTTTGTTAGCATTTCCGACGTATAAGGCTTTTTGAATATAACCAGAAAATATTGAACATCAAAAGTTTTTTATCCAGATTAGAATAGTTTGGTTCTGATTTAGGTGTTTAGAAATTATAGTAATAGATATCTCGTTTCCATCACTGTGACAATAGCAAGAACAGAAATAGCACTATTGCTAGGAACTTCCTTTCTCAAAAATACCTACAACTTTTATAATTAATTCCTTATCTATCTTGATCTTATTCTTAAATATCTCTCTTCGAGATTTTTACTTACAAGATAAAATAGTTATTGAAGATTCCAATGACCATTGACTTGAATTACATACGACGTACAACGATATAGTCGAATTCTTTTAAGCTTTCTAGTTCCTATTTATTCCTGCTTACTCAGCTGTAATATCAGCTAGTTCTATTTGTTGTTTTTTCTGATTCTAATTCTTCTAATCTTGATCGAAGATCTAAAATGGCTCTAAAGAGATCACCGACATTTTCTTCAGTTGCAAATGGCCTATGATTCTGAATATGTTCATTTACTTTATCTTTGTCAATTGCTTCACGGCATAGCGGACATTTAACCATCTTTCTTTTTCACTCTTCATTTTACATTCCGATATCCCTATTATCTCTTCCTCCAGCCTATGTGATTTTAATTATTGTAGGACGATTGATTTAGCGTGCATATGCTGCATCAGACTCACGACGATTATTCAAATACAACAAAGATTAGAGTCTTCTTCTCCCTTAGATTCGATTAACGGAGTGACAGGTCAACCACATTTTATATATGCTGATTTCTTTGAATTTATCATGATGATTGTGATGATGATTGTATTTCTCGTATTGCCTGCTCAAAAATTGAATATGGTTGAGCACCTTGAATTGCTAATGGTTGTGTTCTATTAGACAACAGAATGAAGGTAGGAGAGGATTGTAAACCTATGCTCCTTGCAAGATTGTCATTTTCATTCACAGTTTTAGAATTCTTATGTGACTCAAGACAGTCAGAAAATTGCATCAGATCTCCTATCCCAGTGTTATTTGCAATTTGCTTTAGATTATCTATGGTGACCCACTCTGTATTTTCACCTTCTGCGTTTTGGTACAACTTATCATGATATTCCCAATATTTTCCTTGCTCCGCAGCACAATAAGATGCTTCTGCAGCTAATGTAGAGGCTTCATCAACATTAGTAGTAGTAGAAGAAGAAGAAGGCATATCATTATTATTAATAAAATCTTTAAATAGAAATCGCACTTGTCCTGTGTTTACAAAATTTCTAAGTATGTCATCTCTGACTTCTCTATTGAATTTTGCGCAGGATTCACATTGATAATCTGCGAATTCAATTATCGTTATATCAGCTCTACTGCTTCCAAGTGCTGAAGCATTTTGAACTACAGGATTATATAACTTTTGAATTATTTCGTTTGGATTTTGATTATTTGAGGAGGAGTTAGAACTATTATTGCGGTTAGAACCAGAAGGCAAAAATGCAGCCAAAGTACCTCCTACCATGAGAACTGCAAGAGCAATGCCAGCAATCACAGCTTTCTTATTAGTTTTCCTAGTATTAGCTTTATTTTTCATTATTATATCCAGTTACTTTTCAACAAACTGACATAAAAGTGCTAGAGATATCTGTCGTATATAGATGGTAATAACACAGAATCACAAATTATCTATAATATTGACTTTAAAAAACTTGTTGGTGATACTGCTTGTGGTAAATTCTATACTCAAATCAATTCTAAAACTTGTTTGTCTACAAATGCAGATAATTAATTATTATTATTAAATATCTCTTGAACGTACGGCAATAACAGAGAAGAGTTTAGCGCAAAAGTTGGGAGTCTTTTACAGCCTATCATTCGTGTGTATTAACTACCTAAGAGTATGAATTCTTATTCTGTATTATGTCGGTTAATTGAGATAATATCTGAGTGACACATTTGCTTTGATTACCTTAATTCAGAAGTGTCAAGATAACACAGCTGACTCGGGTTATATTTATTTTTTAATATTATTTAAAAATATTAAGTGCCTGTCTTATATGTTCAGCTATTTGCGGTTGCTCTGGTATATTTGGACCATAACGACCAATCTTGAGCATTGAGACTAATTTATCATAATATGGAATTGTTTTACCCAAATTGTCTGAATAAGGCCCTTCTCCTATAGGTATCTGTGTTGGAAGTAAACCATATTTTTCATGCATTGGAGCAATTATTTTTGGTTCTAACATTATCGTGATCAATTCCCATGCCAACTGCTTATCTTTTGATGTTGAAGGAATACACAGTAACCATCCTCCCATTAATGTTGTAGTAGGATATCCTTCATTTGATACAGGAAATCCTGGTAAGAAACCGACTTTCTTTTCGAAATCCTGCTTTTGTTCAGGAGTACTTATGTTATAATTGTTATATACATGATTCTGTAGAGCCTCCAGCATAACTGCAAACTTCCTATCGAAAAATTCTTTACCTCAATAGTGATTTTTCTGTGGTATTATACCTGCATTAACCTGCTCTTTTATAAATTCTAGAGCCCTGACTCCTTCTGTGCCATTATATGCTGGAAACCAGTAGCTACTCTTTGTTGGGTGTCCACTTTTCCACTCTACTATTACTCCTCCAATCATCCATAAATAAGGATAAAAAGACATATCTGGAGAATGTCCAGCAGCAATAAGATGTATTCCTTCTATTCCCTTCGGCTTTAGTACTTATTTAGCTCTTTTGCTGATGAAATATATCCATCCCATGTCTTTAGCAAATCGGCATGAATATGTGCTTCGTTCAGCAAATCCTTCCAATACCATATCCCTCTTACATCAGCAACAGTCCAGATACCATATACTCTATCATTATATATTCCGCCATCCCAGTTTGCTGTGTACCAATCTTTCTGTCTTCCCCACTTTTTGGCATAATCTGTAAGGTCAGTTAAAAATCCTTTTTCAACAAACTCTCCAAGTGAGATTCGATCTACCGTCATTATATCAACAGGAGTTTGATTAGACATTGTAGCTAAAAATTGTGAGTACAAATTCAGGGATGGAATAGGTCTAAAATCTAGTTGAATCTCTATATCAGGATGTCTTGCTCGCAACTCCTCTAATGCAGGCTGAAATAGCATGGGTAATAATCTTGGCGGATCACCTTGATCATCAAGCATTGCTGTAAGCGTGACTTGTTTTTTCTGATTTGATGATACATCAATGAGATCAAAAGTAGTACTTGTATTAGTAGCTGTAGTTGCAGATGTTCCTGTTATGGCCAGTGCGAGTATTATTAAGATACTGATACAAATAATTGAAAATTTGGTACTTTTTTGATGACCGTTCAATACAAAAGATAGTTTCTGTATTTAAATATTTACCATGCACATAACTGGGTATGTGTGGATTAGAGTTGCCATCAATGCAAGCTGCTTATTTCTAATATATATATTGGTCGAAATGGAAAAAACATATCTAATTATTACTCTGTCATAACATTTTTGACGAAATATAGATTAGACAGCATATCATTATTTTTGTAGAAGAACAAAATTATGCAGTTACTCTCTGGAAGAATAAAGGAAACAGTTATTATTTCTATAATCGTCATCGTTATACTTTCGTATGGTTTATTCTTTTACCTTCAAAGTATTACTGAGAGTAATATTAGAGATAGTCTATTTGAACAGCAAAAAATGCGGCAGATGGAATCTACACAGCAAATTTCTGAACATATAGGCTCAGATATTAGTTTAGCCACAGCCATGCTCGAGACGTTGGCAAATTCATTTTATTTACAACAAGGAGATGTTGCAGGAGACGGAATCAAAAAGCTAATGAAGGACAAATATATTCAATTTAATACTGTCATCGACAGACTATTTATTTTAGATAAAGATGATATTATGGTTAATAGTTTTGCCCCATTAGGCTCAGAAACTTTCCTTGGTATTGATTTTTCATTCAGAAATTGGGTAAAAGAGACAAGGAAAGGTCTAACACCAGTTTTTTCTGCTGGTTTTGAAAGACAGGATGTATATAGAATTTTTATAACCTATCCTGTAATAAATACAGAAAACGGACAATATATTGGATTAGTAGGAGCATCAATTCCTACTGTAAACTTTTTTGCACATTATGGAAATGTTCGAGATATCAATTCACAGTTTTTAGTAGCGTTTGACAGAAATGCAACTCTCTTGGCTGTTGGTGCAAGCCAGGACTTGATAGGAAAGAACTTTTTTGGTTATGAGGTACAACAATTCATCAATCACAATAAAATACTGAATAACCTTACACAGAACCTATTAGCAGGTAACTTCGGTCATGCGGTCTACGACTATGGAGAAGGTGAAAGGTTGACCACAGCATATCCAATTTTTGTAAATGATAAGCCTATATATTTTATTCAGCTAGTGACACCTACTTCACAAATCTATTCAGGCATAAATGATGTTCTTGTTGCAGAAAGGGTAAAGATGTTTTCACTTCTTGCAGGCACTACTGCTGCAATAGCAGTTCTAATAATATTTCTTATCAAATGGAGCAGTACTTTAGCAAATGAGGTAAAAAAAAGGACAAAGGAACTAAGTGTGTCAAATCAACAACTATATTCAAAGACTTCAGAATTGAAGATAACAAATGAGTCTCTAATAGAATCAAATAAGAAGCTTGAATCAGCTAACAAACAGCTAGAGGTACATGATAAAATGCAAAAAGATTTTATCAATATAGCAGCTCATGAATTACGAACCCCTATACAACCTATACTTGCTTTGGCCCAAGTTCTCCGATCAAGGAAAGAAAAGAATAACAATGGTAAAGAAATAGAAGAAGAAATATCTTTACTAGATGCGGTCATAAGGAATGCGAAAAGATTGCAGCGACTTGCAGAGGACATATTAGATGTAACAAAAATAGAAAGCCATTCTCTAACACTCCATAAGGAACGATTCAATCTAAATGAAGTGATATCAAATACCATACAAGATATCAGAAATCAAATTAGTAATGGAAAAGTAAAATTGCTATATGAATTTGACAAGGACTTACTTTTTATAGAAGCAGATAAAGAGAGGATAACTCAGGTTATTTCCAATTTATTAAGTAATGCTGTGAAATTCACAAAGGAAGGAACTATATCCATTCAAGTAGAAAAAAAAGACAGCAAGGTGACTTTTAATATAAAAGATACGGGTACTGGAATAGACCGAGAAATATTGCCAAGATTATTCTCAAAATTTGCTACAAAATCATTTGAAGGTACAGGGCTAGGATTGTTTGTCTCAAAGAGTATTATTGAAGCCCATCGTGGGAAGATGTGGGCTCAAAATAATGCTGATGGAAAGGGAGCCACATTTAGTTTTTCTCTACCATTAACTAAACAAGAACAACAGCAACTCAAAAGCGCTAACACATGAATTAATAATTATATAATAGTTAGTAAAAACAAAAGCTTATCTTATAGTGGATTGACAACGGTTATTGAGATGGTCAAGGTTGTGCATTGTCATTGGTCCTAATATTGATATTGCCATAATCTCCATAATTTAAATCTATAAAGATAATATTAGAGAATTAAGTATGTGTCTATCCTTTATATCTGTACATTGTAATAACAGAATCGAGTTCAAAAATCTCAATAAAATGGAGTTATTAACAGAGCCTACCATTATAGAAGTGTATTAAATACACACATCCTGCAGTTCTAACAACTGTTAAATTATATATTTATTATCATCATTTATGAGTAATTCAAATAATATAGATTGGGACGATGTAATAAAGAAAGAAGCAAGAGGATCTAATGACGAAGACCTTGGAGAAGTAAAAGAGATAGATGGAGATTATGTTTTAGTACAGAAAGGATTGATAAACAAAGAGAAATTCTATATTCCAAAGAATATGGCAGAGTCATATGATGGAAACGTATTGCGATTTAACATATCAAAAGAAGAAGTAAGAAACAGGTTTATGGGAGACTCACCACCTGTTGCTGATCAATATTCTTCATCATACGAAAATGCAGATGTAACAGAGAAAGATACGGCAAATGTTTCAAAAGAAACTGATAGTCGTGTTCCTCTGATTGAAGAGAGAGTCAATGTATCCAAACGAGAATCCACAGAAGAAGCAACTGTAACAAAGGAACCAGTAACTCAAACAAAAACGGTTGAAGTACCTGTAACACATGAAGAAGTCACGATAGAGAAAAGACCCCCTAAGGATAGAAAATATACTAGCATAACGTCTGAAAGTCCAGTAGAATCTAAAACAGAAATAAAGATCCCATTAAAGAGAGAAGAGGTAGAAGTTACAAAGCAGCCCTATGTTAAAGAAGAAGTAGTTGTAAAGAAAAAACCTGTTACTGAAACACGCCAAGTAAATGAAGAGGTAAGAAGTGAAGAGTTAGGTACTCCTGGAGAAAAAACTATAGAAGAAGGGATAAAAGAGCAGGAAAAAGAGTAAACTAAATAAATCCGCTGCATTTTTTTATGACTTGTATTTATTAATTTATAATTTTTAATATCTGAAATATTTGTATTATGATGTTATAATGTCTGAGCAGACGATAAAATAGATTTTGGACTAAAAAAAGAAGAATATAAATTATCTGCCGTTATAGTAATGGATCGCTCTTCTAGGTGTTAATATAGTAGCAATTCAATATTGGAGTAGAAGAATTTTCTAATGAATTTTATTCTTTGGCTGTTTTCATTAGTTTTCATTTATAATAAGGATTTAATAATTCGATAAAGGCCGCGTAATTTAATGACTTCTTATCATAAAGATAATTAGGTAAAATTTTGATAAATCTAAATCCATTTTTTAACTGAAACGATATAACAGGATCCTTTATTTCTCCTAGAATTGCTCTGTTAACATATTCTATAGGCGATATCTTATTAGCATATTTGTAGTAGTAGTATAATCTACCTCCCGCTATTATTCTGCGCAGATTCAATTTTATAGCCAAATCTTTTCTTGCATTGTAAAGCATTGAAGCAATCCCTTGGCGTTGAAATTGTGGATGAGTAGAAATATCTGCTCCATATAAGCTATCCCCAGTAATATTATGGTTCATAAACAGCCCTTGCCCTGTAATCTCATACCATGTATGCTCAGCATACGGCGGTTCTAGTGTAACTATTAGACTGCTAGCAGAGCCAACAATCATCTTCTTCTTGGGAATATCGCCATGATCCTTATCTATTGCCTCAGCACAAAATTGCCCTTCTGGGAATATACTGATATGGTTTTCAAGATAAGATGATGGCCATATCATACCATATTCAGCCATATCTGCAAACGATTGCTTTTGCAGGTTTATAATTTTAGGAATATCAGATTTAGTGATATTCCTAATTATTATAATTTTATTGTTTTGTTCTCTCTTCAGTACATCTATTCTATATCAATAGCCAAATTATAAGCTAAGTCCTAATTATGAAGAAGACATAACATTTTTTCTTATACCAATACAATAGAAGTTTGACAATGACTTCAACATGTATGAGAAGATATATGGATAATTACAACATCTGAAGACAAATACCGTGTGTACGCATTGTGTTTCCATTTCTTCTTTTGACCTTGTCCTGATACGATTCAATCCAAGGATTTTCGAAAAAAAAGATTGCTCTCTGTTATATTCTAATCGTATGAGGATATATATATCAATTAGACGTCTTCCATAGGCATTTATGAATGCTTTGCTATATTTAGTATTTCAAACAAAAATATATTCTTTAAAGCTGTCATGATATAACCTCAGACATATGTCTATCTATGATTTCTGTAGGGAAGAAAAAGATATTAAAAGCATGAAATTATAATAACAAGAGTAAAGAATATGTTATGTCCTACTTGCCAAATGAATATTCATCCTCAGATGAGTAATGTCTTTATTGGCAAGAACGGAAGGAACAATGGCGTATTTGTTTATTATCAAATTTGTCCTGAATGTAAAGAACCTGTTGTAGGTATCAAAGAATCCTTAAAAGGAGAAGTATATCTAAATCCTAATGAGGTTGATGGCTTGGTAATTCTAACAAAAGAGAGAAGAAGATAATCAATAGTTCACTCCATGTCATGACAATCCTTTTGAAAATATAATGACTTGTGGAGTAAATTATAAAGTGATTCTAACAGAATTTATATCATTCCCGCAGCTTGTTTAATGTTAAAAATCTCTACAATGAAAAAATCAGGGAGTCTTTGTCATTGAAAGATAATGAAGTGGTGAGATGTTGATAGCCAAAAATAGTAATTGTTTTGATGTGGTATGGACTATACATATATAATTTTATAGTCAAAATTTCTTCTTAATCCTTTATTACTTAAAAACCTCTTATCCTCCTATCGATTGATGACTGTCTCAACTATAATACGAATATTATTATTATACTATTTGTGCTCTGAGAACTGCTTCGAAGCTATTTTCTAAATGAAAGTCTGTATAGATTAAAATGTCAGTAGATGCATCATTTGGTTGTCTCTGTATGCTCAAAAATGTCATATACGGTAATACTGGAAATATTCTAGAACAATTAAGACAAGCAGAATACGGTGCTCACTATATCATTGTTTATCCCGATATAATGACGCTAAGAGAGATTTATTCAGGCTATATCAAATCTCAAATTGAAGATAATAAGGAGATTGTTTTAATCCTTTCATATTATGAAACTGTTGCCAATCTTGGAAATTTTTTATTACCGATCCATGAGATCTCTAGGGATTTAGAAAAATATGAAAGCGATGGTTCTCTCGTAATTATTGATTCTGTGGAAGGTTTTTTTGATTTGGATCATCCTTCATATGTTAAAAACTTACTAAAGCAAGCTGAAAGTTTAGGCAAGAGCGGAATTTCTGTAATTGCTGATGCCGGGGCGTTTTTTCATTATAACAAAGTAGAAGAACTTGTCAAGCATGAATTGTCGATGCCCTCAAAGTTTGATATAAACTTGAAAAGATTTTGTGTCTTTCATAAGCAAGATTTTGATAGACTTACAGAAGTAAAGAAGCAAAGGTTACTTGAACACCATGAGAAAGATCTAATAGCAGTTAATTGAGACTTTAGCTTGAGAAGTTGAGTAAAATTTCATTATAATTGTGTATAATTATGCATAACTGGAGAAGATGGTTAAAGGATCCTTTTATTATAAATTGTATGCAATATAGAAAAAGATGAAGATCAGGAGAAAAAAGGAGAAAAAAGAATTTACTCCAATTTCAGAATTTAAAATAGACTTTTCATTCAGAAGGGAAGTATTGTTCAATATGCAGGAGCCCTTATGGGAGCCACAGAAGAACTACCTTGTGAACACGACAAAAAGAGTGGCCGCATAGTTGTCGATAAATTCTTAGAAGTTCAAGGATATCCAGGTGTTTTTGCTGTTGGAGACTATGCATTCATAATAGATCCGAATACAGGATATCCTTATCCGCCTACAGCACAGCACGCAATAAGGGAAGGAACGGCTGTAGCAAACAATATAATTTCTATGATAGAAGGAAAAATAAAAAAATAAAAAAATATTTGATTATAAAACAAAAGGAATGATGGCAACTATTGGAAAAAGAAATGGAGTTGGTACGTTACTAGGAATAGAAGTACAAGGGTTTATAGCATGGTGGATATGGCGTACTTATTATTTAGCTAATCTTCCTAGGTTCCAAAAGAAGATAAGAGTAATGGCTGATTGGACATTAGATATCTTCTTCAAACCTGATGTAACTTTGTTGAAGAGTTTTGTAGAAGAGAAAGAAGAGCAGAGAAAATAGAGAAAAGACTAGTTATTCCTACTCTAACAAAAGAGTATAGGCAGATTTCAAGTTGTCTTAGTTTTTTGGAACCCAACCGCCGTGTCATGAAGAGAAATATAAAGGCATATTCTCTTGCAATAGACACCTTCTGGCACTCTATCGAAAGGAGCACTATGATAAGGTTTAGCATATTATCGAATAAGAAGAAAAAGAAAAACTTGGTGATGCCGATACTAGCGATGAAATAAAAAAATTACTCGGATAACGATGTGGTCAGGTTTCTAACGGTCAAAAAGTTGGGGGCCTTTTCATCAAGAGGCAACCCTAACTGAACATTTGATAAACATGTGAGTCTTATATAATAAATTTGCTTCACAGAATTGAGCCCAAAACTCGTATTGATAACGGTTCAGAAACTCTGCGGCCCATTTTGATAAAATACTTAATTAGGGCAGAGAATATTCAGGGCAGTTGATATGTTGATGCATATAGTTAAGTCTTCTAGCTTGATATAGGTGTTAACTACGCTTGTCAGAGAAAGTAAAAAAGGCTTAATGAGAAAGATTCACATCATACTGCTATTATTGTTATATTCATTACGGTTGATTCGCTAGCAAAAAAATAGAGACACTAAATACATAAACTGTATACACAAGTAAACTCATAGCATTAGATGAATAAAAAATCTCATTAATTCCTAATTTTAATTATATAATGTATAATTCTGCTTTTGTGACTACAAAAGTTTAGTTTCTAATACATCTCGTCATATTCATATCTAATATATGAGAAATTAATTGATTTAGATAGCAATATGTAACTTAGTTAGTTTCTAATACTAGAGCGGATAAACAATCTCTGTAAATATGATAGGACTAGTATGTATAAGAGATGCAAATGGAAATTGCAGATAAGAGCTGTAAGTCAGTATCAGGCTTAGGTATCTTATCGTTGGATCATCGATAATAAGGTGAATAATTAAGAGGAAGATGTCACATAAAATGTTTTTAATTCATCACAACGTACAGATTGAGAAAATGCTGTACAGTTTGAAGTCATCAGACAACATTTGAACGTTTGTCACTTTTCGCAAGAGATCTTCTCGCCGCTGACTTCATAGAATCCACATTATCATATAATTCTAAGCCTATAGTATGGAGCATTTGGCGAGATTCTTGAGTGTCTGGAATATTTTTTATTCTAAAGTAGTCAATACCGTCATAAAATATTGCAAAAATACCAGAAAGTGCAGCTCCTGAGAATATCGGTTTAATGTTAATGTTGTTATTATCATCATTATTGTCATTATTAATGTTTGATAATATATTCCTCAACCCTTCAATACTTTCTTTCTGCTTTTTCCTATTCAGTCTTATTCTACCTATATCTACCAAGTTCTTTTTATTTGATTCATCTATTTTAAGACCCAGTTCATTGGCCAATAATTCTCCTGGAAGCTTTATACTGCGAGTACAATCACAAAACTCACATTCCATTGTGCATTGGTACCTTAGGCGGGCATCTTTTACTTCTACTATATTATCAAAATACTTGTTCAAAACGGGAATCTCCATTGCCATAGGATACAGGCCACTTTCCAAGCAATAACAGATTTCAACAAAGTGTACTACATCATTTTCATCTATCGTCGCCTCTCTTAATGCAGTCTGCATGCCTTCTTGGAATATTTTACCTTGTGCAAGTGAACCTGTCTTAATAGAGTCAGATAATCTTTGTCTTTCTTTAGGATTTAGCTTGCATTTAATGTAATATCGCATCTTTGTTAGCTATTAGAAATTTCTATGCAGAAAAGCCATATAAGTATATTCTTCAAATAAAAAAGTTGTACAGCCATTAATAATATTGTATTATTTTCCTATTAAAGCTGCTACTGCTACTTATCTATAAAAATTGGAATTTCTAGTCTTGATAATGTGATCTCTTTCCATAGATATGTTTCTTGATTAGAACATAACATTCAAACTAGTCATTGGTAAGCGGTTCCCATCTCTAAGCGCCTCTTATTTTTCAAATAGTTCACTTGACAACAATACAGTGTATTACTTTGAACATTATATTAGCCTCAATTACTTTTTAATCTGACTTTTCATTTAATCGAATTGATGACTTTTGTATTCCTCTATAATCAATATATCGCAACTTTGGAGCTAAATGCAATTTTTAGTCTTTAGTATAGCCAAGTGAAGTCTTGCTTGTGCACTAGTCAATACTCCAGATGAATACTATATTATAGTAGCATTCATAGATTTATTTGAATTTATATTTTATCCTTATAAAACAAAAATGATAAATGAAAAGTTATGTTTTATAAAGATGGATAGCTCTTGCAACGGCAATGAATACATGCCAAAGTTTGAAGCTATATGGAACAAAACAAAGCAAGTACATACTGTGGATTTCATAGAATTTATGAATTCACTATCGATTTTTTAATCCGAAATGATAACCAATATAGATCATAAACATGTGATATAAAAACAGGAACTGATTAACTTGTATTGTTCATTATGTTCTCTTGCTTCAATAAAAATACGACTCTTCTCTATCTAAATATATCACAAAAAGACCGTTAAAACAGAATATGAAGAAATAGTAAAAAAACTATATCGATTGGAATATGCATTCATACTATTACAAAGTATAAAAGTGCATTGACTACTCTTCTTCATAAACCGTTCTTCCTTCCCCAATCACTAATATAGGATAACTAGATAGCGAGAACGGATCTCCATTCCAAACAACTATCGATGCTTTAAAGCCGGCTCTGACTTGTCCTATATTTTGTGCACCAATAATTTCCGCAGCCTCCTTACTAATTTTAGATATTGCATCAGCTTTGGATAGACCAAACCGTAACAGATGCCTTAAGCTATAAAGGATATTTCTTTGAAGAATAACAGGATGGTCGCTCATAATAGAGAATTTTGCACCAGAATTTAATAATTTCTCTGCATTTCTCCAACTTTCGTGTTTCAATTCTACCTTGTAAGGAAATGAATCCATGGGTCCATAGATTACTGGTACAGAAGATGCTTTTAATGCTGTAAAAACTTCTTCTCTATGTACATCAACACAATGGTTTGCAATAACTTTTATTCCGAACTCTTTTATTAGCTGAAGCAAGACCATGATATCATCTTCTTTATGAACATGAACCATCATCTTGAGTCGTTTTGAAAGTATATCCATGAACAGTTCAGTAAACGGTTCTACTTCATCTATGACTTTCTTTTCTGTTTCTAGGAGCTTTTGTA
>Ga0126305_10000795_pt1 | contig 13690 bp, 12 predicted proteins | sample Plot26_FD_92536 | JGI IMG/M metagenome (GOLD analysis project Ga0126305, IMG submission 92536) | Serpentine soil microbial communities from UC McLaughlin Reserve, CA, USA - Plot26 | ecosystem: Environmental > Terrestrial > Soil > Grasslands | place: USA: UC McLaughlin Reserve, Lake County... | reverse complement strand
TGCACAGAGTTCATCCCGTAGCGGCCGGTGGAGAAACTCTTGTAGCCGACCCTCTTGGCGCCTTCGAACATGACCTTGGCGTTGTTGTTCGGTCGGTGCAGGGGCAGGCCGTTGGTCCCGGCGACGCCGATGTTGCTCTCGGCCCTGTCGTAGTAGGGTTCGAGGTCCTTAGGCCCTATCGGCCAGTCGAGCAGGGTCGTGCCGGGGATCTCGCCGTACTCGCTCCTGGCCCTGAACTCGTAGCCGTGGAAGCGCGGGCAGCAGCCGGCCCAGTGGACGGTCGTGCCGCCTACGACCTTGCACATCCAGGCCGGCGAATTGGGGAAGTCCTTGGCGATGCGCCAGGAGCCGCTGGTGGTGCGCATGTCCAGCCAGGAGAGCTGGTTGAAGGCGGGCCACTCGTCGTCTATGTGCTCCTCGGGCTCGATGCGCGCGCCAGCTTCGAGGACGACGGTGTTGATGCCCTTTTTCGCGAGCTCGTACCCCAGGGTTCCGCCGCCGGCGCCGGAGCCGACGATCACGGCGACCGAGTCGTCGTTGCGGTCGAATGGTGCGGGCATGTGCCTACCCCTCCCTGCTTATCCGGTCTTCGGTGCCTACGCGCTCTTCCACCTTGTTCCCCCTGCGGTCCGGCGCCTCCTCGAGCCAGTCGATGTCGTCGAAGCCGCGGTGCAGGTAGCCGCCCTTGTCGTTGGACGGGCCCTCGTAGCCGAAGTAAGGCCACACGTCGGGCTGGCTGTACAGGCCGCTCACGACCTCGCCGGCCACCGCCTTGAAGAACGCGCCGTCTTCGAGCCTCTTGAGGGCCTCGACCTGCTCGGCTTCGTCGAGCTCCCCGAACTCCCTCGGCCAGCGGCCGGTCACCGTAGCCAGCATGCCGACCCCTTGGACGAGCAGCGCCTTCATCTCCTCGTCGTCGGCGGCCTTCTCGTCCAGGCCGGCCACCACGCGCTCGTAATGCTTGTCGGGGATGCGGTCGTGCGGGTACATCGCACGCGACACGCTCACCAGCACGGTCGCCGTCTCCCCGTTGAGGGCCTTTAGGTTCTCCAGCTCGCCCGCGGGCTGGCCGTACGGCTGCTTGTCGGTGGCGACGGCGGCGTCGGCGGGGCGTATCCCGCCCTCCCCCGACTCCTGGCCTTCGAGTCCTGCTCCCCTCTTCGCATCCGTGGGTTTCTCAGTCATCGCTCTTCGCTTCTCCTTTCCCGTCGGGACGTGTAGGCAGTGCTTTCCGGCGCGTCGGCAGCACGCATGTACCTCACCGCGTAGACGTCGTAGTCTGTTACCGGGGCTTATGAGCCTGTAGACCTCCTTTGGGATCAGGTCCTCGACCGGCTTGCTTTTGGAGTCATCGTACGGGATCGTCGTTACCTCCTGAAAGCAACCGAGGACGTGGTCGTGGACGGGTTTCGAGTCCTCCTCGAGCCCTACCGTCCGCCCGAGCCGGGACCCTCTCTTGCCCCCGTTTGGTAAAAGCGCGGCGGCCGGCGGTCCAAGAAGGCCCGGACCCCTTCGGGAAAATCGTCCGGATCCACGTAATCGTACGCCGCCGGAACCCTGCCGGAGCCGGATCCAGCCCACCTTTTGGCGGCCCTGATGGAAGCGGTGGACTGCCGCGCGATCACCTCGGCCACCCGCAACGTTTCCTTCAACAGGGAGTCGTCTCCATCAACCAACCTATTAGCCAACCCCCACTGCAGTGCCTCTGATGCCTCAATGAGCCGCCCCGTGTACACCAAATCCTTCGTCTTTGCAGGGCCGATCAAAGAGCTCAACCTCTTCACGAAGGCTTCGGAAAGCGTTATGCCGAGACGAGCGATGGGCATGCCCAAGGTCGCGCTGTTGTCTACAATGCGCAGGTCACAAGCAAGGGCCAGCAACAGTCCCGTGCCGAGCGCATACCCCCGAATGCAAGCTACCGATGGCAGCGGACTCCCTTCGATGGCAGAAGCACATTCTTCCATTTGGCGGAAGGTGTCTTCTACTTCAGGGAGGCCGGATTGGCTGAGTGCTTTGAGATCGGAACCTGCGGAGAAATTATCCCCCGCGCCCCGAAGCATTAGCGCCCGGACCTCCTCGTCCCTAGAAACCGTGCGCACCATTTTGGTCAGATCGGTCCACATCTGTGGGTCTATCGCGTTCACCTTGTTCGGCCGCCGCAAGGTTATCACGGCGATGCCGGCCGCCACATGCAAGCCTACGCGGCTCGGCTTCCCGATCTCCGGACTCTCGATCTTTGCAGCAGTCTCACCCATCGAAAATCCCGACCCCTTCGGGAAACGTGTTCGACGTCGCTTCGTAGCCTACTTCAGCATGCATCACCACTCACTTTGTCGATTCTTGACGGCATTCTTATTACCCGTCGTCTGCCGGGCGACCGCCTGATCGTTGCGGGGCTGACGTGAATTCAACATCCTTGGCCAGCTCGTGCTGCGTGTTCTCACGAAGCGCATGCCAGACTCGTTCTGGCGTCAACGGGAGCTCGCGCACGCGGACGCCCGTCGCCTCGAACAGCGCGTTGCCGACGCTAGGAGCGAAGGGGATGGTCCCACTTTCCCCGAGTCCCTTTGCCCCGTAAGGCCCCGGACCGTCGCCGTTCTCGATCAGGACGCATTCAACCTCCTCGGGGAGATCGGGACACAGTGGAACGCGGTAGTCCATCAGGTTCGGATTGAGTAGCTGGCCGTCGTGGTCGTATTCGAGTTGCTCGAATAGCGTGTGGCCGAGGCCCATGATCGCCGCGCCGTCGTGCTGCTGCACCGCTAGCGTCGGGTTGATTGCCCGGCCAACATCACCGCCGCCGACGTGCCGGACGACGCGCACCTCGCCGGTAGCCGAGTCGACCTCGATCTCGGATGCCGCGAACGAGACCTCCCAGAACGCCTGCGGACCACCAAATGGCAGATTGCCGCGCTCGCCGCGGTAGGCACCCTGACCGATGACCTCTCCCTGCTTTTCCCCGAAGTAGCGCTCGATCGCCTCCCCGTACGCGACGCGCGTGCCGTCTTTGGCGACGACGCACGCATGCTCCACGTCGACCTCGGCCTCCATGCCGAGCACTTCGCTCGCTATCTCCGCCAGTTGCTCCCTTAGATTGCGGCATGCTGCGAGCACGGCATTGCCTGCCATCGTGGTAGACCTGCTCGAAGCCGTCATGTGGTCGAAGGGGGTAGCAGCGGTGTCCGGGTTCGGCACGGCGATCCGATCCGCCGCGACCCCGAGCGCCTCGGAGGCGATCTGCGCAAACATCGTTCGCGCGCCCTGTCCGACCTCCGTTGTTCCTGCGTTGACGGTAACGCTAGCGTCCGGATGCATATGAACCAGGGCCATCGATGTCGTCGCCGGGGTAGGATTCTTGATTCCGACGGCGAGGCCTCGGCCACGATGTGGCTTGCGCGGCGTATTCCAGCCTATCGCATCGGCCGTCCGGCGAAGGCCTTCCGCCCAGTCGCCGTCCGCCGGGGTGTCGCCTGGGACCAACGATTCGCCCCGGCTCACGAGGTTGCGGAGGCGTATTTCGAGTGGGTCGAGGTCACAGGCGTGCGCCAGCTCGTCCATCTGAGACTCCAGCGCCCAACACCACTGCGGCGCCCCGAAGCCCCGGAAGGCGCTGCTCGGAGCCGTATTGCTGGTGACCGCGCGCGTGACGATCCGCGCGGCCGGTGTCCGGTAGGGACCACAGGCATGGTATGCAGACTTCCCGACGACCCTGAGCGCGACGTCGGCGTATGCGCCAACCAGGAAGTCGCCGGCGAACTCTTGAAACTGGATAAGGCCGTCCGCGTCGACACCTGTTCTGACCCGGATGCGAGCAGCAGCACGTCGCATTGAGAGAAAGGCTTCTTCCACGGAGGCCTCGACCTTCACGGGGCGGCCGGCCGCGCGCGCCAGAAACGCAGTGATCGGCTCAACCCTAGGGTAGCCCTTCCCACCGAACGATCCTCCGATATTGGGTACGTGCACCCGCACCCTAGAGAAGGGGAGGCCCAGCGTGCTCGCCAACACTCTCCGCAAAATGAATGGGTGTTGGATACTAGACCAGACCGTCAGCCCGTTCGTGTCCCAGGCGGCGATGCAAGCCGGTGGCTCGAGCGCGTAGTGGTGAACCGCGGGAAAGGCGTACTCGTTCTCGAGTACTAGGTCACACATGTCCGCGGGCTCGCCCCACCCGTAGCGGAATTCGCGGACCACGTTGGTCGTACGCCAGGGGTCGTCCTCCGCTCGCGCGGCGGGATCGAGCACTAGCGGGGCACCGGGGGCGAGGGCAGCCTCGAGGCTGGCGACCGCCGGGAGCTCCTCCAAGTCGACCTCGATCGCTTGGAGGGCCGCCTCCGCCGTTGCTTCATCTATCGCAGCTACGGCGGCGACGGGTTCGCCGTGGAAGCGAACGCGTTTGTGCGCGAGCACCGGTTGGTCCGCGACCATGGGGCCGAACCGGGGCACGGACGTTCCTAAATCTTCCGCCGTCAGAACCGCCAATACACCGGGCATCGCCTTCGCCTCAGAGGTGTTAATCCTCTGGATACGGGCGTGGGCGTAGGGCGGACGAAGCAGCTTGCCAGTGGCCATGCCGGGAAGTTGGAGATCGGCCGCATACCGCGCCGCGCCGGTGAGCTTGTCCTCGCCATCCCGGCGCGCGAGCGACCGTCCGACGCAACGAAATCGCTCATTCATACCCTACCTCCCGCCGACGACATCGTCTCGGCCGCGGCGAGGGTCGCCTTGATGATCGCCTGGTACCCGGTGCAGCGGCAGATATTGCCCTTTAGACTCTCCCGGATCTGCTGCTCCGTCGGCTGCGGTTCCTCGTCGAGGAGCGCGCGCAGTGCCATGAGCATACCAGGGGTGCAGTAACCGCACTGCAGCGCGAAATGGTCCACGAAAGCCCGTTGGAGAGGGTGGAGACGGCCGGCCGCCGCGAGGCCCTCCGCCGTCTCCACATGCCTTCCGCGGGCCTCCCAAGCGAGGGTGCAGCAGGCGCTGACGGGCCTGCCGTCCAGCAGGACCGTGCAGGCGCCGCAGATCTCGATGCCGCACGACAACTTGGTGGCGGTAAGCCCCAGGCGATTGCGGAGCACGTCCAGCAAGAGCTCGTTTGCGCCGACCTCGAGCGCGTAGGGTCGACCGTTGACCAGGGTCTCAAGGGCGAAGCTCCTCTGGCTCAGCATAGCCATCTCCTTCTCGCTAGCGTTAGCTGCCGCTGTTGCCGAGCTTGGCAAGCGCCTCCAGCAACGCGCGCCGAGTTAGCTCCCCCGCGAGGTGGCGCTTGTAGTCTGCGCTTCCATGGCCGTCCTCAAGAGGTTCCACGCTTTCCGACACAACTACCGCGATGTGCTCGGCCCTTTCCGCTAACTCGTTAACCGTGGTGTCGACCATGATCTCCTCGGCATCGGTCACGCGAGTCGCAGACGGCCCGACCGCGCCGACCACGGCGGTTGCGCGCTGGACGCGGCCGTTCCCATCGGTCCCCAGGCTCACCGCCGCGTTAGCTGTGGGTCGCTCGAGCATCGATAAGCGCTGAAACCCAGTACCACTACGCACCCCTTGCCGGACGAGGATGATGCGAGTGATAACCTCGGACGGACCCAAGTCCGTCTGCAGGGGACCGTGGATAAAATCTTCCACGGGCACGCGTCGCACCCCGGCGGCCCCGGCACATTCGAGTTCGGCCTTCCAGCTGATCAGGAGCGTAGCAGGATCAGAATGGGGTTCCGCGAACGAGAGATTCCCCCCCAATGTTCCCGCTGCCCAAACCCGCGGGTTCCCCTGTTGCTTGATCATACGTGATAATTCACCCCACTGGCGCCGCAAACCGGAGTGACGGAGTAGATCTTGGTAAGTGGCTACCGCGCCGATGCTCGCGTTCCCATCCTCAACCTCGATCGACTGTAGCTCAGGGAGGCTCTTGAGGTCGATCAGGTGCTCGTAGACGGCCAGGCCGTACTTGAGGAGCACGACAAGCTCCGTTCCTCCAGCGTAAAGGGCAGCATCGGGACCCCAGCCGTCGAGCATCTCGACCGCCTCCGCCAAGGTGCGGGGCGTGTGGATGCTCAACGATGGTATCATCGTCAGCCGCCGGCGACCTCGGCATGTACGGCGCGGAACTCCTCGTCGGTCACCAGGCCCTTTTTCTTGACACCCAGCGTCTTGACCCGTTGCAGGATCTCTTTACTCTGCTCCTTGGTGGCGTTCAGACCAAGGTCTTCGAGCTTCATCGCCACCGACGGGGCCCCGCTCTTCTTGCCAAGCACGTACGAAGCCTCCTGGCCGACCAGTTTGGGATGCAGGCAGAAGAGGCCCAGGGGCTGCGAGCGGACGAGGTCGACCCCCATCCCGGACTCCCGGGTGAATGTCCGGGTCCCGACCACCGGCTTGTTCGGTGCCAAGGGGAAGCGGGCGATCTCCGTGATCGTGCGACACAGTGTGGTCAGCTTCTCGAGCTGCAACCGCATGTCGCACCCGTAGAGGGTGGCGATGGCAACGGCTGCCTCCTCCAGCGGGGTGTTGCCGGTGCGTTCCCCAATACCGCCCATGCTCCCGTGAACCACCGATGCCCCAGCGGCGACGGCTGCTAGCGAATTTGCTACACCCATGCCGAGATCGGTGTGGGTGTGGATCTCGGTGGGAAGTCCGGTAATCTCGTGTATCCGTTTGACGAGCCAGGCGGTAGCCTGAGGTATCAAGCAGCCAGCGGTGTCGACGAGCGTGACGCTATCGGGCGGTGCCTCCTTACCAACCCGCTCGAGCAACCTGTCGAGGAAATCGGGCTCGGCCCGGGTTGAATCCATCATGAAGTAGACGATCTTAAGCCCCCGCTCACGGGCGTAGCGGATGTTGTCGATGCTCTTCTGAATCACGTCGTCCTGCGTCCAAGATGGGAACTGGAAACGCAGGCGGGGCACACCCACCGGGACCTCGAAGATCACACCGTCGACGCCACACTCTGCGGCCAGGTCGATATCGGATGCCGTGGCCCTGCAGAATGCGAATACTTCGGCCCGAAGGCCGAGCTGGGCCACCGTTTTCGTTGCTTCGACATCCTCTGCGGAGACGGCCGGCATAGCTACTTCGATGCGGTCGATCCCGGCGTCGTCGAGAAGCTGCGCGATCCTGACTTTTTCATCCTTTTGGAAGACGACGCCGGGTGTCTGCTCGCCGTCCCGAAGGGTGACGTCGTGGAAGGCCACGCGGTCGGGCAGGGTCAGCTGCTGGCGTACCTCCGGAACGAAGTTAAACGGGCTCGTCCACCAATTGTCGCTTAACCACGGAGTCTCAACGGCGACGCTCATTCGACCTCCTGTTCAACGATTGCGACCGCGCGGCACCAGCCCCCAGATGCCCTATCGATCTTCACCGGGAGCGCCGAAAACGTGAACCCGACTGGAGCAGGGATCTGGTCGAGATTCGCAAGCTTCTCGACCTGTACGTACTCCTTAGTGCGTCCGTAGAAGTGCGACGGCCAGAGCGCCGTCTTATCACCCTTGGCGTACGCCTCGGCCATCTTGGTGACGGGCCGGTCCAGTCCCCAGGCATCGATCCCGATGGCCTTTACGCCTCGCTCCAGAATGAACGCCGTCGCCTCGACTCCAAGACCCGACTGCATAGGGAGGTAGCTACTGCTCCCCCAATAGCGGTCGGCCCCGGTCCTGATCAATACCTTGTCTTCGGGCTTGAGCTCGTGGTCTATCCGGTCGAGGGCGACACGGACATCGTCCGCGGTGATCTCTGACCCCGGCTCCTTGTGTACCATGTCCAGGACAACGCCGGGACCGTAAAGCCACTCGAGCGGCACCTCATCGATGGTTCGAGCGGCGCGTCCCTCCGACTCCGGTCCGTAATGCCACGGCGCATCGACGTGCGTTCCCGAGTGCGCCCCTGTGGTAACCATCTCGCTGGCCAAGGCCAGCCCCTGAGGAAAATCCTGCGGGTCCACATTGGCAAGCCCGCCCAGCCGACGCGCTCCTGCCCGGTGATCGAAGTACGTTATCGTAGGCGGATAGGGCTCGGTTGCATAGTTTTCCAGGGGGAGACTCAAGTCGATGATCCGGACATGCTGTTTCAGGGAAGGCTCCTCTCCCTCTATCGCGCCCCTTCTCCTTTCGGGATGATAGATACAATTTTCACGGATGTCAAAAAACGACCTACAGCTCGATCGGGAGCTCTGCAGGTTTGATCTATGCTAACGGACCACCACGTCAGATAGGGCTTCACGAGCATGGTCGGGAGCGGGGACGGCGCTTGGCCCGTTCGAGACGTTCTGCCAAAGTCCCCTCTTCCGGCGGTACATCATGCGAACCCCTGCCGTCGTCATTTGGCGACCTGACCGCCGTCGAAAACGATGGTCTCCCCAGTCATGAAGTCGGAGGCCGGGGAGGAGAGGTAGACGACGAGCGGGCCGAGCTCTTCGGCCTTCGCCATCCTGCGGGCGGGGATCTGGCCGGAGATCCTGTCTCGCAGCTTCTCGTCGTTGCGGGCGGCGGCGTTCATGTCCGTCTCGACGTAGCCGGGGGCGACCGCGTTGACCTGCACGTTGTGGGGCGCCCACTCGACCGCCGCCGCCCGTGTGAGGCCGAGCACCGCCGCCTTCGACGCGCAGTACGATGCGAAGCGCGGCACGCCCGCGAACGCGAAGTTGGAGGCCACGTTCACGACCTTGCCCTCCCCGCGCCCCAGGAAGTGCCGCCCCGCGGCCCGCGTACACAAAAACGTCCCGCGCAGGTTCGTCGCCACCACCCGCTCCCAATCCTCCAGACCAGTCTCCGCCAGCGGCGAGGCGTGGATAACGCCCGAGTTGTTCACCAGCACGTGCAGCCCGCCGAGCTCCTCCACCACGCCCCCGACGAGCCTCTCAACGTCCGCCTCTCGCGTGACGTCCGTCGGCACCGCCAGCGCGCGCCGGCCGAGACCCTCGACCTCCCCGGCGACCGACTCGATCTCCTCCGCGCTGCGCGCAGCGAGCCCCACGTCCGCCCCGGCCCCCGCCAGGGCCAACGCCAGCGCCCGCCCGATGCCACGGCCCGCGCCGGTGACGATAGCGACCTTCCCTTCGAGCACGCGCTCGCTCATTGTCCACCCTCGAAGCCCGGCTTTCGCTGTTTGGAGATCACGGCGTTCTCGTCGCGCTCGTCCACGCCGCCCCTCCCTTCAGCAGCTCGTCTACCTCCCCGTCCGCGTATCCGGCCCCCCGCAGCACCTCCACGGTGTCCGCGCCGAGGACCGGGGCCGGGCGATGCTTGCGCTCCGCCCCGTCCGCGCCCAAGCGCCAGGGGCTGCCGACGGTTCGTACCATCCCGGCCAGCGGGTGCGTGGTCTCGGAGATGGCGCGGCGGGCCACGACCTGCGGGTCCTCGACCACCTCGGAGAGCGTCTGGACGGTCTGGCAGGGCACGGCGGCTTCCGCGAGGTGTTCGAGCCAGTGGGCGGCCGGGTGTTCGCGGAGGCGGGCGGAGATCTGCTCAAGGATCTCCCCGCGTCGCTCGCGGCGGCCGGCGTTGGTTGCCAGCCCGGGGTCGTCCCGGAGCTTTTCGAGGCCGAGCGTGTCGCAGAAGCGTTGCCACATCTTGTCGTTGCCGACGGCGACGACTATGGGCCGGTCGGCGGTCTCGAAGGGCTGGTAGACGGCGAGCACGGAGTCTGTGCCGCCGCTGGGTCGCGGCTCGGGCTCGCCCGCGAGGAAGCTGGCGACGCGCGGCGCCATGAGCGCGAGGTCGGCGTCGAGGAGGGAGACGTCCACGAGTTCTCCCTCGCCCGTGCTCTGCTGGCGCACGAGGGCGGTGGCGACAGCAAAGGCGGCTACCATGCCCGCGACGACGTCCGAGAGGGCGGTGCTCACGCGCTGGGGCGTGCCGCCCTTCGCGCCGGTGACGCTCATCAAGCCGGAGCGGGCCTGGGCGATGAGATCGTAGCCGGGTCGGGCCCGATCCGGGCCGTCGAGGCCGAAGCCCGAGAGGGCGCAGTAGATGAGACGCGGAAACCGCTCCCGCAACGCCTTCGGGTCCAGCCCCCTCTTCTCCAGCTTCGCCGGGTTGATGTTCTCGACGAACACGTCCGTCCCGTCGAGCAGACGCATGAGCGCCGCGAGCCCTTCTTGTGTGGAGAGGTCGAGGCACACGCTGCGCTTGTTGCGGTTGGCGGAGAGGAACCAGGCGGATTCCCCGCCGGCTTCGTCCCCCACGAACGGCGGTCCCCAGAGGCGGGCGTCGTCGCCGGTCTCGGGGCGCTCGACCTTTATGACGTCCGCTCCCATGTCGCCGAGGTACATCGTGGCGGTGGGTCCGGCGTAGGAGGTGGACACGTCCACCACGCGCACCCCGGAAAGCGGTCCTTCGCCGTTCATCTTGTCTCCGTGGTCAGCACGACCTTGCCCTTTGCCCGGCCGCTTCGTATCTCCTCCAGCGCCCGGGCCGCATCCGCCAGCGGATAAGCCGCGGAGACGTGCGCCTTTATGAGCCCCTTCGAGTACAGGCCGAGCAGCGCATCGTACGCCGTCCGCAGCGCCTCAGGCTCCTTCTCGCGGTAGTCGCTGCTCTGGAGGCCGATAACGGTGATGTTCTTGACGAGGACGTGCCCGGCCTTAATGGTTGGGATGCGCCCGCCGGCGAACCCGACGATCACGAGCCTCCCCTCCCACGCGATGGCGCGCAGGCACGCGTCGAAGAGGTCACCGCCTACCTGTTCCAGGATCACGTCCGCCCCCCGCCCGCCGGTCAGCTCCCTGACGCGCTCCTTGAGCGTCCCCGGGTCGGGTTCGAGGGCGTGGTCCGCCCCGACTTCCAGGGCCAGCGCGCGCTTCTCATCGGTGCTGCCGACCGCGATCACCCCCGCCCCAAGCGCCTTCGCGAGCTGCACCCCCGCGAGCCCCACCCCGCCCGCCGCGCCGGTGACCAGCACGGTCTCCCCGGGTTGCAGCCGCGCGCGCCGCACGAGGCCGAAGTAGGCCGTAAGGTACGCGAGCCCGAAGGCCGCGGCCTCCTCGAAGCCCATCTCCGGCGGGATGGCGGCGGCGTGGGCGGCCTTCGCCACGACCTTCTCGCCGTAGGCGCCGTGCTCCATCTGGGCCATCACCCGTTCGCCGGGCTCGAAGTTCGACACGTCGGTCCCCACGGCCCCCACGATGCCCGCGACCTCCTTGCCGGGGCTGAAGGGCGGCTTCGGCAGGATCTGGTACGTCCCGCCTATGACCAGAAGGTCCGGAAAGTTGACCCCGATGGCCCGGACCGAGATCGAAACCTCCCCCGGCCCCGGCTCGGGCTCCTCCACCGTCGCCAGAGTCATCCCTTCGGGGCTCCCGAACTCCTCGACCACCATCGCCCGCACGCTCACCGCGCCCCGCCCTTCTCGTCCGCCTCCCCGAGCGCCGGATACCCTAGCCGCTTCTCGGGCCGCAGAAACCCCGGCGCGAGCGGGAGCGGGAGCGCGGGAATGGTACGTCCCGCGTCCCCGTCTTCGACCTCCCGGTCAAAGAGGCCGCGCGCCCGGAAGTGCTCGTCTTGCATCGCCTCCCGCACGCTACGCACGATGCTGCAGCACACGTCCTTCTCGCGGAACTGCTCCCGCCAGTGCTCGGCCGGGTGCTCCGCGATGCGCGCGGCGACGCCGGCGGCGGTGGCTTCGGGGTCCCGGGCATCGTCGCGCAGTTCGCCTTCGAGGCCCAGCATGTCGCAAAAGTTCCGCCAGAAGTGCTCTTCGAGGGGCGCGGCGGCGACGTACCCGCCGTCCGCGGCACGGTAGAGGTTGTAGCGCGGCGAGCCGCCGGTCACGAGCTCCCCGCCGGGCTTCGGCCACTCGTTCGCCGCGGTCCCGTTGCCCATGGCCCAGTACAGGAAGGGGAAGACGTTGTCGCTCATGGAGATGTCGAGGTGGGCGCCCTCGCCGGTCTTCGCGCGCGCGAACAGGGCGAGCAGGATGTTGATGACCGCCGGGTACGTTCCGCCGCCGATATCCGCGAGCAGGACCGGGGGCAACACCGGCGCGCCGTCGAGGCCCTCCACGACGCTCAGGAGACCCGCCTCGGAGACGTAGTTGAGGTCGTGGGCGGCGACGCCGGACCTAGGGCCGCTCTGACCGTAGCCCGTGATCGAGCAATACACGATGCCGGGGTTTATCTTCGATACGTCTTCGTAGCCCAGGCCCAGCCGGTCCATCACGCCGGGCCGGAACTGCTCGACGAGGACGTCGGCCTGCTCTATCAAGGGCAGGAGGCGATCGCGGGCGTCGGGGGACTTCAGGTCCACCTCCAGGCTTTCCTTGCCGCGGTTGAGGAGCGCGAAGTTGACGCTGCTCTCCCCGAACCTGGGCTCGTAGGTCCGGATCTCATCGCCCCTGCCCGGGCGCTCGATCTTGGTCACCCGCGCCCCAGCCTCCGCCAGGATCAAGGTAGCCAAAGGCCCCGGCAACAGCGTGCTGAAGTCCAGCACCCGCACGCCCTCCAACGGGATCAAGACGCCAACCCCCCCGCAATCCCAAAACCACCCGGACCGACCGGCGAATCCCCTGACGCCACCGTCAACCTCCATCCCTCTCTATCCTCGCGCACCGTAACAGACTTTATACAGGGCGTCAATAGTCCAACAATTGAGGTTGCAACCAAGGAGGTGAGAGGGGCATGTTACGCGGGTCGTTGGCGGGACTGGCGGACGGAGTCCAGGTAGTCGAGGTGCTTCGTCATGGCCTGGACGGCGGCTTCGGGGCTGGCGTCCTTGATGGCGCGGACGATGGCGGCGTGCTGGGAGACGGTGGCCTTGCCGACCTCGGGGGAGAGGTCGAGGAAGCGCGCGGGGCGGGTGACGCGGTGAAGGGCGGAGACGAAGGAGGAGAGCACGCGGTTTTTGGAGGCTTCGGCGATGGCGGCGTGGAAGCCCACGTCGAGGCCGGGGACTTCCGGGCTCTCCACGGTGAGGCCCTTTTGGCGGGCGAGAATATTGCCGAGGAGTTCGAGGTCGGCGTCGGTGCGGTGTTCGGCGGCGAGGCCGGCGGAGGGGATCTCCAACATCCTGCGAACGCTGGCGACCTCGTCGTGGTTGATGCTGCCGAAGCGCAGGGTGGTCTGCATGGTCTCGCCGAGCAGGAGCCCCAGGGACTGGTGGTCCACCACCTGCACGAAGCTTCCCCCCGAGGCGCCGGGCATCTTGGAGATCAAACCCTCCGACGCGAGGGAGCGCAGGGCCTCGCGCACCGTGGTGCGGCTAACGGAGAAGCTCTGGGACAGCTCGACCTCGCTGGGGAGCTTGTCGCCCCGGCGGAAAGTTCCCGACAGGATCGCCTCCCGCAACTGCGTCTCGACCTGCTCACGCGCCCGGCGAACCGGGTTTGGCTTGAACGTCATGGTCTGCTCCGATTGGTCGGCGCAATTGTCATACTTTCGATTATAGTCAAACCGCCGCGGTACCGGAAGGATCGCCGATGCTACCCGGCGGTGTCGGCTTGCCGGGCGAACATCTCCCGGAGCTCGACCTTGCGGACCTTGCCGCTCATCGTTTTGGGGAGCCCTTCGACGACCTCGACCCGCTCGGGTAAGAAGACGGTCGAGAGGCCCTTCGAGAGGAGGAAGTCCTTGACGTCTTCGAGCCCGAGGCTCTCGCCCTCCTCGAGGACGAGCACGGCGCAGGCGCGTTCGCCGAAGCGTTCGTCCGGGAGGCCGATCACGGCGACCTCCACGACCGCCGGGTGCCCGTGCAACAAATTTTCCACC
>Ga0126305_10000794_pt1 | contig 13691 bp, 11 predicted proteins | sample Plot26_FD_92536 | JGI IMG/M metagenome (GOLD analysis project Ga0126305, IMG submission 92536) | Serpentine soil microbial communities from UC McLaughlin Reserve, CA, USA - Plot26 | ecosystem: Environmental > Terrestrial > Soil > Grasslands | place: USA: UC McLaughlin Reserve, Lake County... | reverse complement strand
TCCGACATCCTCGCCGTGGAGTACCTGCAACGGCTCGCGGGTGTCAACATGCGCACGGTTCCGTTGTTCGAGCAGGTCGATGACCTGGCGAACGCCGCCGTCACCATGCGCGCGGTCCTCGACATCCCGGAGTACCGGACTCGCATCAAGGGACGGCAGGAAGTCATGATCGGCTACTCCGATTCCGCCAAGGATGGAGGAAGGCTCGCCGCAAACTGGGCGCTCTACTGCGCGCAGGAGGCACTCGTCGAGGTGTGCAGGAATGCTGAGGTCGAGCTCACGCTCTTCCATGGGCGAGGCGGCAGCATCAGCCGCGGGGGCGGACCGACGTACGTGGCCATCCGCTCGCAGCCGCCGGGTTCGGTGCATGGCAGGCTCCGGGTGACGGAACAGGGAGAAATGATCCAGGCACAATTCGGACTTCCCGAAATTGCCGCAAGAACTCTGGAGGTCTATACGACCGCTACGCTCGACGCAACTACCGCCGCCGCGTCCGTCGTCGACGATCGGTGGCGACAGACGATGGATCGCCTCGCGGCAACGGCGCGTGCGGCGTATCGCGCGATCGTTTACGACAACCCGTCCTTCGTTGAGTATTTCCGCACGGCCACTCCGGAGGTGGAGCTCGCCAGTGTGCCAATCGGCAGCCGACCGGCACGGCGCGGCCCCAGTAAGGACCAGGGCGTCGAATCTCTGCGCGCCATCCCGTGGGTCTTTGGCTGGACCCAGACACGACTGCTGCTTCCCACCTGGCTTGGAGCCGGGGAAGCGCTGCACGCTGAGCTCGGCGCCGGCGGATTGGAGGTTCTGCGTGCGATGTATCAGGGTTGGCCTTTTTTCCAATCCACCATTGATTTGATCGAAACCGTCCTCGCGGAAACTGATCTCGGCATTGCCGAAGAATACGATCGGCGCCTGGTTCCGGCGCACCTGCTGCCGGTCGGGCAGGACCTGAGGGCTCGCCTGAGCTCGACTGTAGACGCGATTCTGAAGATCACCGGTCGTACCCAACTCCTCGAGGGCAGTCCTGTACTGCGCCGATCGATTTCCGTCCGTAACCCGTACGTAGATCCGATCAACCTTGTGCAGATCGAGCTACTTCGGAGGCTTCGGCAGCCAGGGCCCCAGGATCCGGAGATTTCAAAGGCCTTCATGGTCACCGTTAATGGAATTGCCGCCGGAATGCGAAATACCGGCTGAAGTGGAACCGGTCTCGAATATGCTTACAGGGCCCTATATACCATCCCAAGCGTCATAAGGACTGTGACTATGAACATGAAGGTAGAGGCAATCCGCCGCGCCAAGCAGGGATTGCTGGAAGACGAGGACCTGCAGGCCCTCATCTCCGAACGGATCGAAGAAGACGGCTCATTCTGGGTGGCGGCCGGTAAGTTCCGGACGGTGATTAATGTCGAGGTGACCGACGGGCACGTTTCGCTGAGCGGAACGGTCCGGAGCGCCCTGGATCGCCGGCGTGCCGACCTGCTCGCACGCGCCCTGGGCGCCGCAGGCGTCGAGAACCGGCTCCGCATCGCCGATGGCAGTCCCGCTCCCAAGCGGGTTGCATAGTTCGAAAAAGGGCCGGCGAGAGTCGGCCCTTTCTGTTGATCCCGCCTCCTCGCCGATTCCCTACTCATTTACCGGACGCCGCCGCCTCGACCCAGGCGGGCACCACCGGCTCTCCGGCGAACATACTGCCCTTCATTCCGTCGGTCAGCGCCCAGCGGTGAAGCCAGGTCATTCCCGCTGGACCGGTATATTCGTCGCGGTGCTGATAAGCGGGATCCTTCAAGGCTTCTGACAAGGTGATGAAGCGGTAGCCCCGGCTTCGGAGAGATGCAGCCAGGCGGGGAAATGTGTCGGCGTTCAGCGCACTGGCGTGCAGGAGCAGCGTCTGTGCAATCTCGCGCTTCACGATTTTCGCCGATTGCTCCTCATAGAAACCCACCACTGACTCCATATAGGCGATGTAGGCGTCAGCCACACGTTCCCCTTTGGATTCACCTCGCGCACGGGTACGTTCGTACGCCGCCGCGAACACATAGTCGTAGTTATCCACGGTCACGGGCGCGACGCGGTACCCGTGGCTCCGAAGAAATGCTTCGAACGACGTCTTGATCTCGAGGGTGCGGCCGGTGTGCAGGAATGGATGGCGGAAGAACTCGAGCGGCTTGCCCCGGGACGCAAGAAGCGTCCGGGTGACGCGCTCTCCGTCGAGCACTTCACGCTGGAAGTCCGGTAGCGGGGTGGTGTGCAGATCCGGATGCGAATAAGTATGGTTGCCGAGCTCCAACCCCGCCGACAGCCACCGCTCGAGAAGCGCCACCCGCCGCGGATCCACTCTTCCGTTCAGCTCCAGCTTGCGCTCGTTCACGAAGCCGATGGCCGGCACATGGGTCGTGACGAGCGCTCCCACCAGTCTGGACGTTGTCAGTTCGGCGGCAACGATGTCATTGCCGATCACCGACGCAGTCGGCAGATCGTCGATCGTGATGGCGATGCGACGATCCGCCGTCTGCGGGAGCAGAGCGGCCCCAAGAAGGCCCAGAGCGACGATGCACGCGCGGAGACTGTCGATCAGGCCGCGATTCTAGCTCAGTAGGGCGACTGCCCGCCGGTCGCGCCGTACACTTCCCCGGTGACGAACCGCGCTTCGTTCGACGCGAGGAATACGAACAGCGGGGCAATCTCAACCGGCTGCGCAGCCCGTTCGAATGACGTATCGGCGCCGAACTTCTTCACTGATTGTTCAGGCAGCGTCGATGGAATCAACGGGGTCCACACCGGGCCAGGCGCAACCGTGTTCACCCGAATGCCGGTCTTCATGGCCAGCTTCGAAAGCCCCTTGGTGAAATTCACGATCGCACCCTTGGTGGCGGCGTAGGCCAGCAGTGTCGGGCTCGGATCGAACGCCTGTATCGAGGATGTGTTGATGATCGCGCTGCCAGGCTTCATGCGCGGCAGTGCCGCGCGGCACAGCCAGAACATCGCGAACACGTTAGTACGGAACGTCCGCTCGAGCTCGTCTGTCGAGAACTCTTCAAGCTTTTCGTGCGTCCGTTGGAACGCCGCATTGTTTACCAGAATGTCGAGCCTGCCGAACTCCGCGAAAGCCCGGTCGATCATCCTGTTGCAGTGCGCCTCGTCCTGGATGTCTCCCGCAAGGGGAATCGCGCGGCGGCCGGCCTTCTCGATCCACGCGCAGGTGTCCGCAGCGTCATTCTCTTCTTCGGTCAGGTAGCTGACCAGCACGTCCGCCCCTTCCCGGGCGTACGCAATGGCTACCGCGCGACCGATGCCGCTGTCGCCGCCGGTAATCAGGGCCACTCGATCCTTCAGCCTTCCCAAGCCGACGTACGACTCTTCGCCATGGTCGGCGCGCGGGTTCATTTCGTCAATCGACCCGGGGGAAGCAATTGGAGGCTGGGGATATTGCGGCGCGGGCCCACCGCGTCTGGGATCGCGAGCACGGCTGTCTTGAGGTGATGTTTCAGGTGATGACGTGTGAGATGACGCATTACGCACGGTATGAGCACTCCTGTGGTGTGTTGGGTGAGAGTGCCTGTGCAATCGGACTGCCTGGGAATTGTGTTCCGCAGAGGTGCCACGAGCCGAAGCGTATCGGCTGGCACGAACATTCCAGACGCAGCAACACGAGATAGAAAAGAGTGAATCGCTACACAAGGGGGATCAATGGACGAACGTTATAACGCACCTTCGACGGCTTACACGTCATCGGGTGCCGGCGGCAACAATCAGTCGGGCACATCGGGAATTGCCGGACGCGTCCGTGAGCAGGCCACCGCGCAGCTCTCGAAACAGAAGGACCGGGCCACGGAAGGGCTCGGGAGCGTGGCGCAGGCCGTGCGCGGCACGACCGAGCAGCTGCGCAACAACCAGCACGACAAGGTTGCGCAGTTTGCAGAACAGGCGGCGCAGCAGATCGAGCGGCTCTCGGAACGGCTGAGGAACAAGGACGTCACCCAGCTGCTCGATGATGCACAGCAACTCGCGCGTCGGAAACCGGCACTCTTCGTCGGGGGCGCCTTTGCGATTGGACTCGTTGGTGCCCGCTTCATGAAGAGTTCCTCGCCGGCAGACGAATGGCGGCGCGACCTGCCAACGCCGTATCAAAGCGGCGGCGACACGTACCGTGGCGCGTCACAGAGTTACGGCGGCAGCGTGGGCAGCACCGGGTCCTTGGGATCCACGTCCTCGCCCAACGCCTACGGGAACACGGCGTCGTCATCTCCATCAACCTCCTCGTCTTCGACAGGCACGCAGGACAATCGAGCCACCGCAGGTACGAGCGCATCTGCCACAACTCAGGGTGACCGAACCTCGTCGTCAGGAAACAGAACCGGCGCGAGCGCGAGCAAACCCGGCACGGAGAATTACTGATGCCCGACAAACTCGACAACCGCTCAATCGGAGAGCTGCTGGCCGAGTTGTCCCGGGAGACCAGTCAGCTCGTGCGCAAGGAAGTAGAGCTCGCCACGACCGAGATGACGGCCAAGGCGAAGAAGGCTGGGGGGCAAGTCGGAATCGCAGCCGCGGGCGGTGCTTTGATGCACGCCGGGCTGCTGGTATTTCTCGCTGCGCTCGTGCTCGGCCTGAGCCAGCTCGGAGTCACGCCGTGGCTGTCGGCGCTGATCATCAGCGCGGTAACGCTCGGCGCAGGTTACATGCTCATGAGGGGCGGCCTTTCGCAACTGCGCGGAACCAGCGTCGCACCGACACGGGCCATTGAATCGCTGAAGGAGGACGCCAAATGGACGACACGACAAGGGGCCTAGGTGATCGCGACGAGCTCGCGGGGCGCAGCGACGAGTCGCTTCGTGATTACGCGGGCAGCGATACCGACCGGACCGCCAGCGTGACGCCGGCAGCGGCCGCCGAATCGAAGGCCCGCGCGGTCAGGCCTGCGACCAGGCGGAAGGGCGGTGCCGAAACGAGCGTCTCGACGGATGAAGAGCTCGATCCCGAATCCGATCGCCGCACGCGCGAGATCCAACAGGAGATCGCCGAAACCCGCGTGGAGCTCTCAGAAACGATCGACGCGCTCCAGGAGAAGCTCAAGCCGGCCAATATCGTCGCCGATGCGACCGATCGAGTGAAATCGGCTACAACAGACAAGGTGAGGAATATGGCTGAAAGCGCAAGTGAGACGGCTCAGGAACTGTACAGAAACACCGGAGCTTCGGGAATCGTGGAAGAAGTGCGGCAGAATCCCTACCCGGCACTGATGATCGGCGCCGGCGTAGCCTGGATGATCATGGACCGCTCCCGCAATCGCGGCAACGGCGACGTCTATGGATACCAGAGCAGCCGGTGGCGCGGCTCGAGCAGCGACTACAGCTCCTACGGCAGCGGATCCAGGTATGGCACTCGCTCCGCCAGCGGTGCGAATTACAGCGGAACCGAATACGGATCCGGCCGCGCCGGATCGGAGTACAGCAGCGGGACCCGTTATGGCGCCAGCTACGGTGAGAGCGAGGAGAGTGGTCTCGCCGATCGCGCGCGCGAAACGATGAACCAGGCCAGGTATGCAACGCAGCGCACCACGCGGCGTGCCCAGAATCAGCTGCAGCGGATGCTGAACAATAACCCGCTGCTCGTTGGAGCCGCCGCGATGGTGGTCGGTGCGGCGATCGGCGCCGCCCTGCCGGAAACCGAGCGTGAGAACGAGTGGATGGGCGACGCGCGCGACAGCGTCGTCGATCGCGCGCAGGAGATGGCCCACAACGCCGTCGGCACCGTGCAGGAAGTGGCCGCGGACGCCGCGAAAGAGGCGGTGTCGAAGGTCGTCACCGGTTCGGAGACCAACAAGTAGTGCTACATGCGCAGTGCTGAGTGCCCCTCCCTGACCGTCAAGACGCGGTTATAAAGAGGGGCATTCGGCTGCTGGCGCCGGCCGCCTTCCGCGAGGGAGCCGGTGTCGACTGCACCGAAGCCGATCTGCTCGATCAAGCCCTTCACCACCTGCTTCGCCTCCGGGTCATCGCCGGCCACAAAGATCGCATGGCGATCCTCTACCGAAAGGTCCAGCCGGCCCAACTCCGCCAGGTGCTTGTACCAGATCGTATTGAAGGCCTTGACGATGCGCGCGCCAGGGAGGCGTCGGCTCGTTTCTTCCGACGACGTCGTGTCACCGAGATCGGTGACGGTTCCATCGGCGTAGGGATTCATCGCGTCGATGACGATCTTGCCCTGAACCGCATCGACCGGCGGAAGCGCCTCCGGGGTCCGCCACGGAACGGCGAGCAGCACGACCTCCGCCCAGCGCGCCGCCTCCTCGGCCCTCATCGCCTTCCCCTTCGGCCCCAACTCGGAGGCGAGGTCTCGCAATGTCTCAGGACCCCGCGAGTTGCTGATCGCCACTTCGTGTCCGGCCCGGACGAACAGCTTTGCCGCGGTCGCACCAATCATCCCTGCGCCAAGAATCCCGATTTTCATCACTCGATCTTAGCAAGGTGCAGGGTGCCGGGTGCAGGGCGCCGGGTGCCAACGTGCCGGGTGCCAAGGTGCCGCGTGCCGGGTGCCGGGGTGTGACGTCTCAAGACGGTGCTAACACCCCGGCTCTCGTCTTGGCCAAGAGGCGCTCATATGGTGTTTGGCCATCGACCGCGCCGTGTGGGCGGTGGTAATTGTAGTAGTGCTCCCACTCGCGTAGCTTGTCATTGAACAGGTGAATGTCGTCGGCGATGCCGTCTTTGTCGAGGAGCTGATAGAACTCCTGGGCGTCAACGCGATGTGACCGCTCGACCTTGCCATTCAGGTGGGGCGTCCGCGGCCGGATGTAGACATGCCGGACGTCGCGCGTCTCGAGGGCCAGTGGAACCGCGACTGGAATTCTGAGCCGTTGTCGATCTGAATGACGAGGACCCGAAACGGGAGACACTTGAATACTTCGTCGGCGAACTGAATCGCGGTGGTCTGATTGCACGCGTCGTAGATTCTAAGAATCCGAATGCGGGTGCAATCATCGATCGCGGTGAACTGATACCGGCGCTTCCGCGTGCCCGGAATGCGCTCTAGGCTTCACATCCACTTGCAGCCGGTGCCCTGGCTGCGGCTTCTCGTATCGCTGCCAGCGCTGGCCGTGCGGGCGATGCTTCTGATTCGCCGGCAAGCGGCCCATCCCGTGTTTCCCGAGGAGGCGATGCACCGACGATCGGGCGATGGCCACGTCATGAAACCGCTTCAGATAGTCGGCGATTCTCCCGGCCCCGAAGTGGTACGTCTGCCGCAAGTACAGGGTCTTGCTGACAATGGCCGCGACCGTGGCCCGAGGCGATCGCCGGGGTGTTCGCGGCCGATCGCACAGGCCGGCTGCCTCGGCGGGCGCGTGCGGCTGCTTGCGACGGATACGTCGCGTTCCGCAGCGTCGGCCGTCCTGCCTCCCTTCCCTCGGCCGAGACGCACTCGATGGGTTTCATGGACCGTGATCACGTCGGCATTACTGTCGGTCGCAACCATCGCGGCCATCGGCTCGTGGAAATGGAATGCTCTGCCTGACCGTCCGGACGACGGGCTGTACCGAATGGGCACCGACTACCTGCGATCTGGCGCCTACGACAGCGCACGTCGGCGCTACTCGAAGTTGCCAGCCGCGCGCCGTCAGCTGCCGTGTACGTTCGTCTTGCCGAGGCAAACCTCGAGCTCGACGAGATCGAACTTGCGAAAGACAACCTGCTGAAGGCACGCGACCTGCCCTCGTCAGCCGCGGATGAGATCAGAGCGCGAGCGGTTCGAGGAATGGCGCTGCGGAAGATGGATGAAGCGATCAGCGCGTACCGTGAACTGACGGTCAAACAGTCGGACGCGAGCGCGTGGTTCGATCTCGGACGCGCGCAGGATGCTGCGGCGCTGTCGAGCGACGCCCGAATCAGTTAGACAAAGCAATTGCGATAGAACGGGGAAAATGCGGCTGCGTATCTGCGGCGTGCGTCGCTGCTGGCGGCTGAAGGCGAGCGCGACTCGGCGATGCGCGACTTCGCGCGCGCCGATCAGATCTACGAGACGAGAAGCAACGCAGAAGGGCGCGCCGAGGTGCTGCTCCGTCGCGGAGCGTACCTGGACGGCATCGGCATGCTGGAACCCGCACGCGTCGATCTGGAGCGCGCCAGGACCTTCGCGGAGGGGAGCAGGTCGCAACAGTTCCGCGCGCAACTACTCCTCAGTAGTGTCACCGCCTCACAGGGAAACCTCACGCTCGCGGAGACGATGGCCGTGGATGCGATCGCGACGGCCGAACGCGAGGACCTCGATGCCACCGCGGCCGACGGGCTCGTGCAGCTCGCCATCGTTTTGCAGAGCAACAGGAAGTTCAATGACGCAGACGCTCGGCTTGAATCGGCACTCGAGTTAGCGGCGAAACGCGGAGCTTTGCGGGTAGCCGCCCGGGCAACCGTTCAACGTGCGTCAGTGAGAATCGACCAAGAGCGCTTCGCTGAAGGGGTCAAGATGGCCGAAGATGCGCTTCCGTCTCTTCGCGTCTATCGCTATCGTCGATTCGAGCTGAAGGCCCTCAACGTGGTGGCACGTGGGCGCGAGCGTCTTGGACAGTTCGCGGAAACACGCGCGGCTGCGTTGGAGGTTCTTAGCCGGGCAACCGACTTCAAGGACGACGCGCAAGTCGGTGACGCCCTCGAGAACCTTGCGGGCCAGGCAAATGAGATCGGAAACCTCCCGGAAGCACACGATCATCGCTTGACGGGCGTATCCATTCACCGTACCCAGAAAGAGTTCGGCACACTGGCGTATGACCTCACCAACCGGGCCGATCTGTTGATTCGTCACGGTCGATCGGAAGAGGCCGGCAAGCTGCTCGATGAAGTCGAAGAAGGGATCAAGAAAGGCATTGACGCGTACAAGAATCGCGCGCGCCGGGCACTTTCGCTTCGGGCTCTGAACGCGGCGATTCACGGACAGCATACGGAATGTATCCGGATTGCGACTCAGCTGAAGGCTGCGGGTGTGGCGGACAGTGCCCAACGACTCGCAGTCCGTTTGCTGGAGTACAGCGGTGTGCTGAGTGGTCGCAAGGTGACACCCGCGCCAGTGCTCGCTTCTGACACTCTGGCCGGAGCAGGGTCCAGGGAGATCCGCTACTGGACGCTCGCGGCGTATCTCGCCGCTGGCGATGCACGGCGGACGCTCGACGCCGTCACCAAGACCCTCGCCGATCCCAATGTTGTCGTCTCGCCGGAATTCGAATGGCGCATCGCCGCGATCGGCGCCGCCGCGGCGACAAGAGCCATGCCCGCCATGGTGCCAGCTCTAACCGCTCGCGCCCAGAAGGCGCTCGAACGGATCCAAGAATCGTGGAAAGGGGACGCCGCCGCTTACATCGCGCGTCCTGATCTCAAAGAGCTGCGACGGAGGGGCAGGACTGAATACCCAGTCCTGAAAAAAGGGAGAGCTGAGTGACCGACCGAAAAACCAGGGCCTTTGTATTGGGTGGCGTTCTGCTGTTAGCTGCAGCAATCGCCGGGTTCGCCTATCTGGGAAGTAAAGCCGAAGTGGAGGATGAAGATCGCCCGCCGATCATCGTAAAGAACGGCTCGTTAGATGTGATCAGTGGAGACAAATCCAACCGCAAGCCAGAGTATAAAAAAGGCAAACCGTGGATAACCGTAGACACCAAGTGGCAACCAGATCATCCCAAGGGAAAGCCATCCTCGGAGTACACAGTTTTGATAACTGCTTCGGACTTCGCGGCATGCCCCGCCTCGGGTACCGGCACTGAGGTCCTGATCACCTACGTCGATAGTGGGGGGGAAAACCCATGAACTCAAAGCTGATTTCCAGCCACGGGTCGTCGGAAACGGTCAGACTACTGCGCCGACACTGTCGGGCGTAGCCCTCGAGACAAACGAACACGGCGACAATCCGAGTCTGATCTACGATCGGAACACGACGGAGGTAAAGGGGAAACTGATCCAGCTGCGGTAAACCGATTCGTTTTAGCGGCAGCCAGATCAACTGTCCCGAACCGCTCGTGATCAAACTGTTCCCGCACTGATCGATCCGGCCACATGTCGGGCGGGGCAAACCCGAGGCATGTGGCTGCTCGTCTGTCGGGCACCTTGGCACCGGCACCTGGCACCCTGGCACCCCGGCACCTAAGTCAGTGTCGCCCTCCCTTCGGAATCCTCTTCTCCGGCGCCGGACGCGTCGGAGGCTTCGGATACTTCGCCATCCGATCCTGCACCTCCTTGATCGCGCGCGCCAGCTGCGGGTCGGTCCCCTTCGCCAGCTGTGACGGATCGTCGATCACCTCGATATCGGGATCGACGCCGTGCCCTTCAGCGAACCAGGTCCCCTTCGGATCGTACATGCGGAAAGTCGGCACTGAGACGTTGCCGCCATCGACCAGCACCGGCGCGCCGCTGATGCCGATCAGACCACCCCACGTCCGGGTGCCGATGAGAGGACCAAGACCAGCCTGTTTGAAATACGTCGGGAACGCGTCACCTCCAGATCCACTCCAGCCGTTGATCAACATGACCTGCGGACCGCGGGCACCAACCGGCGGCCACTGGTTGCTCGCTCCATCGCGGACGGCCCAGTACGCGAGCATTGGACGATTGAGCAGCTCGATGAAGCGATCGGGAATCTGTCCGCCGCCGTTCCAACGCTCGTCGATGATGAGCCCTTCCTTCTTCCACTGCCCCATGAACTGCCGCATCAGTTCATTCTGCGCATCCACGCCGGTGCTCTGGACGTAGAGGTAGCCGACTTTCCCTCCGGTGGCCTTGTCGACGATCTGCCGGCGCTCCTCCATCCACTCGCGGAACCGCAGTTCGACTTCGGTGGTGAGCGTCCGCGCCAGCACCTGCCTCGATCCCTCAGTGGTGGGTTTGGAGTTGACGGTCAGCACCACAGTCTTGTTGCCGAGACCCTGGAACGCTGCATAGGGATCCGCCTTCGTGTCGATCGCGACCCCGTTCACGGCAAGGATGTATTCCCCTTCCTTGACATTGACGCCGGGTTCATCGAGCGGCGCGCGCACCGCCGTGTCCCACGGGCCGCCGCGGACGATGTGCTTGACGCGGTAGCCGCCGGGCGCGAGCTCCCAGTCGATGCCGAGCATGCCGACGTTCCGCGCCGGCGCCGCTTCCTTGTCGCCGCCGCCATAGTAGGTGTGCGATGCGTTCAGCTCACCGATCAACTCGCCGATGATGAAGTCCACGTCCCAGCGCGTCACCGCATCGTCGAGCAACTTCGCATATCGGATCTTGGTCGCCATCCAGTCGACGCCGTGCATGCCCGGGTCATAGAAATAGTCGCGATAGAAGCGGTAGATGTCCTCGAACATCTGCTTCCATTCCGCGCGCGGATCCACAGGAGATTCCATCTCCGCCGTCGCGATCGGCTTCTCGAATTTCTGTGGGGACTTGATGTCGAGAATCGCCCATTTGCCCGCCTGCACAACCAGCATCTTCTTGCCATCGGCCGTCACCTCGAACGCACCGGCATCGTCGAGCACCGGCTTCTCTTCACGTTCGGTGAAGTCGAAGTACACGATCGGACTCTTGGTGTCGCTCGATCCGGTCCGTGGCCGGCGCTGGTAGACGAGCTTTCCCTTGATGGCAGAAAGGCCTGAGTAGTTGCCCGATGGCGGCGGCAGCACGACCGCGCGAGACTCGAAACCATCCAGGTCGATATCGACGTTTTTCGCCTCAGGGGCGGGCTTCGCGTCGGCCGCCGCTTTCGTGGGATCGGTGGGCTCGGGTTTCTTCGAGTCGTCCTTCTTCTGGTCGCCGGCCGGCTCGAAGTCATTCCTGGCATAGAGTGGCGACTGGACGTCCTTCCTGAGCGGCACGGCAACGATGCGGGTTGGGTTCGGATAGGTCCAGCTGTTGTCGAAGCTCCCGTAGACAGGTTCGAACTCGCGATCCGACGCATAGAAGAGATACTTGCCGTCGGGGTCGAACACCGGCTGCGTGTCATTCAGATATCCGGTCGTCGCCCGGGTCACCTTCGCGTTCTTCGTGTCGTAGAGATAGATCGAGTTGTTCGCATCGGAAGTGGGACGCGTGTAGGTCACCCAGCGCGAGTCTGGAGACCAGTCGAACCCGAATCCGTTCAACGCCCCGTGATTGAGCCACTCCGGACTCTGATCGATGTTTGTCGTCTTGCCCGAATCGATATCAGTGATGTAGATCTTCATCGCCTGGTCGATAAACGCAACCTTCTTACTGTCCGGTGACCACTTCGGCGCATACCGGAACCCGTGGCCGATCGTCGTCACTTTCTTCTCCGGGCCGCTGCCGTCCGCAGAGCGAACGGTCAGCTCGTATTCACCGCTCTTGTCGCTCCAGTACGCGAGCGTCTTGCCGTCCGGAGACCATCTCGGGAAGCGCTCCGCGACACCCGAGGTGCGGCTCGCATTCACCACCGGACCGAACTCCGCCGGAGCGGTGAACACATCGCCGCGCGCTTCGAAAATGGCGCGCTTGCCGGTCGGTGAGACCGACGCATCCTGAATCAACGTATCAACCTTCGCCGTCCGCGGACGGAGCGAGGCTTCGTCGGTGACCACCCGCACCGGCACCTCTCGCTGCGTGTTCGACGCAACGTCAAAGAGGTACAGCCGGCCGCCGGCCTGGAAAACGACTCCGTCAGGGCCGAGGGACGGGAAGGTGATGTCGAAGTCCGTGAACTGTGTGACCTCTTTCGTCGTTCCCGCCTTGACGTCATACGCCCAGAGATTATTGCGCTCGCTCGCGCCGCGATCGGAGATGAAGTAGATCGTGTTCCCGTGCCACATCGGCTGCGCATCGTTGGCAGGATTGCTGGTTATGTTCTTGGCGGATTTTGTCGTGAGGTCGAACAACCAGAGATCCGGCGCCCAGCCACCGCGATATCGCTTCCAGTTACGGAAGTCCTGCGCCATCGGCATGTAGACGAACTGCTTGCCATCAGGCGAATACGCTCCGAACTCGCCGTAGGGCACCGACAGCTTCTCGGGCATGCCGCCCTGCAGCCCTACCGTGAAGAACTGGCTGTATCGCTGGCGTCCGCTCTCCCGCCCGGAGGCGAAGAGCACCCGCGCGCCGTCGGGAGCCCATCCAATCACTCGATCCGGCATCGGGTGATGCGTCAGACGGCGAGGCTCACCTCCCTTCGACGGAATCACATACACGTCGACGTTGCCATCGTAGTTCGCGCTGTAGGCCACCTGCGTGCCATCGGGTGAGAACCGCGGAAACGTCTCTTCACCCGGAGACGAGGTGAGGCGGAACGCGGCGCCACCGTCCTTGCTCACCAGCCAGACGTCCCCGGCGTAGACGAACGCGATCTGGGTTTTCGACACCGCCGGGTAACGCAGCATGCGCGCGTCGATCTGCGCTGATGCCGGCGACGCCAACGTCGCACACACGAGTGACAGGGTAATGACACGAGCGATCTTTAAAATCATGTATAGCTCCAGCAGCAATCTCGGGATCCTGCATTGTAGCGCGCGGAAAACAGACACCGGCTGCCTGGGACGGGTCGGTACACGAGTTGGTACAATCGGCCGGTGCGCGATCAGGCCATCCGCAGCGCGGGGTTGGTGATTGCTCTGGTCTATGCGTCGGCCATCGTCTGGACCTACGTGCGCCAGCCGCAGACCGTGGCGCAAGTGACCGGCGGACTCGCCGCGAGCGTCGGCGCGTACCGCATCGACCCGGTGGCATTCG
>Ga0126305_10000792_pt1 | contig 13698 bp, 16 predicted proteins | sample Plot26_FD_92536 | JGI IMG/M metagenome (GOLD analysis project Ga0126305, IMG submission 92536) | Serpentine soil microbial communities from UC McLaughlin Reserve, CA, USA - Plot26 | ecosystem: Environmental > Terrestrial > Soil > Grasslands | place: USA: UC McLaughlin Reserve, Lake County... | reverse complement strand
GTCGCGATCTTCGTCTCCAACCTGCCCGAGGCGCTCGGCTCGTCCGACGACATGGCAAAGCAGGGCAAACCCCGCGAGCGCATCCTCCGGCTCTGGCTCCTGGTCGCGGCGATCTGCGCGCTCGCGAGCCTCGCTGGCTACCTGCTTGCCGACGCGGTCAGCGGCGACGCCAAGGCGGCGATCGACGGCTTCGCCGCCGGCGCCCTGCTGGTGATGCTGATCGACTCGATGATTCCCGACGCCCGCAAAGACGCCGGTCGCCGAGCCGGCCTCGTCACCGTCCTCGGCTTCGCCGTCGCCGCCGGCCTCTCCAGCCTCGATTAGGCGGTCATACCGGGCAGGACCAGCGCAGCCCTGGGAACCGGCCGAACCCGCGATCGGCGGTAACAAGCTCGCTCCCGGAGTCGATCGCCAGGGCAGCGAGGTGTGCGTCGGGGATGTCGTTGCCCCGCGCCCCTATGGCCGAGCACAGGTCCGTGAAGAGGGCCCAGTGTCTCGAACCGGGACTCAAGTGGATCGCCCCCGGCTGTGCTCGCAAATCTTCGATTGCTTGGAGGGCCACCTTCAGAGGCGTGGGTTCATCGAAGATGCGGCCGTTGGTGATAATCCGGAGAAAGCCCGTGAGGCTCGCGTCACAGAGGGCATAGCCACGGCCCGATCTGACCTCCTTACCGAGCCAAGTGGAGTAGCGATCATGCTGAGGGAGGTCCTCACGATGGGCGTAGACGAGCACGTTGACGTCGGCCAGAATCACCTGGGGAAATCCTGGTCTATCAATTCCCTAGTGCCGCGGTTGTCGTCCAGATCCACTCCCGGCCGGACCCCGCCCGTCCCGTAGGTGGTGAGCTGAAAAGGCTCCACGCTCATCTCTCGCGGCCGCGTGGCCAGGCGCTCGCGGAGCGATTCGTCAAGTAGTTGCGTGAAGGTGATGCCCTGCTCCGCCGCATGCACCTTTGCCTTCTTGATGAGAGCATCATCGAGTCGAACCGTAGTTCTCATATGTCAAAACATATCATCTAGACATATTTATGCCTAGACATGCAGCTCGAACTCGTGGTCGCCGACCCTCACGTCGTCGCCGGGCTCGAAGCCTGCGCGATCGAGGGCGGCGAGGACGCCCATCTCCTTCAGGCGCTGCTCCAGGTAAGCGAGCGCTTCTTCGTTTTTGGTGTCGTGGCGTTCGAACAGCATCTCGACGCCGCGGCCGAGGATGCGGAAGCCGCCGTCGGCCTCGCGCTCGACCCAGTAGCCGCCCTCGCCCGCGGGCCGGTAGACCCGGTGCTCGGCCTCGAATTCGCCGTTGTCTGCCCCGGCCCCGGGCGTCGCCGATGGCGGCTCTAGCTCTGACAGCTGGGCGAGGATCCGCCCCCTCAGCTCGTCCAGCCCCTCCCCCGTCGCCGAGGAGACAGCGAGCACACCCAGCGCCCGCTCCCCGACCCGCTGCCGCCACTCCGCCACCGCCGCCTCGACGTCCTCCGCCGGAAGCAGGTCGCGCTTGCTGAGGAGAACCAGCTCCGGCAGCGCCTCAAGGCCGGCTCCATGCGCCGCAAGCTCGCTGCGGACGGTTTCGTAGTCGGCGACTGGGTCACCTTCGATCGGGGCGACGTCGACGAGGTGGACCAGCATCGAGCAGCGCTCGACGTGGGCGAGGAACTCGTGGCCGAGGCCGGCCCCCGCCGCGGCGCCTTCGATCAGTCCGGGGATGTCGGCGACGATCGCCTGGCGGTCCTCGCCCTCGATCGTCCCCAGAACCGGCGAGAGCGTCGTGAACGGGTAGTCGGCGACTTTCGGCGCTGCCCGCGTCAGCCGCCCGAGCAGTGAGGACTTGCCGGCGTTCGGGAGGCCCACCAGGCCGACGTCGGCAAGCAGTTTCAGCCGCAGCTCGATCCAGTCGGCTTCGGCCGCCGTCCCTTTCTCGGCAAAGCGGGGCGCTTGCCTAGTCGAGCTGGTGAAGCGTCGATTCCCGTGCCCGCCGCGGCCCCCGCGGGCGACCACCGCCCGCTGCCCAGCGGCCACGAGGTCGATAGCGCTGCCGTCGACCGCCGCCGCTTGGGTGCCGGGCGGCACCGGGATCTCACGATCCTCCCCCCGCGCCCCCTGTCGGTTTGACCCTTCCCCCTGCCGCCCCCGCTGCGCCCGAAAGTGCTTGCTCCCCCTCAGCGCCCCCAGGTCGCGCCGCGACGAATCGCAGACGAGCACGACGTCGCCGCCATGGCCGCCGTCGCCGCCGTCCGGCCCACCGCGAGGAACGTGCGCCTCGCGGCGGAACGAGATCGAGCCGTTGCCGCCGGCGCCGCCCTCAACCCATATTTTCGCCTTGTCGTACATGGAGAGAGCAGTTCGGGACTCAGGGCTGGACGATGAGCGTGACGACCATTCCTCCGAATCCGAGGACAAGCGTGACGATCATTCCAGCGAAGAGCTGGAACGTGGTCCGGTGCAGCGCCGCGATTTGGCCGCCTAACTCCGAACGAACAGCCTGAAATTCGCCTTTCATCTCGCCGCGGACCGCCTGGAATTCGCTCTTCATCTCCACGCGGATCGCCTGGAATTCGCCTTTCATCTCGCCGCGGACCGCTCGGAATTCCTCCCGCGTCTCCTTGAAGCCCGCATCGACCTTTTGGTTGAGGTCATCGAGGCGCTCGTCGGTCCAAACTTCCTTTGCCATCATCGCCATGGTGCCAGGCTAGCGAATCAAATGCAATGTTTTGTACGCGCATCGTAAAAATTGCGCGCCGACTTCGTGACGGAAATGGGACACAACCCGAGGGAGGGCTTCCGCCCTCCCTCGGGGAGCTCTACCGAACGACGATCTTGCTCTTCGCCGCCTTGCCGGCGCTGCCCTTGACCTGGAAGGTCAGCTTGTCGATGCCCTCGTCGGCGGCCGGCTTCACCTTGATCTTCAGCGTCAGCGTCTTCTTCCCCCGACCTTTGAGACCTAGCTTCTTGCACTTCGGCGCCTTCAAGTCGTCCTTGGCGGCATTCGGCAGCTTCACGCAGAGCTTCGCGTTCTTCTTCGCTGCCAGATCGCCCTGGTTGACCGCCTTGACCTTGAAGGTGACGAGATCACCGGCGTCGGCTTTGGCCTTCTTCTTGGTCGTCAGCTTGATCTTCGCGGCCTTGACGTTGGCCGTGGCGCTGGTCTGGGCCGTCGAGCCCTGCGAATTCGAGGCAGTCACCACGCAGGCGTAGCTGCCGGGCTTGGTCGCCGTGAAGGCGTTGGCAGTCGCGCCGGGGACGGCGGTGCCGTCCCGAGTCCACTGATAGGCGAACCCGACTGGCGCCTGATAGAAGAACGAGCCCGCCAGGTCGGGGGCCCAGCTGCCTTCCGAGCAACCCAGGGCCGCGCGGTCCTTCGCGTTGCGGCTGATTGGCGGAACGCCGGTCCCCGTCGGGCTCTTGATGATTACGGGGTCCTGAGCGCCGTTCACGGGCGCGCTCGTCGGGGTGATCGAGCCACCGCCGCCGGCGAGGTTGACGAAGCCGATCGCCTCGGAAACGCTCGTCGCTTCGCCGTAGTTGGCCCAGTAGAGCCTGCCGATCGAGGTATCGATACTGAGCCCGTATCCGCCCAGCAGCAGCGCCCCGGCGAGGTTTACTTCGCCGCCGCCGCTGCCGTTGACATTCACGAACAGGAGCTGCTGGTCCCCTTTGCTGCTGTCCAACCAGTAGACGCGGCCGGCGGCTGAGTCGACAGCCAAGCCGTAGAGGGTTTTCGCTTCTTTGGGCAGTGCGAGCGTGCCGCCACCGCCGGTGTTGTTCAGGTTCGCGTATCCGATCGAGGGGGTGTCGCCGAAATTCCCCCAGTAGATCCGGCCGCCAGCCGGGTCGATCGCGACGCGGTAGGGATCGTCAACCTCGACGCCGGAGGTGTTGAGGTTGCCACCGCCGCTGCCGTCAAGCCTTGCGTAGGCGATCGTGCCTTTGTCTCCGACCCCGCCGCTGGCATTGGCCCAGTAGATCATCCGGCTGCCGGGATCGACCGCCACGCCGTAGGGGGCGTTGACTTCTGCGCCGCTCGTGTTCAGCACGCCGGCGCCGCTGCCGTCGATATTGGCAAAGACGATCTCGCCTTTTTTAGCGGTCCCACCTTCGCTGCTGGCGATGTAGAGCCTGCCGGTTGCCGAGTCGAAGGCCATCCCTTCCGGGCTGTCGAGGGTAATCCCGGTGAGGTTCAGCGCACCACCGCCGTTGCCATCCAATCCCGAAAACGAGACCGAAGCGGGGTCCGCGCGATAGTTGTCCCAGTAGACAGTTTCGGCCGCCTGTGCGCGGGTCGAGACTGCTGCGAACAGGGCGATCAGGGCAAGGGCAATCACCGAGGCCGTGGCAAAACGCCTACGGTCCCCGCGCTCAGAGACGAGACTCATCAACTCTCCTTGGGGTTAGTCCTGCAGAACCGAGATCATGCGCCCCTTGCGGGACGGCTTGAACTCGACGACGCCTTCGCGGGTCGCGAAGATCGTGTGGTCGCGGCCGATGCCGACGCCGTCGCCGGGCCAGAAGCGGGTGCCGCGCTGGCGGACGATGATCTCGCCGCCGCTGACGCGCTGGCCGGCGAAGACCTTGACGCCGAGCATGTTCGGGTTCGATTCGCGGCCGTTGCGGCTGGAGCCGAGGCCTTTCTTATGCGCCATGCCTAGGCCTCCTCTTTCTCGGCTTTTTTCGCTTTGGCTTTGGCGCCTTTCAACGCCGTGACCTCGAGCCTGGTCAGCTCGGAGCGGTGACCGGCACGGCGGCGGTAGCCCTTCTTCGCCTTGTATTTGAAGACTTTGATCTTGGGCCCGCGCAGGTGCTCGGTGACTTTCGCCTCGACTTTGACTTTCTCCAGGTCTTTGCCGCCGGCGAGGACCTCGTCGCCGCGGAAGAGGACCGGGCGGAGGTTGATTTTGTCCCCCTCCTTCGCGTCCAGCCTGTCGACGAGCAGGGACGAGCCCTCCTCGACTTTGTACTGCTTGCCACCGCTCTCTATGACTGCGTAAGTGCTCATTCGTCCTTGCTGCCTTGTTTGGCGCCAGATCGTCCACGGCCGCCCCTGCGGCCACGACTGCGTTTGCGCGAAGAGGCGGAGGATTCTAGCTGGGAGCCGTTTTCCTCGCCTCCACCGGAACCATTGGCGGGGGAATCGCCCCCCAGCAGCGAGGCGATCGCCGCCGAGCGCTCGACCTCGTCGATCCGCACCAGCTTGCGCTCGCCGACGAAGCGACCGCCGCCGGTGACGCTGACGATGTAGGAGTCGATCCGCGCAACCGCGTCGTCGGCGTTGTACATGTGGGGCTCGTCGATCTTGACCAGCACCTCCTCGCCGACTTTGAACGGCAGCGCCCGCTCCTCGATCTCCGTCCGGCTGCCGGACTCGATCAGCTCGAAGGTGTCGATCGGCAGCGCCTCGCCGCCCTCGAAGTGGAACCGCTTCCCCGTTTCCTCCTCGAGCTCGGCCAAGCCGCTGTCGGCATCGGTCAGCTCGTGGGCGACTTTCGGGTTGACGCGGAGCAGGAACGCCTCGGCGTCCCTCTTCTCGGCGGCGATGTCTCGCATCCTCGTCAGCCCTTCCAGCGCCACCGTCTCGGCCGAGAGGACGACCCCCTCGCCGTGACAGGTCGGGCAGGGGGCGGTGAGGATCTCCCGCACCCCGTCGGTGACGTTCTGGCGGGTCATCTCGACCAGCCCCAGGGGCGAGACCTCGACGACGTAGCTCTTCGACTTGTCGGTGTCGAGCGCTTTGCGCATCGTCTTCAGGACTTTGTCCCGGTTGCTGGCCCGGGCCATGTCGATGAAGTCGACGACGATGATGCCGCCGATATCGCGCAGTCGCAGCTGCCGCACCGCCTCCTCGGCCGCCTCGGTGTTGACTTTGGTGATCGTCTCCTCGAGGCCGCCTTTGCCGCGGCCGGTGAAGGAGCCGCTGTTGACGTCGATCACCGTCAGCGCCTCGGTGTAGTCGATGATCAGGTAGCCGCCGGAGGGCAGATCGACGCGCCGGTTCAGCGTCGACTCGATCGCCTCGTTGACCTTCCATTTGTCGAACAGCGGCTTCGTGCCCTCGTACAGCTCCACCCCGCCGACCAGCTCGGGAGCGGTGCGCTGGAAGAAGCTCGTCACCCGCTCGAACTGCTTCGGCGAGTCGATCACCGCTTTTTCGAACTCGTTGAGGAAGATGTCGCGCAGGACGCGGACCGAGAGGTCGGCCTCCTGGAAGACCAGCGACGGCGCCTTCGTCGACTCGGATCGCCGCACCAGCACCTCGTTCAGCTTCTGCAGGTAGCCGATCTCCCGCACGAAGTCGGCTTTTTTCGCCCCGTGGGCGGCGGTGCGGACGATCAGCCCGCCCGGGCCTTTGTAGGTGCGGTCGACCATCTTGCGCAGGCGGTCGCGCTCTTTGTCGGCGAGCCGGCGGCTGACGCCTACCCCGCTCCCCTGCGGCGCGTAGACGAGGTAGCGGCCGGCGATCGAGAGGTTCATCGAGAGCCTCGCGCCCTTCGTCTTCAGCGGGTCCTTGACGACGGCGACGAGGATCTCCTGGCCCGGCTTGATCAGCTCGTTGATGCGGCGGCCGCTGCCGCGACCGCGCTTCGGAGCCTGTTCCCCGTTCTCGAGGACGATCTCGTCGACGTGGAGGAAGCCGTTTCGCTCGAGGCCGATGTCGACGAAGGCGGCCTCCATGCCGGGAAGGACGTTGTCGACCTTCCCCTTGTAGATGTTGCCGACGATCGAGCGACGGCCGCGGCGCTCTATGTAGAGCTCGGCCACATCGCGTTTGCCGCCCTTCTGCTTTGCCTCGAGGACGGCCACTCGGGTCTCGCCACGCTCGGCGGAGACCAAAATCGTTTTTTTCATTTGTTGTTCAGCTCAGTTCGGTTAGGTACGCATCGCCGGATCTCATTCCAGAGATCACCAGGCGAACCTTCCCTTCTGGCTGAGATGCGCTTGGACGTTGATGCTCTGAAGAACTCCGATCGCCAGAAAAGTAGCGAGCACGGAGGACCCTCCGTAGCTCATCAACGGCAGGGGGATCCCGGTAATCGGCATGATTCCGAGGTTCATCCCCACGTTGACGAAGGTCTGGAACAGCAGCGCGACGGCGATACCGCCGGCCACCAGGGTTCCGTATGAGTTCTTCGAGAGCGTCGTTATCCGCAGCGCCCGCCAGAAGAGCAGGGCGTAAAGGGATAGGACGAATGCGGCTCCCATGAACCCGTAGCGCTCACCGATCACCGCGAAGATGAAGTCGGTGTGCCGCTCTGGGACGAAGTCGAGCCGCGTCTGGGTGGCTTTGTCGCCACGGCCGGTCAACTGACCGGCGCCGGTGGCGATCACTGATTGGTTCTGCTGGTAGCCCGCACCGTTTTGATGCTCATCGGGGTTGAGGAAAGACGTCAGCCTCTCCTCCTGATACCCCTTGAGGATCGGGGTCCCGACCGCCGGAGCGACGACCAGGACCAGCGCGACCAGGGCGACAAGCGCGCCGCCGATGACCGCGAAGTGCGTCCAAGGGACGCCTCCGAAGTACATGACGGCAAGGGTGGCGACCACGTACACCAAGGAGGTGCCGAGGTCGGGTTGCAGGAAGACGAGGCCGGCCGGTGCAAGGCCGAGGCAGAGGTAGCGCACGCTGCGCTGGATCTCCGAGCCGCGCCTGGCGCCATCGATCACGAACCCGGCAAGCGCAAGCACAAGCAGGAGCTTGCCGAGCTCCGATGGCTGGAAGCTGAAGAAGGGAAGTTCGAAGGCGCGCCGGGAGCCGCGGGCGGCGAAGCCGAAGAAGAAGACGAGGGTGACGGTGGCGCAGAGGAAGGTGTAGATACCGACCCGCAGCTCGCGAAAGCGCGAGTAGTCGATGCGGGTAAGGACGACCATCCCGACGATCCCGAGCAGGGCGTAGATCGCCTGCCGCTCGAGGAAGTAGTTGGGATCGCCGGGGACGTCGTTCTGCGTCGCCTGCCCGAGAGTGAAGACGCTGAAGGCGATCAGGGCGACGGCGGCGATCGTCAGCGGCCAGTCCATGTGGGCGAGGCCGAGGCGCTCGCCGAGGCCGACGTGGACCGCGAACGGCTCCGGCCGCGAGTTCCTGGTTCGGGTTGCGTAGGTGTTCATTCAGCTCCACCGGCGGTGCCGACTTCCGAAGCCTGTTTGTCGTAGATCGCTTCGAGGATGTCGAGGACTACGGGGGCGGCGGATTCAGCTCCGAAGCCGCCTTCCTCGACGGTGGCAATAGTCACGATACGCGGGTTGGGGTACGGAGAGAGCGCCGCGAACCAGGATTGGTCGCCGTGGCCGGGTCGTTGCGCAGTTCCGGTCTTGCCCGCGATCTCGATCGGGAAGCCGCCGAAGACGCCGGCGGCGGTGCCGTCGCCTTCCTGCGCGGCGGCGTGCAGCCCTTCGAGGATCGCAGTGCGGTAGCCGGGGTCGATGTGGATCTTTCGCTGCGGCTCGAACTCGAATTCCTTCAGCACCCGCCCCGCCGCGTCCTCGACTTCCAGGCCCACGTGCGGGGCCGGGATCTTGCCGCCGTTGCCGAGGGCCGCGTAGCCGAGCGCCATCTGCAGCGGGTTGGTCTGCAGGTCCCCCTGCCCGGTCGCGAGCTGGATGTTGTCGCCGGCCGACCAGGGGCGATCGGTCAATCCTTCGGCATAGAGCTGGTTGCGCCACTCCTTGTCCGGCAGCAGCGATTCGCCTTCCTCCGGCAGGTCGAGCCCCGCCGGCCGGCCGATCCCGAGCTTGTGCGCCCATTCCTGCAGCTCGTTGGTCTTCCACATGTCGAGGCCGAGCAGGTAGAAGTAGACGTCAGATGAGACCTGCAGGGCGCGGCGCAGTTCGACCGCGCCATGGGCGACGCCGCCGGCGTTTTCGAATTTCTGGGTGCCGACTTCGATCAGGCCGTTGTCCTGGACCACCGTGTCGGGGGTGATCTGGCCGTTTTCCAGCGCCGCCAGGGCGGTGATGATCTTGAAGATCGAGCCCGTGGGGTAAGCGCTTTCGGTCGCCCGGTTGACAAGCGGCGCCAGGACCGGGTCGCGGTAGAGCTGGTTGACCTGTGCCTGGCTCGGTTCGATCAGTTCGCTCGGGTCGAAGGTCGGGTTTGAGCCCATCGCGAGGATTTCGCCGTTGTCGATGTTCATCGAGATGAACGCCCCCGGCAGCCCCCGGGCGCCGAGCCCGCCTTCGCCGGCAGCTTGGACGTCACCGTCGATCGTCAGCTTCAGGTTGCTCCCCGGCGTCGGGGGTTCGGAGACAAGCTGTCCCCCCGGGGTCGGCTCCCCCAGCGCGTTGACCTGGATCCGGGTGTGGCCCGGGTCGCCGCGGAGGAACTTGTCGTAGCTGTACTCGACGCCGGCTTTGCCGACTTCATCGCCGGGTTCCAACCCCTTGAACTCAGGTTCCTTCAGCTCATCCTTATCGATCTCGCCGACGCTGCCGACCACGTGGGCGGCGCGGGTGCCGTCGGGGTAGTGGCGGACGAAGACCCGCTCGACGGTGACACCGGGGAACTCCTCCTGGTTCTCTTCGACATAGGCGATCAGCTCGAAGCCGACGTCGCGCCGCAGCGTCACCGGGGCGCCGGCAGCGACTTCTTCCTCCTCGGCGATCGTCCGGCGCACCTTGCGCAGGGACATGTGCGCCATCTCCCCCAGCCGCACCAGCTCGGCCTTTTCCTCGGCCGGGTCCTCGGGCAGTTTCGAGGTGTTGAGCTGCAGCGCCAGGCTGGTCCGGTTGTCGACAAGGATGTCGCCGTTGCGATCGAGGATGTCGCCGCGCGGGGCGATCACTTTGATCTCGCGGGTGCGGTTGTTCTGCGCCTCGGCCAGATATTCGTCGCCGGAGAGCACCTGCAGGTTCCAGAGCCGGAAGAAGAGAACCGCGAAGAGGACGACGCCGATGCCGCCGGCGACCGCCACCCGCAGCGAGAGGCGGCTGCCCTGGGGTTGCGAGTCGTTGCGCAGATACATGGTCCTAGGTTCCCAACACGGTCGGGCGGCGATTGCGCCGCAGCGCCGGCTCCTCGACCAGGGCCGGGCGCAGCGCCCGCCTGACGCCGATGTAGATCGCCCAGCCGCCGAAGAAGGCGAAGATGCTCTTCAGCAGCATGTCGCGGATGACCAGCGTGCTGACCGGGGCGTCGATCCCGAGCATCAGCACGACCGCGCCGAAGCCGAGTTCAGCGAACAGGGTTCCGCCCATGCAAAGGAGCGGCGGCACCAGCGGGCTGTGGATCTCGAAGCGCTCGCGGAAGAGGCCTGCGAGGTAGCCGGTCGCAAGGAGGACGAGGGAGCCGCCGCCGAGCGGCACGATCAGCAGGCAGTCGAGCAGGAACCCGGCGGAGAAGCCGCAGACGGCGCCGGTCAGGGAGCCGCCGAGCAGCCCGAGGACGACGATCAGCGCCGGCAGCAGGTCGGGGCTGACGTGGAAGAGCGCGACCTTGGAGAAGAAGGTCAGCTGCAGGATCACGCCGCCGATGACGATCGCCACCAGGCGGGCGAGGATGTTCGGGGTGAGGATCACCCGCGAGAGCCTCCGGTCAGGACCTGGACCAGGTCGAGGTTGCGGAGGTCGGCGTAGGGCTTGATGTGCACCTGCTGCAGGGCCTCCTGGTCGACTAGCGGAGCTTCGACGACTTCCCCGATCGGCAGGTTCGGTGGGTAGCCGGATTCGTAGCCGATCGCACGCCAGCCAGAGGTGACGACCGACTGGCCTTTGCCGACCAACTTTTCGCTGTCGAGGAAGTCGAGGATGAGATCTTCGGGGTCGCCGACCGAAGGCTTCATCAGTCCTTGGGACCCGCTCGGGACGAGCTTGGCGGTGACCCCGCTGGAGTGGTCGACGATCAACGTCACCCGCGCCGTGCCGCCGGTCACCGCGGCGACGGTGCCGACGAGGCCGTCGCCATTGACGACCGGATCGTCGACCCCGACGCCGTCGCCGGAACCGATGTCGATCGTCACGTCGGAGAACCAGACGGTCGGAGAGCGTGAGACCACGCGGCCGGTGACGGGGGTGTAACCGCCGGGGATCGCACCGCTGTTATCGAGCTCGAGCAGTTTCCGCAGCTGATCGTTTTCGGCCAGCGCCGCCTTCGCCCCGACCGCCTGCTTGCGCGCGACTTCCAGTTCGGAGTGGAGATGCTCGTTGCGCCCCTTGGCGTCGAAGGTCTCGTCGAACCAGTTGACGAGGTCCCGCGCCGGCTTCAAAGCACGGTCGGCAACCGAGACGACGGGGCTGAAGATGGTGGCGACGCCGCGCTGCATGCCGTCGTTGCCCTGCTGGTAGGTAATCGTGAGCAGGGCAAAGGAACCGACTATCAGCAGCGCCAGCACCGCCCTACGGCGGCGTACTTGCTTTCGATACACGTTTAAGACCTAAGTTCGTTCGCATGGGGTGGCAATCACCAGGGCCGGGCTTCGTTGTTCGCCACGCACCTCAATGGCGACTCTGCCAGCTTGCAGGGCGCCTGGCACTCCTCGCCCGGACAGTGCTCCAGTCCTTGCAGGAGCAGGGACGATGATTGCAAACGCGTCTTAGCGTTTTGTAAGCCCCGCCTAGGCGCGCTCGAACAACTCCGGCGCCAGCTCGGCCAGCAGCCCCACCGGCAGCCCGACCACGTTGGAGACACTCCCCTCAACCCGCTCCACCAGGCTCGACCCAAGCGTCTGAATCGCATACCCCCCGGACCGCCCCTCCCACTCCCCAAACCGAACGTAGCGCTCCTTTTCAGCCTTAGAAAGCGGCTTGAACACCACCGTCGTCCTCTCAACCCCAACCCGCTCCTCCCCATCAGCAACCACCACCAGCCCACTCATAACCGTATGAGCCCTGCCACTCATCCGGTCCAAATATCCCCGGGCCTCGGACGGCCCCGCCGGCTTACCAAGCACGACGTCATCCAGAACCACGTCCGTATCGCAAGCAATCACAACCCGCTCCGGTGGGGAGGGAGGCATGCCGAGCACGTTTTTGGCGCGCGCAGGCATGCCTCCCTCCCTTAGCGCCCCCGCCTTACGGAGCGCGTTCAAGCGAACAAGCTGTTCGGGATCCCCACTCGTCAGCTCCTCCACGCCAGGAACGACGACGTCGAACTCCAACCCAAGCTTCTGCAGGATCTCCCGCCGCTGAGGAGACCCAGATGCAAGCGTGACCCTCAGGACAGCTCTGGGAACCAGATCCCGATCTCACGCTCAGCCGACTCGTCCGCATCGGAGCCGTGGACCATGTTGAAGGTCACCTCAAGGGCGAAGTCGCCGCGGATCGAGCCGGGCGCGGCCTCGACCGGGTTGGTGGCGCCGATCAGCTGGCGCGCCGCCTTCACCGCTTCGGGCCCCTCGAGCACCATCGCGACCAGGGTGCCGCCGGTGATGAAGGAGACGAGCTCACCGAAGAACGGCTTGTCGGTGTGCTCGGCATAGTGCTGATTGGCGATCGACTCATCGGCGCGCATCGTCTTCAGAGCGGCGATCCGCAGCCCCTTCCGCTCGAAGCGGGCGATCACCTCTCCGGTGAGGGCGCGTTCGAAGGCGTCAGGCTTGACGAGGATCAGCGTCCGGCTCACGGCGGGGGCTCCTTTGCTCTTGGGTTGGCTGTGCCCCTTGGTCGGCCTCCGGCGGCGCTTTCCTGCGGCGCGGCTGCGCTTGCCGTTGCGGCTGTGGTTGCGCCTGGCGCTCTTCGGGGTCTCTACGTTTGCGGCGCGGCGGCTCGCTGCCACCGCCGAGGCTCGTCTCGCAGAAGGGGCAGAGGCCCCAGCGCGGATCGACCGGCTTGCCGCAGGTCGGGCAAGGGTCCTTGAGCCGGCGCTGGCAGTTGGGGCAGCGCAGGTAGCTTTTCTCGATCGGGTACTCGCAGTTGGGGCAGGACTGGTCCTCGAGCTGGCGCACCCGCAGCTCCGCGGCTTTGATCTCCAGCTCGCGCTCGTGCGCGTCCTCCAGGTACTCCGGCGGACGGACGATCGCGTAGACGGCGGTGCCGATGAAGGGGAAGAATGAGGCGACGGTTGCGCAGGCGACCAAGAAGGGGTCGGAGATACGTCGGCGGGCGTCGAGGTAGGTGTAGACGATCAGCGCCAGCCAAAGCACAACCAGCATCAGCAGGAAGAGGGTCGCGACCAGATTGAGGCCGTCGTTGGTGATGCCGAAGATCGCTAGGGGCATAGGCAATGGGAGTGGTTGCGGGCGCCGCGGGGCGGCAGTCTACTTCGCCGTTGCCGACGTTAACCCTGTTCCCTAGAGGAAGAGCCTTCCGAACAGGTAACCGACCCCGAAGAAGACCAGGATCACGATCGCCACCACGGCGGCGACCAGCCCCATCATCGAGAGCAGTTCGGCACCGGCGCTGCGGGGGCGATCCATGGCCGAATCCTCGCATAGTCAAGCTCCGAGGATCGCCCGCGCCGGGGCGATTGCATAATGGGAACCGGCGACGAGAACAACGCCTTCGGGAGGCTCCAGCCCCAGCGAGCGCGCCCGCTCCAGGGCAGCTGCGAGATCCGGCTCGGGCTCGGCTTGCAGGCCCGCTTCCTCGCAGAGGGCGACCAGCGCCGAGGCAGGGTGCGAGCGGGCGCCGGGGCGGCCGTGACCTTCCAGAGCGGCCGCCGGCAGCTCGGTGCAGAGGGCTCGGTCGAGGGCCGGGGCAAGCGCCGAGATCATCGCCGCCGCGTCCTTGTCGGCGAGGATCGCCAGGCAGGCGACGGCCCTCCTGCCGCCGCTCACCGCC
>Ga0126305_10000790_pt1 | contig 13704 bp, 9 predicted proteins | sample Plot26_FD_92536 | JGI IMG/M metagenome (GOLD analysis project Ga0126305, IMG submission 92536) | Serpentine soil microbial communities from UC McLaughlin Reserve, CA, USA - Plot26 | ecosystem: Environmental > Terrestrial > Soil > Grasslands | place: USA: UC McLaughlin Reserve, Lake County... | reverse complement strand
GGCATGATCTTCGGCGTCGGCGCCGTGATCGCCATGATGTCGATCGGCGCCGGGGCGGAGCGCCAGGCCCTGGCGAGCATCGAGCGGCTCGGGCTGCGCAACGTCCTGGTGCGCGCCAAGACGTTCAAGGACGACGAGCTGCAGGAGATCCGCCAAACTTCTCTCGGCGTCTCCCAGCGCGACGCCGCCGCCATCTCCGAGGCCGTGCCCGGCGTCGAGCTGGTGGCGCCGCGCATCCGCATCGACCCCTACAAGGTGCTGTCGCCGACGGGCAAGTCGGATGGCGCCGCCGTCTATGGCGTCACGCCCCTGCACGCCGACCTGGCCCACCTGACCCTGGCCGAGGGGCGTTTCCTCGACTCCCTGGACGGCAGCACCCATGCCCAGGTCTGCGTCATCGGCCCGGCCGTGCGGCGCGACCTCTTCGGCTACGGTCCGGCCCTGGGCAAGCTGGTGAAGGTCAACGACGTCTGGCTGGAGGTGGTGGGGGTGCTCGCCGCCGCCGACGCGGCGCCGGCCGGGGGGGGCGCCGGCGGCAAGGCCGGAGCGCCTGCCGGGGGGGGAGGCGAGAGTGCGTCCGCCGGCTCGGCGATGCGCGAGATCTACCTGCCGCTGTCGACGGCGGACCGCAAGTTCGAGCACCCGGACCTCGCCTCGCCGCTCGACGAGATCGTGGTCCGCCTGAAGGAGGGGGTGAGCGGTGCGGAGGCCTCGGGGGTGATGCGCGACCTCCTGGACCGCCTGCACGGCGGCACCGGCGACTACGAGCTGGTCGTGCCCGAGGCCCTGCTGGCGGAGAGCCGGCGCACCCAGCGGCTGTTCAACGTGGTGATGGGGGCCATCGCCGGCATCTCCCTGCTGGTGGGCGGCATCGGCATCATGAACATCATGCTTGCCACGGTGCTCGAGCGGACGCGGGAGATCGGCGTCCGCCGGGCCGTGGGCGCCCGGAGCTGGGACATCCGCTTCCAGTTCATCGTCGAGTCCTTCGCCATCAGCGTCATCGGCGGCCTCGCCGGCATCGCGGCCGGGCTGGTCCTGGCCCGCGGCGTCGCGGCCTACGCCGGCTGGGAGACGATCGTCACCAGCGCCTCGATCGTCCTCTCGACCGGCGTGGCCATGGTGGTGGGGCTCGCCTCGGGGATCTACCCGGCCTCGCGGGCCGCGGCGCTCGATCCCATCGAGGCGCTGCGGTACGAATGAGGGTCCTCATCCTCGGCGGCACCCGCTTCGTCGGCCGGCACCTCACCGAGGCCGCGCTGGCGGCGGGGCACCGGGTGACCCTGTTCAACCGCGGGCGGACGAGCCCCGGCCTGTTTCCCGAAGCCGAGCACATCCAGGGAGACCGCGGGCGCGACCTCTCCCTCCTGGAAGGCCGCCGGTGGAACGTCGCGATCGACGTCAACGGCTATCTGCCGAAAGAAGTGCGGGCCTCGGCGCGGCTCCTGGCCGGAGCGGTCGAGAGCTACGTCTACATCTCCACCATCTCCGTCTACTCCGACTTCAAGACCCCGGGACTTCGCGAGGACGCGCCGCTGGAGCCGCCGGAGCCTGGGGATGAGACGCTCGACCAGGTCCCGCCCCGCGGCTACGGCAGGCTCAAGGCGCTCTGCGAGCGCAGGGTCGAGGAGGCGGTGCCCGGCCGGACGCTCGTCGTGCGGCCCTGCATCGTGGTGGGGCCCTGGGATCCAACGGGCCGTTTCTCCTACTGGGTGGAGAGGTCCTTTGGGGGTGGCGAGGCGCTGGCGCCCGGACGGCCCGACCGGCCCGTGGAGCTGATCGACGCCCGCGACCTCGCGGCCTGGGTGGTGAGGATGGCGGACCGCCGCGAGACCGGCATCTACAACGCCACCGGGCCGGAGAGCACCCTGACGATGGGGGAGATGCTGGAGGCATGCCGGGAGGAGACGGGTGGGAGCACGAGCTTCACCTGGGTGTCCGACACCTTTCTCGCGGAGCGGGACGTCCGGCTACCCTTCTGGCTTCCCGAGGAGAGGTTCGGCTACAACCTCACGGATCACGGCCGGGCCGTCTCCAAGGGCCTCACCTACCAGCCCCTCGCCAGGACCATCCGTGACGTCCACGACTGGGTCTCCGAGGACCCGGAGGCGCGCAAGCCCTTCGATTTCCCGCCCGAGCGAGAGGCGGAGCTCCTGCGGGCGCGGTACGGCGGAACCGTCTCCCCTTGAGCATCTGGTAACATTCTTCCCAATCGCCACGCCAACAGGCAAGGCCATGAAGAAAGCTCCCTGGTTCCTGCTGATCGCGGGGCTGATGGTGGGCTATCCGGCGGCGCGGTTCGCCGCGACCCCGGAGAAGACTCCCGCCAAGGCGCCCCAACCGTCCGCCCCTCCCACCGGGACGGCGCCGGTGCCCTGTGCCGGGCCGCGGTGCGAGCCGCTGCGCGTGCTGGGGGAGTTCTTCGGGTTGCCGCCGGGCACGGCGGAGCCCGCGACGCTGGCCGGCGCGGCGCAGAAGGCCGGCTATGGCCTGCGCTTCCTGGTCGCCCTCGCGCCGTCTCCCCCGGACCCGCGGCTGGATCAGGCCCTGGAAGCCGTGCAGCGCGGCTTCGCCCAATCCGGCTATCTGGTAGATCGGGTCTGGTTGCCGTGGAGGGGTGAGGAAGGGAAGCGGGAGGCGGCCTCGCAGGCGGCCCCGGGCCTTCTGCTCTTCCGCCAGCAATGGGCGGACGGCACGCGCACGCTGGCCCTCGTCTTCCTGGTGGGCGAGACGCCGAAGGCGGGAATCCAGAAGGACGCCTTTCGCGAGGCCCTGGACCTGATCGCCGGGCTCCAGCCAGCCGACGGGCTCCAGTCAGCCGACGACCCGGCGCAGGGCACGCTGGTGCGGCTGCTGGGACCGTCGTTCTCGGGCTCGGCCGAGTCGCTGCGGGTGGCCGTGGAGCGCTGGCGGGAGGAGCACCCCGGGCTGCTCCGTTTCGAGGCGGCCACCGGCTCGGCCACGGCGGGCGGGCTGGAGGCGCTCTTCGCGGAGATGGGGGTCGACTTCTGCCGCACCGTCCTGCCGAACGACGTGCTGAACGACCGGGCCTTCGATTTCCTGCGCGACGAGATGGGCTGGGACCTCCGCCGCATCGCCCTGCTCACCGAGGCCGACACGGCCTACGGCCGCAGCGTTCTGGAAGCGGAGGGCGAGGCGAATCCCCGCGGGCGGCCGGTGCTGGTGCCGTTCCCCAGCCACATTTCGGAGCTGCGCAATGCCGCCGCCGCGGCGAAGGAGAGAGAGGAGGAGAAGAGCGCCGGCGGGGGGGCCGCGATCCCCACCGGCCGGCGGGTGCTGGGGCTCGACCTCGCCGATGCCGACCGGCCCGCCGATCTCGTCCCCACCTTCAGCCCGCAGAACCTGCGGAGCAACGACCTGATGCTCGCCAACCTGCTGGAGACCATCTCCCGCGAGGGCATCCGCTACGTCGGCATCCTGGCGACCGACGTCAAGGACAAGCTGTTCCTGGCCGAAAAGGTCCGGGAGCTCGCCCCCGACGTCGTCCTCTTCACCTTCGACAACGACCTCCTCTTCGCTCACCCGCAGTACGCCGAGACCCTGGACGGCATGCTCGTCTTCACCAGCGCTCCGCTCTTCACCGAGGGCGCGCCCTGGCTGGCGGCCTCGCTGCGGGCGGGCACGGGGCGCGAGCGGCGGCAGTTCACCAGCGAGCTTCAGCAGGGGGACTACGAGGCCGTGCGCCATCTGCTGGGAGCGAGCCCCGTGTCCCAGCCCCAGGCCTGGATCGCGGCGGTGGGCAACGGCTCCCTCTGGCCGGTGGCCCGTCTGCCCGTGAAGGCGGGAACCGCCCGGCTCTGCGGCGAGCCCGTGCCGCAAGGCAGCCGGTCGGGGATGGAGGGCAACGGCTTCGCGGGCAAGGACGACCTGCAGGTGCTGCTCGTGGCCCTGCTGCTCGCCGTGCTCTGGACGCGCCTCTACCGGGCGGCTCTGCTGAAGCCGGTGGCGGGCGCGCCCATGGACTACGTGCCCGGCAACCGGCGCCTGCTGGTGCTGGGGTCTATCCTCCTCGCCCTGGCGGCCGGCGTGCTGCTGGCCGTGGGCAGCGTGCCCCTGTGGGCCCAGGGCCTGGCCCTTGCCCACCGGCAGGTGAGCTGGGAGCCGACGCAGATCGCCTACCTGTCGGCGCTGGCCCTGGTCTACGGGCTGCTGGTGTACGGCACCGCACGCTCGGCCCACCCATCGGCCCGCCGCTCGGCCCGTAACGGGATAGGAGCGGCGCGAGGGCTCGCCTGGGCGCTGGCCGGGGCCGCGGCCCTGGCGCTGCTCGCCGGCGGGCTGCGCTGGCTCTGCATGCCGGCCGGCCAGGTGGAGCTGTTCCATCTGCGGGCGCGGGCGTTCTCCTCGGGCCTGTCGCCCCTGGTCTCCCTGGCGGCCGTGGGCTGCGCCATCTACGCCTGGCTGCTCTGGGAGCTGAAGCGCCGCCGGCTGATGGCCCGGCAGGCCACGGACTGCCCGCTGCCGGCGCTGGGCGATCCGGCAGTCGAGGGGTGCGAGCCGATCCTCAAGGCAATCCGCGAGCTGCTCATCCGCACCTTCCCCATGGACCGCCGGTTCTGGCTGCTGCCCGCCATCGCCTTCATCCCGCCGGTCTCGCTCCTGTGGACGACGGTGCAGCCGGTGACGGAGACGCACGGCTACGGCCGGCTGTTCATCCTCTTCCTGGCGCTCGCCCTGGCGCTGGCGGCGCTCTCCTACTTCCGGTTCTTCTGGCTCTGGCGGTGGACCTTCCGGCTCCTGCGCCGTCTGGACAACGCCTCGCCCGAGCTGGCGGCGTCGTTCAAGGAGGTGGCGAAGGAGTTGGAGTGGCGGCCGATCCAGTCCTTCGGCTGGCAGATCCCGGCGTTCAAGACGCCCATCCTCTCCGTGCGCAAGCTGATCGCCCTGGAGGCCGCCGGCAAGGTCGTCATCCCCGGCGGCGCCAAGGCGCTCGACGCCAGGCTGCGCGAGGTCTTCGCCCACGAGCGGGACAACGGCTCGCCCCAGGAGATCGCGGCGCGCAACGGGCTGGAGGAGACCTTCCGCCAGGTCTGCCTCGATCTCGGCGACCGCTCCGGCGACGAGCAGGTCCGCCAGTTCCTCGCCCTGCGGGTGGCGGCGTGGCTGCGCTACGTCTTTGCTCACATGCGGAGCTGCCTGATCGGCGCCCTCGCCTGCGGCCTGCTCTGCCTGGTGGGAGTCTCGGCCTACGCCTTCCAGCCGAAGCAGTTCGTCACCCTGGCGGTCTGGCTGGCGCTGGCGGCGGCCGTGGGCCTGACCCTCCTGGTGTTCCTCCAGATGGACCGCAACGACACCCTGAGCCGCATCGGCGAGACCACGCCGGGGAAGGTGAGCTTCGACCTGCCCTTCTTCTCCAAGCTCTTCACCTACGTGGGCATCCCCGCCCTAGGCCTGATCGCCACCCAGTTCCCCGAGGTCGGCCGGCTCCTGGGGCGCCTCGCCGACCAGTTGCTGCGGGTGGCGGGGGGAGGGTAGGGGCCCGGCCCGTGCTAGAGTTTCCCGCCGCAGTTTCTGATTGAATTCCAGGAGGTTCTCGATGACGAAAGCGACGTGCATCCAGCTCGCGGCGGGCCTGGCCCTGATGGCCGTCCCGGCGCTGGCGCAGCAGGACTTTTCGAAGGTGGAGATGAAGGTGGTGCCGGTCTCGGGCAACATCTACATGCTGGAGGGCGCGGGTGGCAACATCGGCGTGTCGGCGGGCCCGGACGGCATTCTGATCGTGGACGATCAGTACGCTCCCCTGGCGGAGAAGATCAAGACGGCCCTCAAGGGGATCAACCCGGGCCAGCTCAAGTTCGTCCTCAACACCCACTACCACGGCGACCACACGGGGGGCAACCCGACGTTCGGCCCCGAGGCGCCCATCATCGCCCAGGAGAACGTGCGGAAGCGCCTGGAGTCCGGGACCATGGTCCGCGGCGAGAAGGTCGAGGCCATGACGGCCGCGGGCCTGCCGGTGATCACCTTCGAGGAGGCGGTCTCCGTCCATTTCAACGGCGAGGAGATCAAGGCGATCCATTACCCCCATGGCCACACGGACGGCGACAGCATCATCTTCTTCACCAAGTCGAACGTGATCCACATGGGCGACGACTTCTTCGTCGGCCGCTTCCCGTTCGTCGACCTGGACAACGGCGGCAGCGTCCAGGGCCTCACCGACAACGTGGCGAAGGTGATCGCGAAGGTGCCGGCCGGCGCCAAGATCATCCCCGGCCACGGCAAGGTCTCGACCCTCGACGACCTCAAGAAGTACCACTCCATGCTGGTGGAGACGACCGGTATCGTGCAGAAGCAGATGGACGCCGGCAAGACCCTGGAGCAGATCCAGGCCCAGGGCTTGCCCGAGGCGTGGAAGGAGTGGGGCGGCGGCTTCATCAAGACCGACTTCTGGCTCGCCACCCTCCACGAGAGCCTGCAGGCCGGGAAGAAGAACCCGGCGGGCTCGACGCACCACTGACGCCCCTACGGCGCCGGCAGCCCCTTCACGGCGTCCACGAACGCCCTGGCGTTCTCGACCGGCACCATCGGCAGGATCCCGTGCCCCAGGTTCACGATGTGCCCGCCGCCCCGTCCCTGCTCGACGAGGGCGGCGGTGCGGCGCTGGATCTCGGCGATCGGCCCGAGGAGGGCCGCCGGATCGAGGTTCCCCTGGAGGACCTTGGAGCCCACGGCCTGCCGGATCTGGCCGAGCGGCTGGCGCCAGTCGACGGAGAGCACGTCGACGTCCAGCTCCCGCGTGGCGGGCAGGAGATGGGAGCCGCCGTTGATGTAGTAGATCAGGGGCACCTGGCCCTTGAGCGCCGCCACGATCCTGGCCAGGGGCGGCAGGGCGAGGGCGCGCCAGCGCTCGAGGTCGAGCAGGCCGCCCCAGGTGTCGAAGAGCTGGAGGGCCTGGGCGCCGGCCGCGATCTGGCCCTGGAGGTAGGCGATCGAGGTGTCGGCGATGCGGTCGAGGAGCACGGCGAGGCCCTCGGGGTCGCCGTAGCTCCAGGCGAGCAGGTGCTCGAAGTGCTTCGAGCCGCCGCCCTCGACGAGGTAGGCGGCGAGCGTCCACGGCGTGCCGCCGAAGCCGAGCACGGGCACGCGGCCGTCGAGCTCGCGGCGCACCAGGCGCATGGCGTCGAAGACGTAGCCGAGGGTCTCCTCGACCTCGGGCGTGCGCAGGCGGGCGATGTCCTCGCGGGTGCGCACGGGATTGGGGAAGCTCGGGCCGTCCCCCTTGACGAACTGGAGCTCGGCGCCCATGGCCTCGAGGGGGAGCAGGATGTCGGCGAAGAGGATGGCGGCGTCCACGCCGATGATGTCCACGGGCTGGATCGTCACTTCCGCCGCCAGCTCGGGGGTCTTGCAGAGGGTGAGGAAATCCACCTTCTGGCGGATCGCCCGGTATTCAGGGAGGTAGCGGCCGGCCTGGCGCATGATCCACACGGGCCGGCGCTCGGTCGCCTCCCCACGGCAGGTGCGTAGGAATAGGTCGTTCACGGGCGGGAGGATAGCATCCCCCCGCCCGTGGCTCTCACGTTACGGCTGGAACCCCGTCCGGTCCTGCAGGCCGCTGAGGTCGTCGGAACCCGGCGGCACGGCGGGCAGGAAGTACGTCTTCTGGATCCCCGTGCTGATCTGCTGCACGTCCACCTCGACCTGCGAGGGGGTGAAGCGGACGATGGTCGGCCAGAGGAAGCCGTTGGGCCGCGGGCCCACGATACGGATGAACACCTCCGACCGTCCGGCCGCGGCGCCGCTCACGCAGAGCGTCTCGGGGATGCAGGTGTTCTCCTTCCGGCCCTGGATGGTGGCGGCGCCTTGCGGGGTGATCCGTACCCGGAAGCGGAAGTCGGGGAAGCTGGCCGAGGTCAGGAAACCCCCGCTGCCGTCCCCGCCGAGGGTCGTCGCCGTCGCCTCGTTGGAGTACGGCGAGTCGCCGTTGGCGTTGCGGGCGCGGACCCGGAAGGTGTAGGCCGTGCCGGGCGTCAGGTTGGTGATCGTGGCGCCGGTAGAGTTGGCGCCGACGGCGCCGAGGTCCTGGAAGGCCTGGCCCGCGCTCCTGCCCTGGATGACGAAGCCGGTCTCGTTGGCCGACCGGTCCTGCCAGTCGAGGTCGATCTCGGTGGTGGACGCCGCCGTCGCCACCAGGGCCGAGGGTGCGGCCGGCGTTCCGACGCCGCCTCCCGTGCCGGAGCAGGCGAGGGTGATCGAGTAGTCGCCCGTCTGGTTGGGGGAAGCGTTGGCGCCGATCGCCCAGGCTCCCGAGCCGTTCAGCGGATAGACCACCCGGGCGTTCGAGCCGCCGGCGCCGTCGTCGTTCTGCGCCGCGGTCTGGGACTGGGGATTGAGTAGAAAGAGGTAGGAATCTACCTGGTTCGACGTCATCGTGACCGTGACGGTCTGCCCCGAGGTGCCCTGGAACTCCCAGAAATCGATGCGGGAGTCGTCAGCCAGTTGGCAATCCTGAGCCGTCAGGGTGCCGCTCACCGTCTGGCCGCAGGAGATGCTGCCGAAGTGATCGCAGACGTGGGTCTTGGTGGTGAGCTCGGGGTTGATCTCGAATTCCGCCGCTTTACCCGCCTTGGCGGCCGAGGCGGCCTCGAGCCGCAGACGTGCCGGGTCTTCCTTCACCTGCTGCCCGAGGACGGGCAGGGCCAGCAACAGGGCGCCCAGACAGACGGCGGCCCCGGTCGTTCTCTTCACATGTGATTTCATCGAGTTTCTCTCCTTGCAAGTGCCCTCATGGCGCTGTTCTCTGCAAGAAGCTTGCTCAGGTGGTTGGGGTACACTTGCGATCCGATGTTGAGATTGGTTGCCTATGCACCGGATGGCGTCCGGCGATTCCCTGTCCACCGGAGCGAGCTGATCATTGGAAGCTGGCCCGAGTGCGACATCCATCTGCCTTACACGGGGGTGGCCCAGCGGCACGCGCGGCTCCTCTACGACGGTAACGAGCTGAGGATCGAGGATCTCGGCACCCGCAAGGGCATGCTGGTGAGCGGGCGCAAGGTGCGGGAGGCCCTGCTGGAGGTGCTGGACGAGATCCGGCTGGGCGGCGTGACCCTGCTGGTGGAGGACATCGTCCCCCTGCCGGAGAAGGACGCCGCGCCGCCTCCCGAGGAGAAGCCGGCGGACGGCCCGCCCCGGATCACCTCGTGCCGCATGATCGAGCACCTGAACCGCATCAGCGAATGGGTGCTCGCCGACGCCGAGAGCCGTACCACCTCCGAGGCCCTGGTCACCGACGTGCTGGCGGACTTCGGCGGCGGCGCCCTCTTCCTCCTGACGGGGGAGCTGGAAGGAGCCGGCCTGAAGCTGGTGGTGACCAGCGATCCGGCGTGGCTGGCGGGCGGCGAGCGGCTGCTGGATCAGCTCCTCAAGCACCGCGAGACCAACCGCAGCCTGGAGAAGGGAGGCTTCTTCCAGGGTGAGCTGGGGGACGTGCCCAGCGTCGTCTTCTATCAGTCCTTCATCGCCCTCGACCGCGGCTACACGCTGCTCGCGGCATTCCCGCGGTTCAACCCCGAGAGCTGGTCGCCGGCCGCCTCGCTGAGCACCCTCGGGCACCTCCTGGTGCTGGGGCTGGTGCACCACGTGGGGTGGTACGAGCCGATCCTGCCGGGCCATCCGGGCCAGCAGACCCTGACGCTGGACCCCAACCTGGTGGTGGGCGAGTCGCAGATGATGAAGCAGGTCGTCGAGCAGCTCCGCGCCGCCGTCGATCCGCCCGTCCACGTGCTGCTGTGCGGCGAGCCCGGGGTGGGCAAGGACCTGCTGGCCCGTTCGCTCCATCTCTCGGGACCGCGGCGGCACGGCCCCTTCGTGATCGCGGGCTGCGGCGGCGCCAAGGTTCAGCAGATCGAGGCGGACCTCTTCGGCGCCGAGATCCCGGGCAAGGGCGGCCCCGTGCGCCGCGAGGGCAAGCTGGTGCTGGCCCACGGCGGCACCCTCTTCCTCGACGAGATCGAGCAGCTTCCGATGGAGCTCCAGGCCCGGCTGGTGCGTTTCCTGCGCTCGGGCGAGGTGGAGCCCGCCGGCAGCAACGAGAGCCATCCGGTGGACGTGCGGCTGGTGGCGGGGAGCCGCACGACGCTCGACTCGGTGGTCGCCCGCGACCTCTTCCGGGTGGACCTCGCGTACCGTCTCTCGCAGTTCACGATCGAGGTGCCGCCCCTGCGCGAGCGGCGCGAGGATCTGCCGCTGCTGATCCAGTCCTACATCAACAAGTTCTGCCACGAGACGGGCAAGCGCATGCAGGGGATCACGGTCAAGGCGATGTCGGCCCTCCTGAGCTACGACTATCCGGGCAACCTGGCGGAGCTCGAGAACGTCGCCCGGCACCTCGTCTACATGTCCCCCGCGCAACGGCCGGTGGACGTCAACCTGCTGCCGGAGCGGGTGCGCAATGGTCCGATCGCGGCCACCACGCGGGTGGACACGGCCTCGGACCTCGAGCTGGACCGCCTGGTCAGCGGCGCCGAGCAGGTGGCCATCCGCGAGGCCCTGCGGCGCACCAATGGCAACAAGTCCCAGGCCGCCCGCCTGCTGGGGCTGTCGCGCAACGGCTTGGCGATCAAGATGGAGCGCTACGGGTTGAACAAGACGTAGTCAGGGAGCCGGCTCCGTCGCCACGGCCACGATCAGCCGCACCAGCGACTCCAGGTCCCGCAGGTCCGCCACCTCGACAGGGGAGTGGGAGTAGCGCCCCGGCCAGGAGAAGGGGAGCATGGCCACGCCGTCCGGAAGGAACGCCATGCCGTCCGTGGCGCCGCCCGTGAAGCCCACCTGCGCGGGGATGCCGTTGCGCTCCGCCAGGGCGAGGAAGCGGTCGACCAGCTCGCGTGGGGCGTAGTAGCCGTTGTCCATGGCGCGGAGCACGGGTCCCTGCCCGAGCCGGGCGTCGGCGAAGCGCTTCGACTCGATGGGCGAGTCCGCGGAGACGAAAGTATCGACGGGGTGCACGGCCCCGAGGTCCCGCATCCGCTCGGCGAGGGCCCGGACGCCGTTGAGCCCCACCTCCTCCTCGACGGACCAGGCGAAGGTGACGCGGCGGCGGAGCTTCGCGGGATCGATGCGGCGCAGGGCGAGCAGCAGGGCCGTCGAGCCCACCCGGTCGTCGAAGCTCCTGGCGAGCATCCGGTGCCGGCCGATCCGCAGCATGCGCTTCGGCATGGTCACAGTGCTTCCCGCTCGAATGCCCAGGGCTTCAGCCTCCTTCGCGGAGGAGACGCCGAGGTAGGCAGTGGGGGCGTTCGACAGCGCCCACTGGCTGGAGGTCCACCAGTCTTCGCGCGGCTCGAACACGGCCGGAACGGCGCCGCGGTCGCCGTGGACCAGGGCGGCCTGCGCCTCCCAGACGGAGCGCAGGAGACCGCCACGGGTCTGGAGGCGGAGCCGGCCGTCGGGCATCACCTCCTCGACGCGGAAGCCGACCTCGTCCATGTGGGCCACGAAGAGGATGGGATCGCCGCCGCTCCCCAGGGTCACGGTGACGTTCCCCTTGGCGTCGGTCTCCGGCTTCGCCCAGGCCGGCAAGTTGCGGAGCACCTCTTCACGGACGGCAGCCTCGGCGCCGCTCACCCCGTAACGGGCAATCAGCGAGGCCAGGAGCCTGGCCTCCTCCTCATGCCCGGTGGCGGGCTCGGCGATCTCCGGTGAAGCGGGCAGCGGAGGCACGGCGGCAGTCGTGCTTGGTTTGCCGCCCAGGGCGGTGAGGATGGCATCCGACAGCGCCTTGGCATCCCGGAGGGAGACCGTCTCGACGGGCGTGCCCGGATAGCGGGCGGGCAGGCCGAGATATGCCACTCGGGCCGTGCCCCAATCGGCCGTCCCCGCCATGCCCCCTTCCGGCTCGAAATGGGGGGCTGAGGCGCCGCCGGAGAGCGCCGCCGGCAGCTTGCCGGAGCCGATCGGTCCCGTGCCGGGGGCAGGCAGCGGCTTCGGAGCCGGCGGAGCGTCCTGAACCTTTTCCCAGCCGAACCCGGGCGCCAGCAGGAGGACGTCCTGGAACGGCCCCCGCTCGCGGAGGACGTGGAGGAGACCGGCGCGGTTGAGGCCGTCGAGCGCGGTCCAGGCGAAGACGACGGTGCCCGTTCCTGGTGCCGTCCGGTAGCGCCGGGCCGCGTCCGCGAGGGCGGCGCACGACGCCTTGACGGTGGCGGCGGGGGCGGCGACCAGCCCTCCGGCCAGCCGGGAAGGCCGCCGGATCAGCGCCACGGGGTCCATCAGGCGGATGCCGAGCTCCGCCACCTCGGCCGTGTTCTCGGCCCCGACGTCGATATAGAGGTCCTCGACCGAGAAGGGCCGCTCCCTCCCCGGGCCGTCCTCCTGCTGGAGATGGACCGACGGCAGGGCCACGGCCCCCGCCCGCCACCCGCGAGAGCCGCCGATCACCACCGTGTTCCCCTCGAACGATTGCGTCCAGAGGGCCCCGGCGCCGCCGCCGGCGGGGACGACCCGCAGGTAGCCGTCCTCTCGAATCCCGCTGACCACGAACCCCGGCTCGCCCAAAGCGCAGGCGACGAGCCGCCGCGGCTCTCCGGCGCCCACGGTGAGCGCGACGTTGCCGAGGACGTCGCGAGTTGCCGGAAGACCCGCCAGGCGGCTGGCGATGAAGTCGGCCGCCGCGCTTTCCCGGCCCGAAACGGCAATGACCTGGAGGAAGGCCTGAACTTCGTCGTCGAGGGTGACGGCGGGGGCGGGGGTGGTCAGGAGAAGAAGCAGGGAGGCAGCCGCGAACGCGGATTTCATGCGCCTCATTCTATGGCGATGGCCGGTTCGTCCGAGAATTCCAGGGGGACAAGCTCCTTGCGTACAGACCTCAGGAACATCGTTTCAGCCTTATCGAAGGCCTGAGCGCTTACGGGCATTACGAAAAGGACGGTGTCGTACTCTAAGGACAGGGGCCACTTCAGATCTTCCAGATACAAGATCTCCCTGACTGTATTGACGGGGCCGTCGAGCAGCAAAAGAAGATTCACGTCGCTTCCATCGCGTGCATCGCCCTTGGCATACGAGCCATAGAGGAGAAGGCCTCGGAAGCGCTCTCCGTAGAGATCCTTGAGACCTTGCTCCAGTCTCTGAACGGCTTCCCGAAGGGAGGGCGGGAGATGTTGCATGGCAGTCCGATTGTACAGGACGGCAGTTCTCACATGGTGAAAGGCCCGGGGCACGTTTAGAATGGACGTCAGGAGGCGCCTCATGGAAGATACCCCGATCGATTGGCAGTCCTATATCTCGGTAGACCTCGCGGTCTGTCACGGGAAGGCCTGCATCAAGGGCACTCGGGTCATGGTCTCGGTCGTGCTCGACAACCTGGCTGCCGGCATGGCTCCCTCTGAGATCCTCCGCAGCTATCCTTCTCTCTCCCGAGAGGCTATCCAGGCGTCCATCGCCTACGCGGCGGAATTGGCGCGCGAGCGTGTGGTTGCGCTCCCGGCGTAAGCCACCGTATGAAATTCAAGACTGACGGCGGCTGACCCCGCGTCCCGCCCGTCCGTCCACCCGAGTAGAATACCGGTCATGACCACGACCACCGCCGCCCCCGCCTCGACCGCCCGTCCCCGTACCGTCCGCGCTCCCCGGGGCACGGAGATCTCCTGCCGCGGGTGGCAGCAGGAGGCCGCGCTGCGGATGCTGATGAACAACCTCGACCCCGAGGTGGCCGAGCGGCCGGAAGAGCTGGTGGTCTATGGCGGG
>Ga0126305_10000789_pt1 | contig 13730 bp, 5 predicted proteins | sample Plot26_FD_92536 | JGI IMG/M metagenome (GOLD analysis project Ga0126305, IMG submission 92536) | Serpentine soil microbial communities from UC McLaughlin Reserve, CA, USA - Plot26 | ecosystem: Environmental > Terrestrial > Soil > Grasslands | place: USA: UC McLaughlin Reserve, Lake County... | reverse complement strand
TTCATTACCGGGTTTACATCTACCTGGTCGGTCCTTTCACTTCCTTTTAACGCGTCGAAACCAAGGACACTTCCCCACACCCAATTACTGCCTCCCTCATACCAGCTTCCCTGGCGGCCATCAAGTGATGCGTAAGTGCTGATCAGCATTCCATTGATACCTTTCTTATTTGCTAATTGATTTTCACTATACACACCCTGTGGTGGACGATCAAGAAATGACTTTTTGCAGGAAATCAAAATGATCGCCGAAGTTGTAAGTAGTGTAAGTGAAAATATTATGAGTTTATTTTTCATATATAATTCATTTTTTTTAATTAGAAATTAATCGTTAACCCCAAAATCCATTCCCTCGGATTAGGAAATCCTGTGCGATCAACACCAATGTACTGATCCGTACCATTACCTGAAAGAAGATTAATATCGGGATCAGGACCTGTATAGTTGGTGATCGTAAATAAATTTTGTCCCTGCAGATAGATCCGAACATTGGACATTTTCCCTTTATCAGCTATTTTTTTAGGTAATGTATATCCAATCTGGAGTGTCTTTAGACGCAAATATGAACCGTCTTCTACGTAATATGAGTTAGAATTTCCCAAAACGAAGCTTGTAAATCCATTCTCTGCTGGAACACCTGACAACCTTGGAAGTTTAGCGTCCATATGAGTCGGCGTCCATGTATCATTTAAAACTCTTGGGCTAACACCACCTACAAATACCCTCATATCCGTATAATATTTTGTGTAATTATAAAGTTCACCACCCTGGCTCCAGAACAAGAACCCCGTAAAATCAAAACTTTTATAAGTTAAGTTAAGATTGAATCCCATTTGAAAATCAGGATGTGGGTCGCCAAGAATAGTTCTGTCAAGCGGTGTTATATTACCATCTCCATTGATATCTTCATACATCCATGTGCCTACCTGGCCAGGCTGCCCGCCTATTTTACTGCCTTTAAGCACGTCATCTGTTGTATTGTAAAATCCGATGATCTTATAGCCAATAAATGAAGACACAGGAATTCCCTGCTTGGTGATCAAAGCATTCGACAGGCGGTCAAGCGATTGATTGAAAACACTTCCCTCTTCGTTGGTATAAACCAATTCGTTTTTATAATGTGAGAAGTTTACGGAAGCCACGTACTTCAAATCTTTGGTGATGTTTCCCCGGTTATTAACGGACAGTTCGTAACCCGTATTCCGCATTTTGCCAATGTTGATAAAGGGTTGGGTGACGTTTGGCTCAAGGCTATTCCGTACTCTTCGAATCAATAGGTCCTTTGTATCATTTCTAAACACGTCAGCTGTAAAATCCCATTTCCCGTTGAGGATTGTAAGATCCAAACCCAGATTGGCTGTTTCTGTAGCTTCCCATTTTGTTGATGGGTTCCCAAGGCTAGCAGCACCATATCCCTGTGTAGAAATACTATTGGAGCCAGTGATGTCATAATAATTAACATTCACATTTGAGGCAAAAGTGGAATAGGCATTTGCTCCACCAACATTACTAATACTTCCAACTTTACCCCAACCAGCACGCAATTTCAAATCGGTGATCCAGGTAGAAGATTTCATGAAATTTTCTTCTGAAACCCTCCAACCAAGGCCAACTGAAGGAAAATTCGCATAACGTTCTTCAGGGCCAAATACAGAAGCACCATCCCTTCTCATCGTGGCACTTAAAAGATATTTTCCTTTAAAGGCATAATCAAGTCTTCCAAATATTGAATAGATAGCACTTTCACCAAGGTTATAAGTATAGGTAGTTCTCTGCGGAATACCAGAAGTATTCAGAGTTATGAACGTAGGATCTTCAAAATCAAATCCCACACCTGTTCCACCAGCACCCCTGCTCTTGTTTTTTATTGCTTCAGTACCTACCAATAATTTCACATCGTGATTTGTAGCTATTACTTTCTGGAAATTAAGCGTATTGGTCCAGGTCCAGTTGATAAATGTAAAACCCTGTTCCTGCAGATCAGTTGCTACCTGGTTTTCTGAACGTTCATATGTTTTACGATTAATAGTTTTTTGAAACTGGCTTCCATTGTCGATACCGAAAGAGGTTCGGGCAGTTAAATAATCAGTAAATAAAACTTCAGCAAAGAAATTACCAAAGATCTTGTTCACCAGATTTTTATTGTCTTTTTGTCTGTACAACAAAGCCACCGGGCTGTTTCCATTTCCTGATTCGCCAACACCATTACCACCCCAGCCTCCCTGAATATCATATACCGGTATATAAGGCACCATTCTAAAAGCGGAAGACCATGCACCGCCTTCACTTCTCTGGTCATTACCTAAACGATCTTCATAACTGATCTGCAAATTTTCACCAAAACGGAGCCAATTAACAGGCTTAAAAGAAGTATTCACCCTTGCAGTGTAGCGTTTATAATTTGTATATATAAAAGTACCCAGCTGTTGAAAATAATTCGCACCAAAGGTATAGAGTGCTTTATCCGAACCACCTGAAGCAGTCACCTGGTGACTTTGCATAAGACCATTTCTTGTGATCTCATCAAACCAGTTGGTACCTTCCGGAGTAGTTTGTAATATTTGATAAAAAGGTTTGGTTGGATCTATATTATATAAAGCAGGGTTTGCTCTTGGATCGTTGGCAGGTACACCGCCTTTAAATGCATCACTAACAATAATATAGCCAGGTAGCTTATAAGAACCCTGGGTCCCAAAAACACGAAGTGTAGAACCTGGCGCAGAACTTCGTTCTAAATATTGGACATACTCTGAATTATTCAACAGATCCGGCTTCATGTCGTCTGATATCTTTTGAACGCCAACATATCCTTCATATGACACGCTAGTTCTGCCGGGCTTCCCCTGTTTGGTGGTAACGATCACTACTCCATTAGCGGCACGGGTTCCATAGATCGACGCAGAACTGCCGTCCTTTAAAATTTGAACCGATGCAACATCCATTGGGTTCAATTGGGAAGGATCTTGAGTAGGGACACCATCAATAATGTACAAAGGATTGTTGTTACCAAAAGACTGAAAACCCCTGATGCGTACAACGGCACCCGCACCAGGTGCGCCGGTGCTAGTTACCACAACACCCGCAGCACGGCCCTGTAATTGAACAGCCAGGTTTGAAGACGCCGTTTGTTTTAACTCTTTTGAGTCAATAACGGATACGGCGCCGATAATATCTTTTTTGCGCTGGGTGGAATAACCGGTAACGACCACTTCATTCAAAGAGGATACTACCGTAGCCAATGTAAGATCAACACTGGATTGATTGGAGACATCAACCTCCCGTGTTTCTAAACCGACATATGAAATAACCAATACTGATTTACCCGCAGGTACAGTAATGGAAAATGTTCCATCTGCCGCAGTTTGTGTAGCTACACTTGCATTTTTTACTGCAACGGTAGCACCTGCTACTGGTCCAGTGGCACTTTTTACAACGCCACTAACTTGCTTTTGCGCATTGGCAAAAAAAGCAAACAATAGCAAAATAATAGATAGAGTGAAATACCTTGCCGGAATGGCAAGAAGCCGGAGTTTTCTTTTCATAATACAAGCAGTTTTTAAAATTCTGTTAGAAGGATACAGCAATTTCCGGAAAAAAAAACGTAACTGTAAAATTTTTGTTAACTTTTTTTTTAACAGCCAAACACTTGTTTGCAATTTTCTCCAAAAAAATTAATCGTAACCGATCAAAACTGGGTTGCTTTTACAATTAAAAAAACATAGGAAAAAGGGTAATATAAACCAGTGACAATACAAATTGAGCAGAAAAAAATTAATCTTAACGAGGCAAAGTTCATCTATTGCATCTTTATTTTTCCGAAACACTTTTATTTTTTGTGAAACGATTGCATCAATTGATTTATCGATATAATCAGGCTGGGTGAGTAATTAGAAGGTGAAGCGACGATAGATCAATGTTAGGGCTTAACTTTTTAGAAGAACAAAATGTAACAAAGCTCTTATTTAATGCGTTTGTTTTGCGATTTGCTCTTTGGGGTAATTAGTAATATTAAATGCCTGTAAAGAATCGTTGTTGACAGCAACAAGAACTATTTTTTTACCATTTTGCATGCGAATCATAGCCATATCTTTTACATCGCCATTTAAAATAAATCCACTCTCTGCAGCTGGCACTGCAGTAAATGATCTGTTACCGGTACCTTTTAAAAAACATCCGTATGATGCATCGTATCTTCCATTCATTACTTCTGCCTGGTATTCGTTACCTGCCAAAAGCAAGTCTTTAAATCCATCGTTATCGAAGTCATCACAAATAATTGAATTTACGGGAGCAAATTGTGCCTCCATATTTAAAGGGTGTTTGATAAATTTTCCATTCCCAATATTTTCAAAAAAACAGCTTCTTGTTTCATCACACCGTAGTTGCAAAATATCTTTCTTTGATTTGTTGTTAAAAATCTTTTCGAATGTTGCATTTGAATAATCCTTGTAGTGAAGAAATTGTTTTTTAATCGCAGGCACCTGCTCTGAAAATTGACTTCTGCTGATACCAGGAAACAAATGCTTCTTGCCATCCATTCCTTTTATATAATAGAATAAAACAGGATCTATACTGCCATTGCCATCAATATCAGCAGCAAATAATTGCATTGGTTCAGTTGAACTTACCCGGTAAAGACAATTCAGACCAAGATTGCCGGCCACAATATCTATATCGCCATCATCATCAACGTCTGTTGCAACGAGGCTTCTCCACATTCCATTTGTTTGCGTGAGCCCTGTCGTTTCCGTCACTTCATTTAATTTACCCCGATCATTCTTAAAAAATCTAATTGGCATCCATTCACCGGCGATAATAAGATCTGTTTGCTTATCGTTATCAAAATCAACCCAGGCAGAAGAAGTGATCATTCCGGGTTTTTGTAAAGCAGGACAGGAACTTGCAGTAACATCAGAAAAAATCCCGTGATTATTTTGCAATATAAAGCTACGGGGTGATGATGGGTATCTAAGAGAAACACGGCCACCAATAAACAGATCAAGATCGCCATCTTCGTCATAGTCTCCCGCACTCACACATCCTGCAATTGTTCTCACTGAATCAGGTATTGCATTGCGTTGCAAATTCAAATGACCTTTTCCATCGTTCACATACAGACGTGGTTTATAATTATCCGACTTCTCACCAAATTGAACATCGCCACAAGTAACGAGCAGATCCAGATCGCCATCTTTATCAGCGTCAAATAATATACAATCCGTGTCTTCCTGGGACTTTACACTATCACTCAGATTTTTTGAAACAAATGTCCCGCGCGGTTCCTGCATAAAAATTTTTCCTGAATAATTTAACCCTCCGCCAATAAAAAAATCCGTGTACCCGTCGCTGTTCATATCTCCGGTGGTTATAAAAGGTCCTAATTGGGAATACTTCTGCGGTAGTAATCGCTGAACGGCATAGTCATAAAAAGAGCTTTCCTGGTGCCTGTACAATATATTTGATGAAGAAGATATGTCCGAAAAAAGAATTTCCTGCTTACCTGCTACTTCAGGAGTGTTCATTTCCGCATTTTGCAATGAAAGTATCAACGTTGTATCGGCTATTACATTCTGTAATACTTGTTTTTCGTTGCCTGGCCATATGATCACCAATGAATCCAGGTGATCATTTTTTCCTAATCCGAAAAGTATTTTCTGATCGACCGAAGAACAATAGCCTCTCACAGGGTATTGTTCCTGCACCTGGATATCACCATTGTTAAATGCAAAAATTTTTGCACCAAAGCCGTGTTTGTTCAGACTGTCTCCTTTCAATTGGATCGAAATATAATGAGATGAAGATGATCTGTTGTTTTGGTAAGTATTATTGATAAAAATAAAAGCGCTTTTGTTGATATTATTAACTACAAGATCAAGATCGCCGTCATTGTCGAGGTCAGCATAAGCCGCACCATTTGACATAGACGGCTCGTTGATCCCAGCGCTTTCTGATTCATCAGAAAAAGTCAGATCATGTTTGTTAATGTATAGATAATTAGGCAGATCAATATGCTTGAGCGATGATAGTTTTTTTCTGATCAGTTTTTTTTGTTCGTCCCCGCTCATTGAGTTGTTGAATACGCTATTACTGAATTCCAGGAAATCGCCGTTAATAAAATCTCTGCCTACTCCATTAGTTATATGAATGTCCTTCCATCCATCATTATTAAAATCTGCTAACAACACACTCCAACTCCAATCGGTTGCTTCTATACCGCTCAACTGTCCTATCTCGCTGAAAAAAGGAATACTTGTATCACCTTTCAGACGGTTACCCATATTCAGCTGAAGCGTGTTTCGCATAAACTCCGGCTCATAGCCCATGTTACGTTCCGCCTGGTACCGGTCATAATTCATAAAAGAGAAAGAAGTTTTCTTCCTTTCATTGTATTCCGGAAGCATATCAAGTGTAAGAATATCCGGCAAGGCATCATTATTGATATCTGCAGCATCGGCCCCCATACTTGAATAACTCTGGTGCCGGAACGTTTTGTCAATGCAGTTTGTAAATGTTCCATTGCGATTATTCAACCACAGCATATCATTTGAAATAAAATCATTGGCTACATAAACGTCAGGCCATCCGTCATTATTAAGATCGCTTACCGAAACACCAAGACTCAATCCATCATCTTTAATCCCGGCTTGTAGTGAAACTTCTGAAAAAACCGAATGCCCGGCATTTGTACTATCTCCATTATTCCTGTACAGTTTATCATTGGCCGGCGAATGTCCGCTTCGGTCGCGGGGAACAATATTGTTTGCATTGCCGGAGTTTAATAAATAATTGGCAAGATACATATCGAGATCGCCATCCTTGTCATAATCAAAAAATACGGCTTGTGTAGAGTAGCTTGTATCTGCAAGGCCATAGCTTCCCGCCTCTTCTTTAAAAGTGAGATCATGCTGGTTGATGAATAAAAGATTTTGTGCTCTGCGCAAAAGATTCTTTCCATAAACACAAACATAAATATCATCGTACCCGTCACAATTGATATCAACTATACTTACTCCTGTACACCAAACATCAGAGCCGACTCCTGCTGCTTTCGTTATATCCTCAAACTTATTTTTTCCTTTATTTATGTACAACCGGCAACTAACCTGGTTCCCGCTAAAAAAAATATCTTTTAGTCCGTCATTGTTAAAATCACCAATACCTACACCTCCGCCCATGAAACCAAATTCATTTATAATTGATTTAGTAGAATCATTGTCCTCAATTTCATTATTAAAATAAATTCCGGACTCATTGGCGGGTAGTTGCGTAAATAAACTGCCTTTCTCTTTATTGGCACATGAAGCAAAAAAAATAACTACCGTAATCAGGATTAAAGAAATAAATTTCTTTTTCATGCAGTTGCAAGTTATGAGAATATTGAATTGGTCTGGCCTGTAACGATACCGACAACTTTGACAAAAAAAATAGAGGCTATTGAATAGCCTCTATCCAGGAAATATTGTAGCGATCTATTTTATCAACGGATTTGTAGAAGTTTCACTGGCAGGTATTGGGAATAAACTAGTCTGTCCAGGCACCGGATCCGTCGTAATTGAAGGATAGTATCCTTTTTTCCTCCAGCGTAAAATATCAATGCTGGCAACTTCTTCAGCACCCAGTTCCACAGCTCTTTCATGCATAACCGCTAATAACGCAGCATTCTTTGTGGTTAATGTGACTGCAGGCATGGCTACACCAACACGAGCCCGCACTTGATTAATATAAATAGCGGCCTGTGCAGGTGTTCCTATTTCTGCTTCGCATTCGGCTAACATGAGCAGTACATCAGCATAGCGATACACCCGTTGGTTAACACCGCCGGGGTGGAAACCAGAGTTCACATATTCATAAATATTATACTTGCGGAAAAATCTTTTCTTGACTACGCCTCCTTTTGTGCTTGTGGCTATATTCATTGCCGCGGCTGTGAGCGTTAGCGGTACTACAGAAGGGTTATTGATATTATCTTTTGCACCCGGAGCAGTGAGAATTTGATTACCCTCTTCATAAATGGTCATCGCATATCTTGGATCGCCGGCTTCGTATTCATTCAAAAGACGGTCAGAAGGGATCACGTTTCCCCAGGTGATCCCATATTCCTGGTTGCGTACACCACTCATAGGACTTGTAGAACCTTCACCATTGTAGCCCCAATTGAAATTATTATCGCCTTTATCAACAAATACTACTTCAAAAATAGACTCTGCATTAAATTCATGGCCGGCCGTGATGAGTTGACCACCATCTTCCTTGATATCGCCATCAAAATTCCATAAAAAATTAACTAATGAATATTGGCCATACACCTGGAGTAAAGCAGCTTTTGCTGCAGCATAATCACCTTTTTGCATTTGTACTTTTCCCAGTAAAGTATTCGCTGCCCCTTTTGTCGCCCTTCCCCTGTCTGAATTGGCATAGTTTGCAGGCAATTTTGCAACTGCATCGGTGACGTCACTTATGATCAGAGTGTAAACGTCGGCAGCGGGTGACTTTGCTTTGAAGTCCACAGAAGAGGTGATAGGCTCCGTATAAACAGGAACATCGCCCCATTGAGATACCAGTTCAAAGTAAGCCCAGGCCCTTAAAAATTTGGCTTCTCCAACCAGGCGATCCCTGAGTGCTGTATTATCTGTAATTCCGGGCGCCTTGGAAATAACCAGGTTTGCCCTGTTGATCATTCGATAACTACCGCTCCATACGTCTGACATTACTGAATTGGATGGCGCAGGCGAGGATTGTTTCAGCAACTCTGCCCTTGGAGCTTCTAATTGAGATCCGCCTGAAGCAGTTTCTCCACCGCGCATGTCGTGGGTAAAGAACCATTCCCGGCCAACAAGTTGTGCTGAACGTAAAGTAGAATAGGTGGCATTAACGCCGTTCTGCAATTCCAATGCCGTCTTAAAATAGCTTTCTGTAGTTGGATTGTTTTCATCCAAAACATCCAGCTTGTCAGTGCATGCAACCATACTGGAAAGTACCAGGAGAACTGCAATTACCTTTTTATTTGTATTTAATTTCATATTTCTAGATTTTAGAATTGATTAGATTTCTTTTGTTAAAACCCAGCCTGGATCCCGATCTGGAAAGACTTTGGCTGCGGATAACTGAAATAGTCAATACCATTAGTTAATGAATTATTGGGCGTTCTGTTACCAACTTCCGGATCATAACCAGTGTAATTGGTAAATGTCAGGATATTCTGTGCTGAAACATAAACACGGAAATTTTTTACCACTCCTTTTGTTAAGGACTGCAAAGAACTTCCGGCAAAGTTATAACCGATAGAAATATTTTTAAGACGCAGATAAGAACCATCTTCAAGAAAACGGTCAGATGGACGGGCATTTTGATTTGGATCGGATGAAACAGCCCGTGGAATATTTGTGTTTGTATTAGTGGGGGTCCAGGCATTTAAAACCTGTGTGCCGGCATTAAAAAATCGAACCATCCCTTCTGTAATAACACGACCTGCGTTAAAAATTTTGTTGCCCTGCACTCCCTGGAGGAAAAGAGAAAAATCGAAATTCTTATAGTTAACTCCGGCATTAAAAGCGTAAGATACCTTTGGAATATAACTGCCCAAAAAAACACGATCCTTCAAATCAATTACGCCATCTTTATTTTGATCCTTAAATCTGATATCTCCCGGAGAGGTATGTTTTGCGGGATCATAAGGAATAGTTGTCGGATTAACTTGTGCTGCCGAAGAATTAACTTCCGCCATTGTCTGGAAAATACCTACGACTTCCCACCCAAAATACGACTGAACAGAATGGCCCGGTGCGGTATTAGTAATTTCCTGGTTTCCAAAATCCTGATCTTTTCCTCTTTCAATATTTGTAACACCTTCAGCTAACTTTGTTACCTCATTGGTTACAAAACTGCAATTGACGCTGGCATTCCATTTGAAATCGCCGTCTCTGTCGTTGTATCCCAATTGAAATTCAAACCCATTATTTTCCATCGCGGCAACATTTTGATTCACCGAGGTATTAATAAATCCCATTGAAGGGGGAAGAGGGACAGCTAAAATCAAATTATCAGTTTTACGCTGATAATATTCGGCAGTCAACGTGAACTTATTCCTTAACAATCCAAGGTCCACACCAAAATTTAACTGTTTTGTTTTTTCCCACTCAAGGTCCTGGTTTCCTAAACTTTGAATTGAAGAAGCAGGCCCACCGGTAATGGAATTATCGAAGGGATATGAAGTGCTATTGCCACTTACACCCACTTGCCATGGAGTTGAGCCTAAAACTGTTCCATTCAAACCGGTGATACCATAACCTGCACGTACTTTCAACTCAGATATCTTTTCCATGCTTTGCATGAAATCTTCCTGGTCAATTCTCCATCCGACAGAAGCTGACGGGAAGTTAGCCCATTTCTTACCCGGCGCCCACACAGAAAGACCATCACGACGAATAGCAGCGCTTAGTAAATATTTGCCTTTGAAATCATAAGTGACACGGACGACGTATGAGACGATGGCATTTTTAAAAACTTGAGTGAGTGCAGATATGTTAGTAGCATTGTTTAATGTCTTCAGATCGTTTGAAGGCTGATTCCCACTTGCATTTTCCTGTTTGATATTTTGTTCCTGCAATTCATAAACAGCAACTACATTTACATGATGATTTCCAAAGGTCCTGTCGAATGTAAGTTGTTCCGTAAATAATCTTACGGTAGAAATGTTGCGATTATTAGTGATGGTAGCCTGTGTAGCGCTGGACCCAGCTATGGCGCCTTTGTCGTTAAAAATAGGTTGGAAACGATAGGTCAGACCATTCGCATAATCAATTCCGAAAGTTGAACGGAATTTCAGCCATTTTGTAAAATTCAATTCCAGAAAAGCGGTTCCCAGCACCTTTACCGCTGTTCTTTTAGCAGGATTTTTTAATTCCGCATCTTCGATAGGATTTGTGGGGTCGCCGCCATCTTTTGTAGCATCCACTCCCCTGTATCCACCGTTCGAAGTAGGATCATACACCGGCATATGCGGCATTATTCTCACGACATTTACTAAATTAGTTCTTGAGCCCGTTTCGTTCGCATCAAATCCCTGTTCTCCGGAAGCCACGTATAAATTCTCACCAAAAGTGAAGACTTTGCTGATCACATGATCCGAGTTGATCCGGAAATTATAACGACGAAAATCTGTACTTGGGGTCGTTCCTTCCTGATCCAAGAATCCGGCTGAAGCATAAAAACGTGATATATCATTTCCCCCGCTCATTCCAATATGATGCTGAGTCATATTTCCTTTTTGAAAATATTCATCCTGCCAGTTAGTATTTGTTTGGCCATAAGTTTGAGTGGTTCCTGCATAAATAGGCTCATTTAAAGAAGGTGGCAAAAGTCTCGGCACCTGGCTCCCTCTGTAAGCGATTGCATATTGTTTAAATTGCTCTGTGTTTAACAGGTCAAGCCTCTCAGTTACTTCAGAGCGGCCAAAATATGAATCAAGCGTTATGCTGAACTTATTACCTCTTCTGCTTCCTTTTTTGGTGGTGATCATGATTACACCACTTGTAGCTCTTGAACCATAGATGGCAGCTGCAGAGGCATCTTTCAAAACGTCAACGGTCTCAATGTCCCTTGTGTCAATAGTAGACAAATTACCTGTTGGGAAACCATCGACGACATATAACGGATCTGAAGCAAAGCTGATAGAACTAATACCCCTGATACGAACGATGGCATCAGTACCCGGGCTTCCGTTATTGGTGACTGTAACACCCGGAACACGGCCCTGTAAGGCCTGGGCAACACTGAGAACAGGGTATGCGTTTATGGTTTTACTATTCACACTGGAAACAGCACCGGTAACATTGGTTCGTCTTTGAGTTCCATAACCCGTAACAACCACCTCATTCTGGGTCATGTCTTTTTCTTTCATGGTAACTTCAACTGTATTACCTGTAACGGTGATCTCATTCACTTCATATTCGACATACGTAATTAGAAGCACATCACGATTTGCGGGTAGCGCAATAGAAAATGCTCCCTGGTCATTTGTTGTAGTGCCAACGCTTGTTCCTTTTACGATCACAGAAGCGCCTACTACCGGCTTTTTATCCGGGCCAATAACTGTTCCAGTGATTGTTTTTTGAGCAAAAGAGTTGACAACTAAAAAAAGGAAAAATGCAAGCACGAATGTATGCCTTGTCAGTGCGACAGGCAGTCGGGTTTTTCTTTTCATAATACAAGCAGTTTTAAAATTGATTTGAAGGAGTTAAGCAGTCGAATTAAGAATTCTGTAACGAATATAAGAGATTTTTAAATAAATGCAACCGATTACATACTTTTTTTCACGCAAACGACTGTTTGGAAAACGTAATCACCTGTGTATTTGGTGTGCATATATATGCAACCGATTGCAGAAAAACTGGCTAAAAATTACATAATGGTCTTGATTTTGTCAATAGTTGACAATGACTTACACTAAAAAAATTATGCTCTTTGGCGAATGTCGGTGCAGCAGCTAGAGATACGTTTCATTCATTTGAAATGATCACCTCATCTTTCCCATCTTTGATCTTCCAGTATACTTTTATTTTTTGCGAGAGAATGGAATCAATGGATTTGCCGACATAATCAGGTTGTATTGGTAATTGCCTGCTGAAGCGACGATCGATCAAAACACAGAGCTCCACTTTTTCCGGACGCCCAAAATCAAGCAAAGCATCCAGCGCCGCCCGAATTGTTCTGCCTGTATAAAGCACATCATCGATCAGTACGACATTTTTCCCTTCAATTGAAAAAGGAATTTCTGTACGGTTCGCAATGTGAAGCTCTTTACGGATATCGTCACGATAAAATGTGATATCAAGTTTACCGTATTGAATTTTATCCGGAGAAGTTTCCTTTTTTATTTCATCAACTATCTGGTCTGATAAAAAAACACCGCGGGGCTGCAGCCCTATCAGCACTGTCTCATCAAGGTTCACATGATTTTCCAGGACCTGGTGTGCAAGTCTTTTAATCGTTATCTGTAATTGCTGTGCTGTAAGAATTGATTTCAAAAAATGAATTTTAAAATGCTTTGCAAAGAAAACGAAAAATACTGCAATAAAAATAAAGGCTGTCTTTTGGGACAGCCTCTTTATAAAAAAGTTCTTCAAACTCTTATCTTTTACCGCCGCCGATAAAAGCACCAAATTTGATCCCAATATAATTGTTACTTGAAGTTAACCCGGTAATATAGTTACCATCTGAATCATAACCTTCAAATGTTGTTTTTGGTACTATATTATATTCAAGACCTAAACGGAAATGGCCTGCTTCAATCCCGCCTCTTACCATTCCACCGAATTTAGAACCACCAGAGATATTTTCGCTGGATGAATTCATTTCAATACCTGCAAGTGAAAAAATTCCCGCACCAACGCCGGCAAATGGACGCAATGCAAAATTGCCAGTAAAATAATAATCACCAGTAGCTAAGTAGGAACCTGCTGCTTTTACTTTCGTATTCATTGCATTTCCGTCTTCATCATAACCACTGAACTTGGCAATAATCGCACCCTCCACGCGCAAACCAACTGCAAGATTTGGTATCACGGCATACTTTGGTTCAATGGCGAATATAATACCTCCTTTAGCACCTTCGCCGCCTGGAATCGCATAACCCATGCTAAGATCAAGCTTAAAAGGTTTCAGATCAGCGGCATCTTGTGCCTGCGAGGATAAAGAAATAGTGGAAGAAAGAATGAAAATGGCTAAAAAGTT
>Ga0126305_10000788_pt1 | contig 13759 bp, 14 predicted proteins | sample Plot26_FD_92536 | JGI IMG/M metagenome (GOLD analysis project Ga0126305, IMG submission 92536) | Serpentine soil microbial communities from UC McLaughlin Reserve, CA, USA - Plot26 | ecosystem: Environmental > Terrestrial > Soil > Grasslands | place: USA: UC McLaughlin Reserve, Lake County... | reverse complement strand
GTCGACGTTGGAGACGATCCCGATCTCGTACTTCTTGCCGAGCCGGTCCATCGCCGCGTTGGACTCGCGGAAGGGCAGCCAGTAGGCGACGCTGTTGGGCAGGAACTGGGCCCGCGAGGGCTCCACCTCCCAGCCGATCTCACCGGCGACTTTGACGATCGTGCGGCGCAGAACCTCGGCGTAGAGCTCGTAGGAGCCGGCCATGATTTCCGCCTGCACTTCCATGAAGCGGGCGAGGAAGGGCTCCTCTTCGAAGCTGAAGCCGTCTTTGACCGCCTCTTTCTTGCAGGCCTCGACGATGCCTTTCTCCCAGTCGATGAGGGTGCCGTAGCAGTCGGTCGTCACCCATTTGATGTTTTTTAGACTTGGGAGGGGCATGAGAGAGCGCGGCATTATGTCATTCGGATAGTCTGCCGCGCGCTCCCCCCGGAGCACACCTCTCTTTATGGACCTTCTCGAGTACCAAGGCAAGCAGCTGTTCGCCAAGCACGGCATCCCCGTGCCGAGCGGCGAAGTCGCCGACACCGTCGACGCGGCTGTCGCTGCGGCGGAGAAGATCGGCTACCCCTGCGCGATCAAGGCCCAGGTCCTGATCGGCGGCCGCGGCAAGGCCGGCGGGATCAAGATCGCCCAGAACGCCGAGGAGGCGCGCGAGCACGCCGGCGCGATCCTCGGCATGGACATCGTCGGCCCCCACGGCGAGGGCCCCTTCCGCGTCGATCAGGTCTGGGTCGAGGGCGGCTCGGACATCGCCGAGGAGTACTACGCCTCGGTCATCCTCGACCGCGGCGAGAAGAAGCTGCTGGCGCTGGTCTCGGCCAAAGGCGGGATGGACATCGAGGCGGTCGCCTCCGAGGACCCCGACGCCCTCGTCAAACGGCACATCGACCCGACCAAGCCTTTCGACGCCGCCGCAGCGCGCTCGATCGTCGCCGACGCCGGCCTCGCCGAGGACGCGCTCGACGAGGCTGCGGAGGCGCTGGTCAAGCTCGAGGAGGTGGCGCGCGAGGAGGACGCGACCCTGATCGAGGTCAACCCGCTGATCGTCACCGCCGGCCGCGAGGTCGTTGCCCTCGACTCGAAGGTGACGATCGACGGCAACTCGCTCTTCCGCCACCAGGACCTGGCCGAGATCGCCGACACGGTCGACGACCCACAGGAGCAGATGGCGAAGGAGAAGGGCCTCACCTACGTCAAACTCGACGGCAACGTCGGCATCCTCGCCAACGGCGCCGGCCTCTGCATGTCGACCCTCGACGTCGTCGCCCAGGCCGGCGGCGCGCCTGCCAACTTCCTCGACGCGGGCGGCGGCTCCAAAGCCGAGGCGATCGTCAACGCGCTCGAAGTCATCAAGTCCGACGCCAAGGTGACCGCGATCCTCTTCAACATCTTCGGCGGCATCACCCGCTGCGACGAGATCGCCAACGGGATCGTCACCGCCTCCCAGCAGATCGACCTCGGCATGCCGCTGGTCGTCCGCCTCGACGGCACCAACTCCGAGGAGGGGCTGCGGATCCTCGCCGAGGCGAGCCTGCCGAACCTGCACCAGGAGAAGACGATGCTGGACGCCGCCCGTCGCGTCGTCGAGCTCGCCGGGAGCTCCTCATGAGCATCATCGTCGGCGAGAACACGAAGCTCGCGGTCTCCGGCCTGACCGGACGCGAGGGCTCCTTCCACGGCCTCCGCAACAAGGCCTACGGAACCGACCTCGTCGCCGGCGTCACGCCCGGCAAGGGCGGCCAGGACGTCGAGGGGGTGCCGGTTTTCGACACGATCAAAGACGCGGTCACCGAGGCCGGCGCCAACACCTCGATGATCTTCGTCCCCGCCCGCTTCGCCGCCGCCGCAATCGACGAGGCGATCGACTCCGGCGTCGAGACGGTGATCGCGATCACCGAGGGGATCCCCGTCCTCGACATGCTCTCCACCTACTGGAAGGCGAAGGAGGCGGGCGTCCAGCTGATCGGCCCGAACTGCCCCGGCGTCCTCTCGCCCGGCAGGGCCAATGTCGGCATCATCCCGGCCCAGTTCTTCGACCCGGGGCCGATCGGCGTCGTCTCCAAGAGCGGTACCCTGACCTACCAGATCGGTAACGAGCTGAAGCAGGCCGGCACCGGCAACTCCTCGATCGTCGGCATCGGCGGCGACCCGATCGTCGGCTCGGACTTCATCGACATCCTCACCATGTACGAGGCTGACCCCGAGACCGAGCTGATCGTCATGGTCGGCGAGATCGGCGGCGACGCCGAGGAGCGGGCGGCCGAGTTCATCGCCGCCGAGGTCTCCAAGCCCGTCGTCGCCTACATCGCGGGCTTCACCGCCCCTCCGGGCAAGCAGATGGGCCACGCCGGCGCGATCATCTCCGGCTCCTCCGGCACCGCGCAGGCGAAGAAAGACGCGCTCGAAGCAAAGGGCGTGCGGGTCGGCGAAAGCCCGACCGAGACGGCCGCGATCGCGGCCGAGATGCTCCGCTCCCTCTGAGTCGAGTCAGGGCGCGGGCGGCATCGCAAGTAGCTGGCGGATCTGTTCGGCAAGCCGCGCGGGTTCCCGGTCCAGGCGCCGGTGGGTGACGCGGATCGTCCGGTAGCCGGCGATCATCAGGTTCGGGTCGCGGGCGCGGTCACGCTCGAAGGCGGCGCGGTGACCATGATGTTCCCAGCTGTCGAGCTCGACGATCAGCTTCGCGTCCGGCCAGAGCGCGTCGACCTCGTGGCCCAACACGTCGACGTTCTGCGCTGGATTGGGGAGCCTGTACTCGCGGACGAAGGCCGGAAATCGGATCTCCAGCGGCGAGCGCCCCTCGTCCGGTGCGTGCAGCTCGGCGATCAGTCGCCGCATCGGCCGCAAGGCCCGGCGTCCGTGCCCGCGTTCGCAGACCTCCTCAAGCGCCCGAAGTTGCAGCAGTTTCAACCGATCGGCCTCCTCGGCGGCCCCCTTGAGCGAATCGAACGGCGCGACTTCGGCTACGTCGAAGAGGGTGCGGGCAACGGTGGTGACCGGGAAGCCGGCTTGGATCAAGACATCCTCTGGGCCGAACTTGTTGCGATGGATCCAGATGCCCTTGCGGCGCCGCAGACCCTGGCGACCCTGCCGCGCGGTGACATGAACGGGCCCACCCCGCGATCGTCGAAAGCCCCAGAGGATCGCGGCCGATTGATGACTGAGAACGGCATTGGGCCCGTAGGCGAGAATTGCCGCCCACCATGGTGCTCGGATGGTGAGTCGGTGATGGCCAACGGCATAGACGTTGCGATGAAGCGCGATAAGGCGTCGCTCCCGCAGCCGTCTCTCGATCCACTGCTCGTCGAATCCCAAAGCTAAGAGCTGCGCATGTGAAACCACCCCGTGTTGCCGGGTCGCCAGTTCCTCGAGGCGCCGCTCCCATTGGGCGTGTCTGACTCTTCCCGTCATATATGACGGTCAAGGTCAGACACGCCCTGATTCGCCCCCCGTGACGGCTGCGAATTGCGCAACGGCCGGGGATCGGGGGACGGTGGAGCGTTGCTAGGGTCGTCGCTCGATGGCCGGCGACACGATTTCATTCGCGCGCGGCGCTCCCAGCGCCGACATCCTCCCCCACGAGCAGGTGCGGGAGGCGGCTTCGAGGGCGCTTGCTTCCGACTGGGAAACCGCCCTCTCCTACGGCGTCGGGATCGGCCATCCCGGCCTCTGCCAATGGGTGGCGGAGCGGCACGGGGACCTCGATCCGGCGCAGGTGATGATCACCAACGGCTCGCTGGAGGCAGGGGCGATGCTCTTTCAGCATCTGCTCGGTCCCGGTGACCGCGTCGTCGTCGAGCAGCCGACCTACGACCGCACCCTGCTCCTCCTGCAGCAGCTCGGCGTCGAGCTGGTGCCGGTGCGGCTGGAGGCCGACGGGCTCGACGTCGCGCAGCTCGAAGCGGCCCTTGAGCAGGGGTCGATCAAGCTCGCCCACGTCATCGCCAACGCCCACAACCCTGCCGGCTGCACGCTTTCGGTGGAGAAGCGCCGGCGCCTGGTCGAGCTCGCCGCCGAGCACGACTTCTGGATCTTCGAGGACGACCCCTACCGGGAGCTGCCCTTCGAGGGCGAGCCGCTGGAGACGATGCTCTCGATGGACGAGGGCGGCAAGGTCATCCACGCCTCCTCCTTCTCGAAGACCGTCAGCCCGGGTGTCCGCGTCGGCTACCTCGCCGGTCCGACGGAGGAGATCAAGAAGCTGGCGAAGAAAGCGAACGAGACCTACATCTCGCCGAACATGCTGGCCGAGTCGATCGTCCTCGAGCTCTGCCGGAGCGGGGAGCTCGACCGCAACATCGAGTTCGTCAAAGGCGAGCTGAAAGCGCGCTGCGAGGCGCTGGTGCAGGCGCTGCGCGAGCAGATCTCAGAGGCCGAGTTCGTCGTCCCCGACGGCGGCTATTTCCTTTGGCTCGACCTCGCCGAGGGCACTGACAGCACGGCCCTCCTCGCCGAGGCGAAAGCTGACGGCGTCTCCTTCGTCGCCGGCCCCGACTTCATGATCGAGGGGGGCGCGAACAGCCTCCGTCTCTCCTTCGCGCCGGTGCCGGCGGACCGCGCCGCCGAGGGCGTCTCGCGGATCGCGACCGCCCTCGACCGCCTGCGGTCCTAGCAGCTCGGATCAGCCGATTCCGTATGTGCCGGAGTTGGTCCCTTCGACTTTCCAGGAGCCGAAGGCCTTGTAGCCGGCGAGGGCGCCGCTGAATTCCATTTCCGTGATTTTCGAAGGCGTGTTCAGCGTCAATGTCATCGACGTGAAGGTTTTGTCGAGTTCGGTCACCGGACAGCCGGCGTTGAAGGTCCGCCTCACCCGCATGTTTGTGATCGTCAGGTCAGTGGCGTTGACGTGAACCGTCCACGGCAGCCCTTTCGCTTCCTTTGCGACCACGGTGCAGCTCGACATTTTCCCGAAGCCTTTGGCGCAGCTTTTGATTTCGTATTTGGTGATTTTCGCCGTGCTGCCGCCTTCGGTCGTCATCACCGCCCGAACTTCGCAGTTCATCCCGCTCCATTCGCCGCTAACTTCGGTTTCGAAGTTTTCGCCCCCTGGCAGGCTCAATTCGACGAATTTGGCCAGGTTGACGCCGTTGTGTTTCCACACTGCGGCTTGCGCCAGGACCGGGAAGGCCAGCACGAAGCAGGCGATCGCGGCGATAGCGACCGCCAGCCTTTTCTGGTTGTTCATGTCTCTCCCTTTCTCTTGCCGCTACAGCGGCATTGACTGGAAGAGAACGACTATATTCAAGAATTCTTGAGTTGGAAGACGATTGGGACGCGAAGCTTCTGCCGTCCTCCCGTCACGGGTTGCCAGACGAGGGTCACCCCGACCCGGAGCTTGTGCCGCCGCTCGAGGATGGAGCGCCCTTTTCGGCTGGGCCGCAGGCGCAGGCGAACGACGCCGGCCTTTGCCGGCTCGGCCGATGCCCCCTTCGCTTTTCCGCCCCGGCTGGTTGCGACCAGGCGACCCGCCTCGGGCACCAGGACCGGTAGCAGGACGGTCCCGGTCTTCAGGTTCGCTTTCGCTTTGAGAGGGCGGATTCGAAGCGACTGCGATTGCCGGAAGGTGCCGTCGGGCGAGGAGAGTGCGACGGCGTCGACCCCGGCGCTGAGCACTTCCTCGGTCGCGGCGACGGCAATCCGCAGGCGCACGGTCTGACCGGCGAAGGGGGCGAGGTCGCCGACGAGCTGGGTCGGCTCCATCTTCCGCGCGCCGCCGCTCCTGGTGCTGAAGAGGTTGATGAGGACGTCGTTCGGGTCGACCGAGTCGGGGGGCGAGCCTGCCTTCATCACGTCAATTCGGAACTGCTGGTTTGACTTTGGGCCGAGCACTTCTCCGTCCACCGAGAGGGTGTCCGGCGACGGAGTCGTGAGCGCCGAGTAGGAGTCGTAGTAGGCGAGGAGGCTGAGTTTGTAGGCGGTACCCGGCTCGAGCTGCAGGTCCTGGTAGAGCAACAGCGTCTCCGGGTTGATCTCGTCGGCGATCGCGGCGTATGCGCCCTGCGGCGGCGGCTGCACGGAGACGGCTCCCCGCTCATGCGGGATCGGCGGCTCGGTGCCTCTGTGCGCGTACCACTTGCCGGCGCCGGTCGATTGCCGCACCTCCCAGCCGGCGAAGTCGCCGGACTCGAAGCCGCCATTGACGATCTCCGCGGCGCCGGCGGCGGCCGGAGTCAAAGCCGCCAGCGCCACGGCCACCAGCGCCACCCATCTAGCCAATGACCTCGAACCTCCTTCGCACCGGCGTGCGGTCGACGTTGCCGGCCGGATCGACCGCCCGCACACGGAAGAGGTGCTTGCCAGGTTTTAAGGCGCGGTAGCGCTTCGGCGATTTGCACGGCTTGAACTCGGCGCGGTCAAGGCTGCATTGAAAGCTGGAGCCGGCCTCGTTCGAGGCGAAGGAGAAGGTGGCGGCCCGGCCTGCTCGGACCTTCCGTGGCTGCTTCAGCATCCTCGTCCGCGGCGGCTTGCGGACGCTCGCCGCGCCGCCGGCGACCTGTCCGAGCTGGGCATCCTCCAGCAGGGGGACGGCAGTGATCTCGAGCTCTGAAGTTCCGCTTCCGAGCGTCTGGGTCGCGGCGATCGGCGTTCCTGCCGGCAGCGGTGCGGGGAATTCGAGGCTCCAGTTGCCCGCATCGTCGGGGGATGCCTGGCCGAGGAAGGACTGGATCTCCCCTGCCGCTGGGCCGGCCTTGCGGAACACCCTCACCGTTGCTCCCGGTTCGGCGAATCCGGCCGCGCCGGCCCCGGAGAGAACGGCGATCGGGGGCGGCAGGATCCCGCCATTGGGATCACCGGGATCAAGGTCCGTGGGGTCCGGGTTGGAGGCGACGAGGTCGATGAAGAGCCCGCCGTTGCCAGAGCCACGGTTGCGGGAGACTTCGGTGCGGCTTGCTTTCGGGTTGATGATTTCGATGGCGTTTCCGTGACTGCCGTCGATCTCGTTCTCGGATGCGTCAGAGCCGCCGCCGATCACGTTGCCGCTGACTCCGAAGAGCCCGCTCCCCTCGACGCGGATGCCCGCTCCACCGCTATTGACAATGTGGTTGCCGAGAAGCGAGTTGAACCCGTTTTCGACCAGGATCCCCACATCTTCCGGCGCCTCGACGGTGTTGGATTCGACAAGGCTTTCCGCGCTGCCGATCTCGATTCCGGTCGCAGCGCCGCCGACGTAGTTGCCGGAGATCTCACCCGCGAGGCCCGAGTGCACGATGCCGGCGCCGCCGTCGAGCCCTATCTCGTTGTCGAGGATCTGCGCCTCTTCGGCCACCAGCGTGAGACCGCTGGAGTCGACCTCGACGCCGCCTTCGAACGGACTTCCGGCCCCAGAAGCAGTGGCGGTCGAGCCGATCAAGTTGCCGCGGATGACGAGGTAGGGCGCGCTGTTGGTGGACGCGATGGCGACGGTGCCGCCGACGATCCGGTTCGCATCTTCCGGGCGCGGGCCGCCGATCACGGTACGCGGCGCGGCGCCGACCAGGACCCCGACGCCGGCGTTTGCGAGCGAGCCGGTTCCGGCACGGTCAAGGCCGATGTGGTTCCCGGCGACGATGGTCCCGGACGCAGGTCCGGAGCCGATGCTGCCGGTGAGGTCGATGCCACTCGTCTCAGAGCCGGAGATGAGGTTGCAGCCGCCGTCGCAGGAGGGGGTCGCGGCAGCGGCCGGGCTGACCCTGGTGCCGACGATGTTGTCCTGCGCTGGGAAAGCCGGTTTGGAGGCAATTGTCAGATCAATCCCGTTCGGCCCGGCGCCGCCACCAAGAGCGAGGCCGAAGTCGTTGCCCAGAACCCTCGTTTTGCTCGACCCGACGATGCTGAGCCCCGTCTTGGTGCTGTTGGCCAGCAGATTTTTCGGTTCGGGTCCTTCGCCCCCGATCCGCGCTCCGTCTGAGGCTTCGGCGAGTTCGATGCCGGTTGCGTTGCCGGCGGCGCTGCCGTCGAGGGCGATGCCGAACCAGCTGCTGCGCACCCTCATACCCGGGGCCTCTTTCGCCAGCAGACCAACTTCAGCCCCGGTGACCACGAGGCTTTCGAATTCCGCCCCTTCCACACCTTCCACGCTCAGGGCCGGTGCGTTGGGGAGGCCGCGAATCTCGCCGCAAGGTTCCCCCGGCCCGGCAACGGTTTCACATTCGCGGCCGAAGATCCGGATCGGATCGACGATCGTCGGCAGGGCGCTGCCCAGGAAGATGACGTCGGTGGCGCGGCCTTCGAAGACGCCTTCTTCGAGGACGACTTCGTCGAATTCGCCGAGCGAGGCATTGGCCTCTTCGAGGGCGGCGCGGAGGGAGCATTTGCCGCCGGCCGCGAGACAGCCTTCGCTGCCCACCGCGGCGTCGGCTTCGTCGGCGGTGGTGGTGACAAAAAACGTTTCGGCGCTGGCTGTCGCAGGCAAAATCAGGCAGGTAAGAACGACCGCCGCGGCGACGAGCACGCGGCAGCAGAGCAGCTTCCCTGCCCCCTTGACTGGCACGTGGCGACTCTAGCCGCGGCGGGATAAATGGGCAAGCCTCTTCGTTTATTGGGCTAGAGCTGATGACTCAGCTAGCGATCTTGCGGCGGCGGCGTTGCGGCGGAGTGCAAAGCCCCGGCCGAGGCGAGGACGACGAGGCCGATCGCGAGGACTTCGAGCGGGGCGAGGTCCTGGGATAGGGCGAGGAACCCGATCGCCGCGGCGACCGCCGGCTCCAGGCTCATGAGGACGCCGAAGACCGACTGGGGGAGGCGGCGCAGCGCCTCGATCTCGAACGCGTAGGGGATCGCGGTGCTGAGGACGCCGACCGCGGCGCCGGCGGCGAGGACCGCTGGATCGAGAAACTCGCCGGCGCCCTGAACGATCCCGAAGGGCGCGATCAGGACGGCGGAGATCACTGCCGCCATCGTCGCTCCGCCGAGGCCCGGTCCGAGCGATCCCACGCGGGCGCTCTGGACGATGTAGGCGGCCCAGAAGAGACCCGCGGTGAGGGCCAGCGCCACCCCGACGGGGTCGACTCCCTCGCCGCCGCCCCCGTCGGAGAGGAGGAGGATGCCGGCAGCGGCCAGCGCGGCCCAGAGCAGGTCGCGGCGTTGGCGCGAGCCGAAGACGGCCACCCCGAGCGGCCCGACGAACTCGAGCGTGACCGTGATCCCCAGCGGCAGGCGCTCGAGCGCGGCGTAGAAGAAGAAGTTGACGGCGGCGACGGCGGCGCCGAGGAGGAGGACGTCGCGGTGGCGCCACTCCGCCGCGCGCAGCGGCGCCGCCCGGGTCAGCGCCAGCAGCACCAGTGCGCCGAAGGCTGCCCGCAGGAAGACGGCCCCGGCCGCGCCGACAGAGTCAAAGAGGCTCGTCGCCAGGGCCGAGCCGCACTGCACGGAGACGATCGACGCCAGCACCAGCAGCGCCGCACCGCGGGTTCGTCCTGTCATCGACGGATTCTGATCCACCGCGACGCCCCTACCCGTAAGGAGGGCCAGGACGCAAACGGACAGGAGGCGGTGCAGATGGATGTAACTAGACGAAAGCTTCTCGCGGTGGGCGGCGGCTCGACCGCGGCGGCCGCCTTCCTCGCCGCCTGCGGCGACGACAGCGGCACGACGACCGCGACGATGGATTCGATGGGCTCCGGCGGCGCCAGTGAAACCGCCGAATTCGGCAAGGGCGACATCGGCATCCTCAACTACGCCCTCACCCTCGAGTACCTCGAGACCGCCTTCTACGCGGACGTCGTCAAGAGCGGTCTCTTCAAGGGCCCCGAGCTGGAGACGATCCGCCAGTTCGGCCGCGAGGAGGCCGAACACGTGCAGGCGCTGACCGCTGCGGTCAAGCAGCTGGGCGGCAAGCCGGCGCCGGAACCGAAAGCGAAATTCCCGCTCGAAAGCGCCAAGTCGGTGCTGGAACTGGCGGGGACGGTGGAGAACCTGGGCGCCGCGGCCTATCTCGGGCAGGCGGCCAACATCAAGAGCCCGGAAGTGCTGGCCTCGGCGCTTGCCATCCACAGCGTCGAGGGCCGGCACGCCGCCGTCCTCAACACCCTCCTGGGCGAACCGATCACCCCGGACGGCGCCTTCGCCAAGCCTGCCGACGTGAAGACCGTCCTCAAATCCGTCGAACCCTTCCTGGTCGGCTGAAAGGAACCACGATGAGCGCAGAGCAGCAGACCCGCAGCGACCAGCAGACCCGAAGTGAAATCCTCGCCAAAGGAGCCCTGGCGGTCGGCTCCATCTACGGGGCGACGATGGTCGGCCCCTACGTCCGCCGCGCCCTGGCGATGAGCGGCAGCAGCGATATCGACATCCTCAACTTCGCCCTCACCCTCGAGTACCTGGAGGCGAAGTTCTACGAAGAAGCGAAGACCCGGGCCAAGCCGAGCGGCGAACTGAAGAGCCTCGTCGACCTGATCGCTTCCGACGAGCAGCAGCACGTGGAAGCGCTGACCGCGACGGTGAAGAAACTCGGCGGCAAGCCGGTGATGGCGCCGAAGTTCAAGTTCGACTACAGCGGAACCGGCGGCTTCCTGAAACTGGCGCAGACCTTCGAGGACACCGGGGTCAGCGCCTACAACGGCGCCGGACCGATGATCAAGTCCAAGGAAGTGCTGGCGGCGGCGGGCGGCATCGTCCAGGTCGAGGCGCGCCACGCGGCGGCGATCCGGCTGCAGAACAAGGAAGAACCGGCACCGGCCGCCTTCGACAGCCCGCTCGCCGAAAAGCAGGTTTTGAAGGCCGTCGAACCGTTCATCGTTTAGGCGGACGGCAACGTAGGTAGCTGATGCCGGTGCGGCGAGAGAAAGCGGAGCGACTGGCCGACGAGGAGCTGATGCCCCTCGTCGGCCGCAAGGACCCGGAGGCGTTCGAGGTCCTCTTCGACCGCCACGGCGGCGCCGCCTACTCGCTCGCCTACCGGATCGTCGGCGACCGCGCCGCCGCCGAGGAAGTGACCCAGGAGGCGTTCATCTCGGTCTGGCGCAGCGGCGCCCGCTTCGATGCCGCCCGCGGCAGCGTCCGCTCCTGGCTCCTCAGCGTCGTCCGCAACCGCGCGATCGACTTCCTCCGCAGCCGCGCCGGCAAAGCGCCGAAATTGACCTTCGATGACGACTCGGCCCTGGAGCAGCGCCCGGCGGCGGAGCGGACCGAGGAGGAGGCGCTGCGGCGCGAGACCGCCGGCGAGCTGCGCGGGGCGATCGGCAAGCTGCCCGGCGAGCAGTCGAAGGTGATCGAGCTCGCCTACTTCGGCGGCTTCAGCCACTCGGAGATCGCCCAGATCCTCAACCTGCCGATGGGAACCGTGAAGGGACGGATGCGGCTCGGGTTGGAGAAGATTCGCGGCGAGCTAGCGGAGGGATTGGCATGAGCGCTACCGAACACAGTCGCTGGAGCGAGGACCTCGCCGCCTACATGCTGGGGGCGCTGGACAGCGCCGAGGTGGCCGAGTTCGAGCGCCACCTCGAAGGCTGCGAGCACTGCCGCCAGGAGCTGCGCTGGTTCGAGCCGGCATTGCAGACGCTGCCGGAGTCGGTCGAGCGGCAGGAGGCGCCGCCGTCTCTGCGGGCGAACCTGATGGCTGAGGTGCGAGAGGACGTCCACGAGGCCGAGAGCCGGTCGGTCCCGAGCCGGTCGTGGCGGCGATGGGTGCTGAAGCCGGCGGCGGGCTTCGCCGTCGTCGCGCTGCTGGTCGCGGGCGTCGTCGGCTACGAGGTCGGCAAGGACGATTCCGGCGCCGGCGGAGGCGCAAACACCGTCGTTCGCCAGGTCGACGGGCTCACCGTGAAGATGGTTCAAGAAGGCAGCGCCGGCACCCTGCAGATCGAAGGGTTGGAGCCGCTGCCGTCCGACAAGGTGCTGGAGGCCTGGGTGGAACGGGAAGGCGAGGTCGAAGCGGTCCCGGCGCTGTTCGTCCCCGACCGCCGCGGGCACGCCGAAGCGACGATCGCCGACATGACCGGGGTCGAGGTCGTGATGGTCACCGAAGAGCCGCCGGGAGGGAGCGAAGCCCCGACCGGCGAGCCGATCATGTCGATGAAGGTTCCGAGCTAGAAGGCCTAACGGCCGTAGCGGTCCGAGGAGAGCACCAGCTGCTCGGGGATCGCCGCCCGCGGCGGCGGCGCCGGATCGGCGCGGACCGAGACGGTCTCGGCGACGCTGCGGCTGACCTCGTGGTTGCCGTCGGCGGCGACGATGACGACGCGCTCGTCGTCGGAGATCTCGACCTTGCCCTCGAGGCCCGGGTCGAAGCCCGCGGCCTTCAGGTAGTGCAGCAGCTCCTCGGCCTCGTTCTCGAAGCGCAGGACGACGACGTTCGCCCCGATCTCCACGTCGGCCAGCAGCGAGCCCTGCTCGCGGATGCCCTCGACGATCGGGTGGCCGTGGGGGCAGGTGGTGGCGTCGCCGATCGCGGCGCGCATCCGCTCCTCCAGCACCGGGCTCATCGCGTGCTCGATCCGCTCGGCCTCCTCGTGGACCTCGTCCCAGGGGATGTGGAGGACATCGGTGAGGAAGCGCTCGATCATCCGGTGGCGGCGGACGATGTAGCTGGCATGCTCACGCCCGGACTCGGTGAAGGAGAGCGACTTGTCCTCGTGGCGCTCGACGTAGCCGTCGTCGATCAGCCGGCCGATCATCTCGTGCACGGTCGGCGGCGAGAGCTGCATCGCGCGGGCGATGTTGGCGCCGGTCATCGGCAGCCCGGCCTCCTCCAGCCAGAACATGATCTCCAGGTACTCCTGCTCTGCGACGGTGGCGTTCTCAGACGACACAAGCTCTCCTTTAGGCCCGGCGTTCCATCAGCGAGGAAACGACCGCCTCGTAGAAGCCGTCGCCCATGCTGCCTTCAGTAACGGTGACATTGTCCCAATTCGGCAAGGCGGCCCGTAGGCCCGGGTCATGCTCGGGGCCGTTGGCGACGACGAAGAAGCGCCCGACGGCGGCGGCGACCTCGAGGTCCTCGACCGAGTCGCCGACGGCCATGCACTCGCGCGGGTCGTAGCCGCGGGCGCGGGCGTGTCCGGCGACCGCCGCCGCCTTGCTGACCTGCTTCGGGACCAGGTGGTAGGCGTGGGTGCGGCCCTCGACGGTCGGCATCGGCCGGCCGATCGCGCCGTTGTCGAGCAGGCGCAGGTCCTCGTCGCCGCGCTCGTGCAGGAGCGCGTTTGCCTCGGCGACATCGACCTTGCCGCGGAAGAGGTGGGAGAGGACGCGGCCGTGGTGCCAGGGCGCGTGGTACTCGAGCCGGCCTTCGAAGTGCTCGAAGAGCAGCTTCGGGAGCCCGCGCTGCTCGATCTGCTCGTAGATCGTCCCCTCCTCGTTCGGCGCCATCTCGCCGGTCATCAGCGTCGTCTCGCCCTCGATCGCATAGGCGCAGCCGGCCTCGTAGATGTAGGAGCTCTGACCCATCAGCCGGGCGGCCTCGTGCACCTGCGGCTCGCGCCGGCCGGACATGATCACGACCTCGGCCCCGGCCCGGTGGCAGGCCTCGAGCGCCCGCGCCTGCGCCAGGCTGAAGCCGCCCTCGGGATCGCGGAAGAGGGAGCTGCCCTGCCCGAGCAGGGTCCCGTCGAGATCGGTGTAGACACAGCGGAGCGGCATCGGCGCGGTCGCTACCGTAGCGGGCGTGGCGTGGAGGCTTGCTAACCGGACCCTCGACCTGGCGCGGCCGATCGGCGCCGGGATCGTCAACGTCACCGTCGACTCGATGTTCGAGGGGGCGCGCAGCGGTACCCCGGAGCAGGCGGCGAGCGACGGCCGGGACCTGGTCGCGGCCGGCTTCGACATGCTCGACGTCGGGGCC
>Ga0126305_10000787_pt1 | contig 13769 bp, 9 predicted proteins | sample Plot26_FD_92536 | JGI IMG/M metagenome (GOLD analysis project Ga0126305, IMG submission 92536) | Serpentine soil microbial communities from UC McLaughlin Reserve, CA, USA - Plot26 | ecosystem: Environmental > Terrestrial > Soil > Grasslands | place: USA: UC McLaughlin Reserve, Lake County... | reverse complement strand
ATCGCCCTGACGGCGAATAGCCTGGCGGGGTAGGGCCCCGCCGCTCAGGGTTGCCCCGGGGCAACGCAATCCGCATCCACCTGTCGGATGCAGATTGACTTGACCAGGCCATAACGCCGCAGCTCGCCTCCCCTCGTTGCCCCAGGCCCCACCGCGCCGGGGACAAGTTGGGCGCTCCTCAGTGCAGCGCAATGCGGTCCGCCGCCATCGCGGCGAAGAGCAGCGCGAGGTAGGCGAGCGAGGCCAGGTGCAGGCGAACCGCCCCCGCCCGTGAGGGACGCTGAGCGAGGTCGGCAGCCAGGGCCACGAACCCCGCGCCGAAGGCCAGCGCGGCGACCAGATATGGCCATCCGAACAGGCCGGTCAGGTACGGCAGCACGGTAAACGCGACGAGGGCGATGCTGTAGACGAGGATCTGGCGACGGGTCGCCGCGTCGCCGCGGGCCACGGGGAGCATGGGAACCTCGGTCCGCTCGTAATCGTCCTTGACAAGCAGGGCGAGTGCCCAGAAGTGCGGCGGCGTCCACAGGAACACGATCGCGAACGGATAGAGCGCGTCGACGGTCAGCCCGCCCGTGGCCGCGGCCCAGCCGACGAGCGGGGGGACCGCCCCGGCCGCGCCGCCGATGACGATGTTCTGCGGCGTCAGCGGCTTCAGCCACAGCGTGTAGACGAACACGTAGCCGAGCAGTCCGCTGAGGGCGAGCGCCGCGGCGACGGGGTTCACGGCCAGCGCCAACAGGACGATGGATCCGACCGCGAGCCCGATGCCGAACATGAGGCCGCGGCGGGGCTCGATGCGACCGGTGACCAGGGGCCGGTCGCAGGTCCTCGCCATGCGGGCGTCGCGGTCGCGATCGACGAAGTGGTTGATGGCTCCCGCGCCGCCCGCCGCCAGGTAGCCGCCGAGCATCGTCCACAGGATCACTGCCAGGCTCGGCCCCGACGGATCGGCGACGAACATCGTGGTCACGGTCGTGATCAGGAGCAGGACGATGATGCGCGGCTTCGTCAGTGCCAGGTAGTCGCGCATGACGTCGCGCGTTCGGCGCCTTCCCACTGGCGCGGTGAGCGGCAGGCGCCCGCCGTCGGCGGAGGCTCCCTCGACCGCCGGCGGGCCCACGAGCTTCCCGGTGTTGGTTGCGCCCTCCATGCTCAGGCCGTCACCGCTTGGGTCTCGCGCGTGCCGCCGGAGCCCTCGGGTCGCCGCTCCGGAGCCCCCTCGGGCAACGGCACGAGCGACGCGGCGGCGTAGACCACCGTTCCCCAGAGGATCGTCGCCAGAGTGAGATGGGAGACCACGAGCCATGCGTGCTTGCCCTCCCAGACGTTGATCGCACCGAGCAGGATCTGGCACACGAGCAGCAACGGGATCAGCAGGAACGCGCGGTTTCCGCTGGGCGGCAGCACGACACGGCGCCGCACGGCGACCGCCGTCATCGCCAGCACCGCGATCGCGGTGAGGTACATGAACAGGCGGTGGGTGAGCTGGATGTCCACGAGCCGGCCGTAGGAGAACGGCATGAACTTGCCGAGGCACGTCGGGAACTCGGTGCCGCAGGCCAGGTGCGCGCCGATGACCGGCTGGGAGGTCGTTCCCTCCTCCTCGGTCCCCGCGACGTAGCCGCCGGCGACGATCGTCGCGAAGAGCAGGACGATCGCGATCGCCGCCGTCCACCGCAGCGCGCGAGATGTGTCCAGAGGCGCCGCGCGCTCGCCCCCCTGGGCGAGGCGACGCAGCGTGATCAGAAGCCCCAGGAGCAGCATCGCCAGGCCCAGGTGCGCGGCCACGAGGGCGGTGTGCAGGCCGTGCTCGACGGTGAGGCCGCCCAGGCCGGCCTGAATGAGGACGAGGACCGCCGCCGCGACGACGCCGCGGACCAGCCACCGGCGGTCCCTCAGGTGCCGAAAGGCGACGAACGCGAGCCCCAGAATCAGTAGGGCCACGATCGTCGCGGCGACCCGGTGGCTGAACTCGATGATCTGGTGCTGCTGCAGGAACGGGAGCACCCGCCCGCCGCACAGCGGCCAGCCGTGGGTGCCGCTGCCCGCTGGCCCGCATCCAAGCCCGGAGTCGCTGACGCGCACGACTCCGCCGATGACGATCAGCGCGAAAGTGGCGAGGATGGTGGCGTTGAGGAGGCGGCGGAAGCGGAGGAGCGGGTTCGCTTCGCCACGAGGGACGCTACGCATTGGTGGTGGTGGCGCCGAGCTTCAGCTCGGCGACTGGCAGGTGCCGTTTTTCATTGGCGTCAGGCTACCGGGGCGCCACCCTGGGCGCCCCCGCTCTCGCCACCCACTCGCTCGGGCTCGGGAGCGGGGGGTTGGGGCGCAGGCGCCCGCGCGGGCGGTCGCCAGGCGTGGGTCCGGTCCCGGATCGCCCTCCGGATGTCGTAGAGCGGCTCGGAGCTCCGGACGTCCGGGACCACGTCGAAGTTGTGGATCGGAGGCGGTGAGGTGGCGAACCACTCGAGGGTTCCCGCCTCCCATGGATCGTGGCCGCTTGGAACGCCATGCCGGTAGCTGTAGGCGGCGTTTCCGAGCTCGACGAGGATGCCGACGGCCATGACGAACACGGCGATCGAGGCCACGAGGTTGTAGCCATCGAGACCCTCGCCAGAGAAGAACTTGTAGATGTCGACCGGCTGGCCCTTGACGCCGGCGAAGACGGCCATCAGCTCGAACACATACAGACCCAGGAGGATCGGGACCAGCGTGATCTTCCCGAGGCCCTCGCCCATCAGCCGTCCGGTGATCTTGGGCATCCAGTGGTGGAGCGCGGCGAACCCGCCGAGCACGGCGGCGCCCATGATGACCGCCATGGTGGCGCCCTGGGCCGCCGTCGTGTGCTCGATCTGCCATCCCACCGGGATGAGGGACCAGGCGAGGTCACCCGCCAGGCCGATCGTCATCACGCTGATCGCGGCGATCGCGTAAAGCGGCGCCGCTCGCGCCCGCAGGGTGCCTCCCCAGACCGTGGCGATCCAGTTGAAGATCAGCAGGCCGACCGGCACGGTGAGCGCGATCGCGCACAGCATCGCGAAGACCAGGAACGCCGTCGGAATCGGCGCCGTGTACATGTTGCGCATCCACGCCAGCGGTCCGAGGATCGCGATTGCGAGCAGACACGCCATGGCACCGCGGTGGCTGAACAGGGGCTTTCGCGCGAACGCCGGCAGGACGTCGGAGATCACGCCCGCGGCAATGATGACGATGAACGAGAAGACACCCGTGAAGAAGAACCAGGCGAGGTGCTCGTACAGAAGCGGCGCGCCGTCATACCCCGGGTCGAAGAAGACGCCGCCGTAGTGGCGGTCGACGAACAGCATCACGAGCGCCGCGAGCATCACCGGCCCACAGACCAGGAGCAGGTAGCTGCCGAGGTTGGCGGCCCAGGTGAAGAGCGGGACGCGCCGCCACACCATCCCGGGTGCGCGCATGGTGCGCAGCGTCGCCACCATGTTGACGGCGAAGCACACGAAGCCAAGGACGGCGAGCGCGGTGCCGACGAGCCAGGCGTCGACGCCGTGGGTGTTGGAGTAGAGGGGCTCCGAGAGGGCCGGCAGCGCCCCGAAGCCCGCCTCGGAGGGCCGCCACAGATAGCTGCCGTAGATGGTGAACCCGCCGGCGACATACAGCCAGAACGACAGCAGGTTGAGGCGCGGGAATGCCACACCGCGGGCGCCGACCTGAAGCGGCGAGATGTACGAGATCAGGCCGAGCGCCAGGGGAATCGCGAACAGGACGACTCCTGTGACCGCGAAGGTGGACATGATCCGGTTGAAGATCTCCGGGTCCATCGTCGTGTTCTCGGGAACGATCAGCTGGACCCTCATCACGACCAGAGCGGTGAGGGCGGCAACACCGAAGGTCAGCGCGGCGGCGATGTAAAGCACCCCGACGGACTTGTGGTCGGCGCTCGTGGCGCGCTCGATCCAAGCCTGCCGGCGGCGCGGCACGGTCTCGGTGACGACCTCCGGGCGGGCCGACCCCACTGCAGTCGGGGGCGTCATGGAGTCGCCCCCGGGGCGGTGCCCTCGCCGAGCTTCTTCGCGACGTAGTCCTGGGCCGCCGCGAGCTGTTCACGCTTGCGGTCGATGAACTGCTGGTAGGCCTGCGGCGTCACGACGCGGACCCACGCGCGCATGGCCGCGAATGCGCTGCCGGAGAACGACGTGGACTGCCCGTGGTAGGTGCCGACCTCATCGGCGCGGAACCAGGTCCCTACGTCCTGGCCGGGGAGGGCGTCCACCTGACCGCCGAGGGCCGGGATGAACCAGCGGTGCGTCACGTCGGTGGAGGTCAGGTGCAGGAGAACCGTGGTGTCGACGGGTACCACCAGCTCGCCGTAGGAGAAGATGCGGTCACCCGGCCGGCCGCCCGGGTACTCGAATCGCCACAACCACCGCTGCCCGATCACGTTGATGTTCAGCGCCTTCGACTCGGGCGGGATGCTGAGCCCATTGACCTGCGCCACGAGGTCGCTGTCCGCTCCGAGTCCCTCCGAGCCCGTCGCCTGCACCTCGCGGGCCTTGGTCATCATGACGATGCCGAACACGAACAGACCCACGGCGATCGCGACCAGCGGGGCAGCCGGTCGGACGAAGGCCCTGGCCCCGGCGGTGAAGGGCCGCGGCGAGCGTCCACGCCGAGCCCTGAAGCGCACCAGCGCGGCGATCAGGAACACGTGAACCGCGACGATCAGGAGAGCGGCGATCACGATCGCGACCCAATAGGCGGTCCGGATGTCGTCGGCGTTGGGGGAGTGCCCGGCCGTGGGGCCGAGGATCGAGGCAGCCGCGGGCGCGGCGAGTAGCGCCGACGCGGTTCCCGCGAGCGCGAGGGAGAGCACTACACGGCGGACGGTCTTCCGGGACGCCAAGGCGCGAGCATTCTAATCGTGGGGCGGGGGGATGCCGCTACGTGGCGGAGCGAATCGACTGGCGCACAGCGGGTACACGCTCTCTAGCCTGATCTGAGGACCTGTACCAGCGCCAAGACGGCGGCGAAGCATCGGAGGTGACCGTATGCGCGAGCCGTTCGTCTCGAGCGTGTCCCGAACTTCCCGTCAGCCCGGGGTGGCGCGCATCATCCGATCGGCGCGGTGCGCACGCCGATCGGGGGACCGGCAGATGGCCAATCGGGGGACGCAAGAACCATCCCGAAAAGGCGCCGATCGGGGGATGGGCACGGGTGGGCTGACCGCCCAGACTGGACACAGCATGGCCGGTAGGCAGCTCGGGGGCATCGCTGCGGCGGTCACGATCGTGATCGCCCTCGCGATCGCGCCCGCGGCCGCTGCCTTCGTTCCACGCGAGGACGACTCATTCTTCGGGGTCAGCGCCCCGAACTTCTACCTGATGAACCAGAAGGGGCAGGGCGCGACGCTCGACTCGTACCTGACTCACATCGAGGCGACCGGTGCCGGCTGGGTGCGCGACGCGGTCCCGTGGCCCGATGCCGAGCCGACGCCGCCCGTCGCCGGCGCTCACACCTACAGATGGGGGACGTTCGGCTCCCAGATCACGCGGTTCGCGCAGCACGATCTGACGATCCAACCGGTGATTCGCCAAACCCCCGTCTGGGCCGCGTCGACGCCCGCGCTCCAGACGCCCGGCTGCGGCCGCGACGGAATGGCCAGCTCGTCCGGGGCCAATGACTACGGGGCCTTCGTGGGCGCATACCTGCGGCGCTATGGGCGGGGCGGGACCTTCTGGGCCGCGCGCCCGGCGCTTCCCTACCACCCCGTCGAGCGTGTCGAGCTCTGGAATGAGCCGAATTGGTACCCGTTCTCGTGTCCCGGGCCCGACCCCGAGCGCTACGCGCCGATGGTGGTCGCGGCGGCGGACGCGGCGCATGCCGTGGATCCGAACGTGGTCGTCTCGGTGGGCGGACTGGTCGCCCTGAAGGCCAACACCTACTCGGGTGACACCCTGAGGGGCCTTGAGGTGGGCGAGTTCCTGACCCGGATGACCGCTGCCGAGCCCACCCTCCCGGACAAGGTGGACGCCGTCGCCATCCACCTATACGACCTCGATCCCGACGGGGACGTCTCGCTGCTCGGCTGGCTGCGGAGCAAGATGGCGGCCGCGGGGCTTGGCGCGGCCGAAATCCTCGTCACCGAGTTCGGATGGCACACGCAGGGTGGGGCCGGCTCAGTCCGCGAGGACCTGCGCGCGGAACTGGAGACGGATTTCGTCAACAAGGCGCCGCGGCTCAACTGCGGCGTGATCGGGATCGCCCCACACGCGTGGGTGACGAGCGAGCAGGACCCCAACAACCGCGAGAACTGGTGGGGGATCGCCGATCCTGCCACCGGCGCTCCGTACCCGACGGGTCAGGCTTTCGCCGATCAGGTCCACCTTTACGAGGGCGACGGCCCCGCGCCGGCCCCGCGCCGCACGATTCCGGTGTGCAATCGCCCACTGCCCGACCAGGATGGCGACGGCACTCCCGATCAGAACGACGACTATCCGCTGGATCCGGCCCGCGACAGTGGCTCGGGCGAGCCGCCAGGCGATCCGCCTCCGCCGCCGCCCCCGGTTTATCCACCGCGCACCGATGGCTCCTTCTTCGGGGTGATGCCGGGTAACACGCCTGCCGACATTGGGGGGCGCCGCGCGATGGCCGACTCGATGCAGGAAGGCCAGATCGGGCAATCCCGAGAGGTCATCGATTGGGAGCAGATCCAGCCACGCCCGGCCACGGACCTCGGATCGGATGCGGTGTGGGCCGACACTGACGCCCGGTTCCTGAGACTCGGCCTGCGCGGCGTCAGCGTCCTGCCGACATTCACCGATGCGCCGTCCTGGGCCGATCCGTCGTCGCCCGCCACGGCTCAGGACAAGTTCGTCACATTCCTCACCGCATTCGCGGAGCGATACGGCCGCGGTGGCACGTTCTGGCTGCGCAACAACCACCTCGACGAGTCACAGCTCGCCGTCCGCGACTACGAGGTCTGGGATCGCGGCAACCTGAACCTGTCGTGGTGGGACGGCTCGGCGTCGGCGGCCGAATACGCGTCGGCCTACGCGCAGGCGCGGACGGCCATCCATCGCGTCGACCCGGGAGCGCGCGCGCTGGTGAGCCTGGATCAGGGCGGTCTGAGCTACGCCACGTTTGTACGCGAGATGGTGGCCTCCCGCCCGGAGCTCGCCGGGCAGATCGACGGCGCGTTCGTGCTCGCCGCTACATCGAGCCGCGAGCCGGCGGTGCAGCGAGTCGTCGCCGCGGTGCGCTCGGAGCTCGACGAGACTGAAAATCGCCACGCGCCGATCCAGGTGGGGTTCGGCTGGTACACCAGCGGCCCCGGAGCGATGCCCGAGGCCGAGCGAGCCTCGTTCTACAACCTGGTGGCGAACCGGCTCGCCCGAATCGACTGCGGCGTCGACGGCCTGCTGGCCAAGTCGTGGGTGACCCCGCAGACCGACCTGTCCGTTCCCGCCGCCTGGTACGGAATGGTCGATCCGCAGAGCTTCGAGCTCGGACCGACGGCGACCGCCTACCGTGATGTCGCCAGGACCTTCCTCGGTTACGGCCCGGACCCCGCCCCTCGCGCGGTGGTCCACACGTGTTTCCGCGCAGCCCCCGATACCGACGGGGACGGGGTGCCGGATGCAGCGGAGTCGTATCCGCTCGATCCCCAGCGCGCGGTAGCCGAGAACCAGCCGCCTCCCGCTCCCACCATCACCAGCGCCCCCGATCGATGGACCAGGGCCCTCGCCGCAGACTTCGACTACTCCGCGGCCGGCGCGGTCGAGTACTGGTGCACCCTGGATGGCGCCCCGCTGGCGGACTGCGACCCGGCAGGCCGGTCGTACTCCAACCTCCAACCGGGGACACATAGGTTCAGCGTTCTGGCCCTGGATCCGCTTGGACTGGTGAGTCCGCGCACAACCTTCAGCTGGACGATCGACCGAACAGCGCCGAACACCGCCATCGAGTCGCATCCTGATGCCACCGTGCTGGTCAATTCGGCGCGGTTCGCCTTCTCGAGCAACGAGGCAGGAGTTCACTTCGCCTGCCGGCTGGACGCGGGGGCGTACCGCGCCTGTGACTCGCCGACCACGCTCAGCGGTTTGAGCGACGGCGCGCATCGGTTCCGCGTCGCCGCCATCGATCGCGCCGGCAACGGCGACGGCACCCCTGCGGAGTTCTCATTCCAGGTTCGCACCGTTCCGACGGCCCCGGGGATCACCTCCGGCCCCGCAGCCGGCTCGGCGATCTCCACCCCAAGGCCGACCTTCCGTTTCCAGGCTCGCTATGCCGTGCGGTACCAGTGCCGGTTCGACGCGCACGCGTTCGGGCGGTGCTCCGGTGCAAACTCGCACACTCCCAGCACCCCCCTGGGCGCTGGTTCGCACACCTTCGAGGTCAGGGGCATCGGGGGCACGGGGAAGCCCGGGCCCTCGACCATCCGCCGCTTCTCGATCGATCGCTAGTCGCCACCCGGCAGGCAACGGACCGCGTGTCCGGGCTGTCCACGCCCTTAGCCACGGGTGCTCCCCCAACCGGGATAGGTTCTTATACTCGCCGCGCTTGCCGATGAGAATCCCTCGCCGCTCGCGACGCTCGCCGTTGAGGCCCTTCGTCCGGGCGGCGGCCGGGGCCGCCCTGGTCGCGGCCTTCGCGGTTCCCCTGGTTCGCCGGCGACTTCGCCTTCACCCAGGCGTCTCGATCGCGGCCACGGCGGCGGGTCCATTCGCGCTTGCGGTTCTTCTGCCGCGAACGAGAGCTCGGGACGCGGCGTTGTTCGGCCTCCAGATGTGGGCGTTCACCGTGATCCACGAGCTTCCGTACGACAGGCCCGACCGGTTGCGGGAGCGGCTGCGCGTCAACTATCCGATCGTGGTCGACCGGCTCCTGGGGGTCGGCCAGCTGCCGAACGTTCGCCTGCAGCGAGCCTTCTCGCGACCGGGCGAGGTGACGAGGCTCGACCGCATCCTGACGATCGTCCACTGGGCGTGGTTCATCGAGCCGCACCTCGCACTGGTATGGATCCTCCTGCGGAACGACGCTCGCTTCCCGCGGGCCGCGAGGCAGATGGCGGCGGCATACGACATCGGTTGCGCGATCTACTACGCCGTGCCGACCGCCCCGCCGTGGTGGGCGGCGGAGAATGGCTACGTCGCGCCCCACGAGGGACGCTCGAGCGAGGAGATCGTGGCGGCGGCGGCGCCCCCGCGGGTGCGGCGGGTGATGGTCGAGGTGGGGGAGGGCACCTGGGGCCGCGCGTGGCCGGCGCTGTACTCGTCGCTCGGGGGCAACCCGTGGGCCGCGATGCCGTCGCTTCACTTCGGGACCTCCCTGCTCGCCGCGATGCTCCTCTCGGAGTCCGGGCCCGTCGCCGGGACGGCCGGGTGGTCGTATGTCATCACGCTGGCGTTCGCGCTCGTCTACCTTGGGGAGCATTACGTCGTCGATCTCCTCGTGGGAGGGGCGGTGGTGGCGGTGGTTCGGCGCGGTGAGCCGCTGGTGCGCCCGCTCGCGGAACGGGTCAGCGGCGTCGCGCAGCGGCTCGAGCGGATCGCCAACGGCTGACCAACCAACGGCTGGACCGCCTGCCAGTATTAGAGGGGATGGGGAGCGACCGGGATGTGGTCGATCGGGATCTGACACAGGAGGCCGAGGAGGCCGAGCCTTCCTTCTTCGCGACGCCCAAGCGGATCCTGCAGACCGTGGCCGTGGTCCTCGTCGCCATGGCCGCGATCTACATCCTCCTGCCGAGGATCGTTGGCATCCAGGACGCGCTGGGACAGCTCAGCGACGCGGCCCCGGGCTGGCTGATCGTCGCTCTCGCCTTCGACGTACTCGCCTTCTTCTCGTACGTCGCGCTCTTTCGGGGCGTCGTGGGCGAGCGCGTCGTCCACCTGGAGTGGAGCGAGTCCTACCAGATCACGATGGCGGGCCTGGCCGCAACTCGATTGTTCTCCGCGGGGGGAGCAGGCGGGATCGTGCTCACGTACTGGGCGCTGCGGAAGGCGGGAATGGAGCGGCGTCAGACGGCCTGCCGGATGGTCGCTTTCCTCGTCCTCCTCTACGCCGTCTACATGGTGGCGCTCGTCGTGTTCGGCGTCCTCCTGCGGGTGGGCGTCTTGAGCGGAGAGGCCCCCGCCGGGTTGACGATCCTTCCGGCAGCGGTCGCCGGGGCGATCCTCGTCATCGGCCTGCTGATCGCGCTCATCCCGGACGACATTGAGCGACGCCTCAGTCACTACGCGCAGGGGTATCGGTTCCAGCGCATAGCCCGGCGGCTGGCGAGCGCTCCGGCGACCCTCGCTCGCGGTACTCGCACCGCGATCGACTTCGTCCGCAACCCATCCCGCGGCGGGCTCGCCGTGATCGGTGCCATCGGCTTTTGGGCGTGCAACATCGGCATCCTCTGGGCGGCGTTTCACGCCTACGACGTCCACGTTCCGCTCGGTGTCGTCGTCCAGGGGTTCTTCGTCGGGATGGTCGCGAACCTGTTTCCGCTCGCGCCGGGCGGTGTCGGTGCGGTGGACGCTGGGATGATCGGCACGTTCGTGCTCTTTGGCCTACCGAGCTCCGAGGTGTTCGCTGCCGTCTTGACTTACCGGCTGGCGGCGTTCTGGCTGCCGATCCCACCGGGTATCGTCGCCTTCTTCCAGCTGCGGAGGACGGTGGCCCGGTGGGAGGAGGAGCGAGCGCGAGCGCCGCTCGCGGGAGGGGTCGGAGAGCCCCTCCGCGGGGCCGCCATTACTTCAGAAAGTAAAGTATGATGGTTATCAGGGTTTCCGTGCGTAATCGGATAGCCCCAGGCAAGACGGAGTGAATATGAACGAGAAGCGAGTTGAGAACGTGATCATCGTCGGCGGGGCGTGCGCCGGCTACACGGCTGCGGTCTATACCGCCCGCGCCGAGCTCGAACCGCTCGTGATCGAGGGCTTCCAGTGGGGCGGCCAGCTCCAGAACACCACCGACGTGGAGAACTATCCGGGCTTTCCCGAGGGAATCATGGGCCCTGAGCTCATGCAGAAGTTCCGCGACCAGGCTGAGCGATTCGGAACCCGGTTCATCACCGACGACGCCACGCGAATCGAGCTCTCCAACGGAGGCATCCACAGCGTCTGGGTCGGCGACGAGGAATACCGCACCCGTGCGATCATCCTCGCCATGGGCGCCGAGCCGAAGCGCCTGGGAATCCCAGGCGAGTTGGAGCTCGGCGGGAAGGGCGTTTCGACGTGCGGCGTCTGCGACGGCGCCTTCTTCAAGGGCGAGAACGTCGCGGTCATCGGCGGCGGCGACTCGGCAATGGAGGACTCGATCTTCGTCTCGAAGTTCGCCAACGACCTGTCCATCGTCCACCGCAGAGACCAGTTCCGGGCGTCGAAGATCATGGAGGAGCGGGCCCGCGGCCGCGAGAACATCACCTTCAGGACCCCGTACGTCCCGGAGGAGTTCGTGGCCGGAGACGACGGCAAGCTCGCCAAGATCCGCCTCCGCCAGGCCGAGACCGGCGAGACCGAGGAGCTCGAGGTCGGCGGCGCGTTCGTCGCGATCGGGCACACCCCGCGCTCGGAGCTCGTGGCCGGCCAGGTCGACACCGACGATGGCGGCTACGTGATCACCGAGGGCCGCTCCACACGAACCAACCTGGCCGGCGTCTTCGCGGTCGGCGATCTGGTGGATCACACCTATCGGCAGGCCGTGACCGCCGCGGGCACGGGCACCATGGGCGCCCTCGACGCCGAGTGGTATCTGCGCGACGTCCCGCCCTCGCCCGAGGCGCACTGGTCGGGCTTCGCGGGCGAAGCGCAGCCGGACGCTGCGGACGACGAAGAGCGGGCCGAAGTGAGCGCGAGCTAGCTGGCCCCCGGCGTGGCCTTTGTCCGGGCGTGCTCCCGGGCAAGTAGGGGCAGCGCCCCACGGTTCCACGGACGATGGATGGATTTCCGAGGCTATAGGTGCCGAAATCCATCCATCGTTCGAGTTGTGCCCGTGTCAACGCAATCCGCATCCGCTTTCCGGACGTAGATTGCGTTGACCCGGCATTTGCGGTTGGGACGCTGCCCCACCCAGCCTCGAGCCCGCTTGCGCATCGCTAACGCCAGGGCTCGAACGCGACGCCGGCAGCGCGAGAGAGTCTCTAGAGTTGGCCCCGGTCCCGAATCCGAGAAGGAGTGCGCGCGATGGCTGTCGTCGAGGTTCCCAAGGTCAAGATCGAGAAGATCGGGCTGAAGCCGTTCCACGAGTTCGATCAGGCGAACGAGACCTGGCCGCGGGGCGACCGGCCGGCCGCGATCCGCGAGGCGGCGGCCGAGTTCCGGGCGCGTTTCGCGACGCCGGACAATCGGGTGCGCGGTGTCCGCACCGTCGACATCGCATCCGCCGGTTATCCGGTGAAGTTCGCGTTCGGCGGCGCCGCCAAGGGGGCTAATCCGTTCATCAACATCATCAACCGGCTCCAGATCGTCCAGTTCGAGGACTTCGACGGCGAGCTCAAGACGCTCGCCTACGAGCCGACGGTCCCCGAGGGGCCGGCTGAAGCCCCGTACTACGCGCAGCAGATCGAGAAGCTCGGCGACTTCCTGTCCTACAAGGTGCTGGCCACGATCTGGAATCACCCCGACGAGGCGCTGGTCAAGTCTGGCCTGCGCCCCGAGGACGTCGACTACATCAGCTTCGATCACCTCCACGTCCAGGACCTGCGCTTCGTGCTTGGCACCACGGAGCCGATTCCGGGCGAGGCCGCTCCGCGCCCACCCCTCTTCCCGAACGCCAAGCTCATTGCGCAGCGCAAGGAGTGGGACACGTTCGCGTCGCTCCATCCGATGCAGTGGGCCTGGTACGTCGAGGACGGTGTCAAGGACCTCATCACCGACAACGTCGTGCTCATCGACGGCGACGTCGAGCTCGGCAAGGGCGTGGCGCTCGTGTGGACGCCCGGTCACACCGACGGCAATCACTCGCTCTGCATGAACACGGACGACGGTGTGTGGGTCTCGTCGGAGAACGGCGTCGCCGCCGATTCCTGGCATCCGCACCTGTCGAAGATCCCGGGGGTGCGCCGGACCGCCGAGTTCTTCGGCCGCGAGGTGATCCTCAACTCGAACACGCTCGAGGACTCGATCGACCAGTACGACTCGATGATCAAGGAGAAGGCCCTCGCCGATCCCAACCGCAACGATCCTCGGTACCTCAACGTGTTCCCGTCGTCGGAGATGGCGAGCTGGAAGCGCCAGTGGCCGGTCGTGCCGACATTCGTCTACGGCGGCATCAACAGCGGCATCGTCGAGCGTCCAAGCTCCGGCAACGGATCCCGATAAGCGGAGGCGATAGGCGCCGTAAGCGAGTCAACTAGGCCGCTCGCACCCCGCTGGCTAATCTCGGCGGGTGGAGCGACGGGCGTGGCTGTGGCTGATCGCGCTCGCCTCGATCTGGGGGGCGAGCTACATGTTCATCAAGATCGGCCTGCGGGATCTGTCCGCGCCGATGATCGCATGCGTCCGAATCGGGCTCGCGGCGCTGGTGCTGGTTCCCCTCGCCGCGTCCCGGCACGCACTGGGGGGAGTCAGGGATCGAATTGGGACGATCGTGATCCTCGCTGCGGTCCAGGTCGCTGGCCCATTTCTTCTGATCGGGTTGGGAGAGTTGGAGATCTCCTCAGCGCTGGCCGGCATCCTTGTCGCCACGGCCCCGATCTTCACCGCCGTGCTTGCCATCTGGGTCGACCACGAGGAGCGCTCCGAGGGGGTGCGCCTGGTCGGGATCGTCTTGGGGATCGCCGGAGTGATCGCCCTGTTCGGCGT
>Ga0126305_10000786_pt1 | contig 13769 bp, 14 predicted proteins | sample Plot26_FD_92536 | JGI IMG/M metagenome (GOLD analysis project Ga0126305, IMG submission 92536) | Serpentine soil microbial communities from UC McLaughlin Reserve, CA, USA - Plot26 | ecosystem: Environmental > Terrestrial > Soil > Grasslands | place: USA: UC McLaughlin Reserve, Lake County... | reverse complement strand
TGAGTTAGAAGATCTCTTAATAAATCAGATAGACATCCCTTAAACTGATCATTTTTTTGTACTCGCAGCAGCTACATAAGTAGGGCCGGTAACGTTCTTGATGGGCTCCAGGCTGATCAGGTACTGGTAAATTGCTTTAAGATCATTATCACTCATTTTCCTAAACTGATCCCATGGCATATCCGATTTTGCAATAATTCTTTTCAACCTGAACCTGTCAATAAACTGTTGTTCGGTCCATCCGGTCATCTTTCCTGTTTCTTTATCCGGGGTAAGATTTGGAGTTACACAATAAGAACCATCATCAGCTTCAAGTTTTAAACCGCCTGCAAAAAAAGGCCCTGTATATTCACCTGTCATAAGACTACGACTAGTATGACAACCGCGACAATTTGTAACATAGGTTGCAAGATATTTTCCATAAGCAGCCGTAGTATCCGGAGTTATTGTCTTTACTACTTCACCATCAGGTCCTACAGGTTTCATTAAGAATGCTTTTACTGCCTTTCCCATAAAATTCATCTCATTATTTGTTACTTTATTTTTCACGGGTGTTTGCGATCTTAAATAAGAGAGAACAGCAACCATGTCTTCATCGCTTAGGTTATGAAAGGGCATAAAATCGAACAAAGCTCTTCCATCCCGGGCAACACCATACCTGAGTGAACGGGCAATGACCGAATCTGGTAACTTACCAATGCCTGTTTCATCATCAGGTGTAATATTTTTTGAATAAATATTACCGATGGGAAGTTTAAATGTAAGTCCCCCTTGTAACGGGAGAATTTCGCCACTATTTATTTTTTCCTGGTTTTCCGCAGCGGAGTGACAAGTGGAACAATGAGCTGGCCCGAAAGCAAGGTACTTTCCTCTTTCTATAGTGGCACTGTCCTTAGTGGCAAGCAGGTTTGGAAAAGGGGCATCAAATTTTTTGTTTTGCAAAGAAAAAACAAGGACGACAAAAATTACGACGATGCTTGCAATGGTAATGCCTGTCCATTTCAAGATCTTTTTAAACAATTTCATGTTTGGTGGTTTTGGTGGGTTGTTGTTCTAAAACTTCTGGACGAAAAGATAAATCATTCTGTACTTTTACTAATATTTTTTTTAAAATAATGACCTCGTTCAAAAGTTTAGGAATAAAAACTATGAAATACTTTCAAGGAATTTTTATAGCCATTGTTTTGTTGTTTTTTTCTGTTGTTTCTGTCTCCCAGGACATGAAAAAATTTAATCTTTACAAGCCTGATGAAAATGCAGAAACGAATATTGCCAGCGTAATAACTGAAGCAAAAAGATCAGGAAAGCATGTCCTGATACAAATTGGTGGCAACTGGTGTATCTGGTGTGCAAGATTTCATGAGTTTGTTACCAGGGATGCCCAACTTGACTCATTGATGAATGCAAACTATGTTGTATATCATTTGAATTACAGCAAAGAGAATTATAACGCAAAACTTTTAACAAAATACGATTTCCCACAACGATTTGGATTCCCTGTTTTTTTAATCCTGGATGGTGGAGGCAGCCTCCTGCATACACAAAATTCATGGTATCTTGAAGATGGGAAAACATCATATGAACGTGAAAAAGTCAAATCATTTTTTACTGAATGGAGTAAGAGAGCATTAGATCCTTCGCAATATAAAGAGCAATAATGGAATCCAACTTTCAATCATTTTCCAAACAGATGACCAGTCCCTTCAAGTTCAGAATGTTTTTACTTTCTAAATTGCCGAGTGCCTACTTTTCAGGTGTAAGAGTGAAAAGTATTGATGAAAATAAATGTGAAGTAACAATTCCCTTTAAATGGTTTTCACAAAACCCTTTTCGCAGCACCTATTTTGCATGCTTAAGTATGGCTGCAGAAATGAGTACCGGTGCATTGGCATTAGGGCATTTATATAAAAGAAAGCCTCCTGTAAGTATGCTGGTTGTAAAAACCGAAGGAGAGTATTTTAAAAAAGCGATTGATAAAACTACATTTGTCTGTGAGGAAGGGTCACAAATAAAGAAAATGATCGATGAAGCAGTTGCATCCGGTGATGGGAGAACGATCAGAGCAAAAACGATCGGTAAGAATAAAGCGGGAGAATTAGTGGCTGAGTTTTTTATTACCTGGTCATTTAAAGCAAAAAATCCCCAACCCTTAAAGGGAAGTAAGGGATGACTGCTATAAATTTATAAATAAAAAAATCTCCTGGGAGGAACGACAAAGTTCTTCCTTCAGGGGGCGGAGGGGGTATGAAAATAGCATTTCACGGAGCTGCAAGGTGTGTAACAGGCAGTAAGCATTTAATTACTTTAAAAAATGGAAAAAAGCTATTGCTTGATTGCGGTATGTTTCAGGGAATGGGCAAGGAGACAAATGCGCTAAATCGTTATTTCGGGTTTGATCCAATGACAATTGATGCAATGATCCTTTCTCATGCACATATTGATCACAGCGGGCTTATTCCAAAACTGACAAAAGAAGGTTATAAGGGCACTATTTTCTGTACACCGGCCACCAAAGAATTAACTGGCGTGTTGTTAGAAGATTCAGCAGAGATACAAGAAGACGATATTAAATATGAAAACAAAAGAAGGGCAGCGGCAGGGCAACCTTATCTTACTCCACTGTATACAATTGAAGATGCAAAAAAGGCGCAAGATCATTTTGCAACAGCCGAGTACAATCAATGGTTCAATGTTATGGAGGGCGTGCAAGCAATGTTTACAGATGCTGGTCATATAATTGGCAGCACTTGTGTCCATGTACGCATAAACGAAGATGGAAATGAAAGGACAGTTAGTTTTAGCGGCGATGTTGGTCGCTACCGCGATGTTATTTTAAAATCACCGGAAAATTTTCCGCAGGCTGAATTTATTTTACTTGAATCTACTTATGGCAATAGCCTGCATGACGAGCACCTCACAACACCTGACCAGTTATTACAGTGGATCGAGAAAGCCTGTCTTGTCAAAAAAGGGAAGCTTATTATGCCTGCTTTTAGCGTTGGCCGCACCCAGGAAATTCTTTATGCATTGAATCAATTAGAAGTTGAAAACAGGTTGCCTGAATTAGATTATTTCGTAGACAGCCCTTTGAGCATCGAAGCAACTGAGATCGTTAAAAAATACCCGGGATATTTTAATAAAAGAATTCAGCAGGTCTTACGAACCGACAGTGATCCTTTTAATTTTAAAGGATTAAAGTACATCAAAACAGTTGAACAGTCAAAGCTGTTGAACTTTAGAAACGAGCCTTGTGTGATTATTTCTGCCAGTGGTATGGCAGATGCCGGTAGAGTAAAACATCATATCAGCAACAACATTGAAAATAGCCGTAACACAATTCTGATCACCGGTTATTGCGAACCTCGTTCATTGGGAGGCAGACTAATGGCTGGCGCCAAATTAGTAGGAATTTTTGGCGTAGAACATGAAGTAAATGCCGAAGTGGCATCTATCCGAAGCATGAGTGCACATGGAGATTATGAAGATCTGTGTCAATGGCTCGCGTGCCAGGATCCAAAGCAAGTGAAAAAGCTTTTCCTTGTACATGGCGATTACAATGTACAGCAGGACTTCAAAAGTCGTTTAGGAAGAAAGGGTTTTGAGGATGTAGAAATACCGGAAATTCATTACGAAATCGGCCTGACATAATTCATCTACTGCAACATTGATCTTTTACCATTTCATTTTCCTTTTTTTCACAACTCGTTAATAAACCCGGGGCCAAAAATTGCGTTTATAGTGTGAGAATTTAAAACACTCAGACTATGAATAAAATAAATTTGAAATCAGCAATTGTGGCGGTTCTGAGCATTGGTTTACTTGCCGGCTGTGCAAGTTCCGCCCATATTGAAAAAGACGAAACTGTAAACTTCGGTAAGTATAAAACGTTTACCTGGCTACACGGTGAAAATGGCAAGTTGGAAAATCAGAGTGACCTTATTGAATCTAAGATCCGTGGCGCCGTAACAAAAGAATTTGAAAAGATCGGCTGGAGAGAATCAAAAAACAAACCCGATGTAGTTCTTGATTATGATGTGCTTGTAGAAAGGTCAAACCAGCAACAAAATGAACCGGTTTATAGTCAGCCTTATAGCAGGGTTATTTATAATCCCTATACAAGGCGTTACGCAACGATCTATTATCCTTCTCAATTTTTGGGTTATGAATCTTATGAAAAGGTGATACGGGAAGGGACGATCACCGTAACAATGATCGACGCAAAGACTGATAAAACGGTTTGGCAAGGCTGGACTACGGCCCAGGTGAATAACCGGAATCTTACAAATAAAGAAATTCAAAAAGCGGTAGCTAACATCTTTAAGAAGTCAGAGTTAGCAAAGCGATAAGTTATATCCATGAAGGACGGTTTTGAACTTGCCCTCCCGCCTTAGGCGGGAGGTTTTTTTATTTAAAAAGTTTTTGTCATCAGGCCATTGGAACTTATCTTTGCCGCCCCTGAAACTAAGAGGCATTAGCCTCCAAATTTTTGGCGTAGGAGGCCCGTTCGTCTAAGGGCTAGGACACCACCCTTTCACGGTGGTGATACGAGTTCGAATCTCGTACGGGCTACAATAGTTATCCCTGCAACTCAAAGGTTTGCGGGGATTTGCTTTTTAAGCAACTTCCATTTGGAGACGAAGTGCCTTACCTGGTTTAAGGACATTGATACTTGGCCAAAAGCAAAACCATGCAGCCCTTAACGAATCATCGATCCGCTAAAATGATCGGGAGCTAATTATCTAAAAGACTGCCAAACTTAGCGGCTACTTCACCTCGTGAATGCACATCAAGTTTTCGATAGATATTTTTTATATGGGAGTTCAATGTTTCTTTTGATATGAAACATTCATGAGCTATTTGTTTATATCCAAGTCCTTGTATCAATTTATTCAGGATTACTTTTTCTCTTTCTGTTATATTATAATCATCAAGATTAGGTACAGCGTCAGCTTTCTTTTTGAAAAATTCAAGCACTTTGGCCGCAATGATGCCATTCATAATGGATTGTCCATCTTTGAGACTAAAAATTGCCTCCATGATCCTGTCAGGAGGATCTTTCTTTAGCAAATAACCATTTGCGCCGGCCTTAATCGCCCCAAAGATCTTTTCGGGATCTTCAAAAACAGTGAGCATAAGGATTTTCAAATCAGGCCATTTTTGTTTTAGATGCCATACACCTTCAATACCACTGATGCCGGGAAGATCAATATCCATAATGACAACGGATGGAAGATCAACTTCAAAACGCGGTATCATTTCTTTACAATCCCCCGCTTCAAAGATCATTTGGATCTCTTCATTTCGCTGAAGGATTTTTGAAAGGGTGTTCCTGTACTCCTCATTGTCTTCAATAATTGCAAGTCTTAACATAGTAGTAAAATTAATGCCTGCAGATTCTGCATCAATACCCAATATTTGTTAAATGTAAGGTTCAGGCAAGATAATATTTATCTCCGTTCCCTTGTTGATCTCACTTTCGACGGTGAAAGTTGCCCCGATCATTTCTGCATGATGTTTCATGTTCAAAAGCCCCGAACCTTTTCCTAAGATCTTTTTTTCCGTTTCGGATTTGTCAAATCCTTTTCCATCATCTTGTATTTGCATCAGCAGCATATTTTCTTCATGATTCAGACGGACGATTATCTTTTTTGCATCTGCATGTTTTTGAATATTATTTAAAGCCTCCTGGAATATCGAAAACAGTATTACCTGTTTCTGACGATCTAATTTTTTAGGAGCGTCTTTTATATACAGCTCAAGTTCATACTTCTTTGTTTTTTCAAGTTGATCCAATCGTTGCCTTAATGCATCATAAAGACCAAGCTCATACAGGTAGTCAGGATTGAGGCTGCGGGCTATATTTTTCAGGTCGTCTACAATGATCCCAAGTAATCCAAGTGCCTCTTTCCGGTTTGTTTCAATTTCTTCACTATTCATTTTTTCATCTTTGTACAGCAAAAGCATAGCAGTAGATATATTTGAGCCAACATTATCATGCAGATTATGTGAGATCGATTTGTAGGTGTCCTCAAGCATTTTAAGTTCTGTCTGTAATAGCGTTTTTTCATATTTGGATTTTATTTCAGCTAATTGTTGTTCGTGTAAAAATCTTCGTTTGTGCTGAATAAGAAAAGCAAATACAATTGTTATGGCCAAAACTATTAATGCAGTGGCGATGACCAGGGCCAGGATAACGTCATTGTCGATTTCATGCATAAATAACCTATAATAAGTAGCAATTTTTCGGGGGATCGGAAATATAGATTACTCCTAATTCAATAGTCTTCCGCAAAATTGGGATGTTTTTTTAAAAGATAATTAAGCATGCCAAGGTGCCGTACGTTAAGCCCAAAATACGACAGCAAGCTAAACAGTCCAGGGTACAGATGGCGGAAAATGCTTTGGGTTTCCAACTACTGAGCAACTCGCTAATGTAGCTTATTCATAACTGAAAACAATCCCCAAATTATGGTATCCTTAGAGGTCCCCAATTCGAATGAATAGATTCGCTGGCAAAGCCGGCTGGTAAGAACTTTCCAATACCAGGAAATGTGGATTAACTACAGTAAGGTTTTATTTCAGATCGTGGACAGGCACTGGATCCATATCAGTAAATACTTTATTCTCACCAGCCATTGCCCAAATAAATGAATAATTTGCCGTGGCCACTCCACTGTGAATGCTCCATGCAGGAGAAAGAATGGCTTCTTCGTTATTTAAAAAAATATGTCGTGTCTCTTGAGGCTGACCCATAAAGTGAATGATGCGCTGGCCTTCGGACAGATCAAAATAAAAATAGGATTCCATTCTCCTGTCATGCAAATGCGGCGGCATGGTATTCCAGATACTTCCTTTTTTGAAACTGGTAACGCCTAAAACCAATTGACAACTTTGAATACCATCATTATGGATATACTTGTTAATGACACGATGATTGTTATTGTCAAGACTTCCAACTTCTGCAGGCAGTGCTTCACCGGGTTTCATCACACGGGTCGGAAATTCATGATGTGCAGGGCAGGAGAAGAATATGAATTTTGCAGGGTTGGTTTTATTAGCGCTGCTAAAAATTACTTTTTGTTTTCCTTTTCCTATGTATAAACAATCCTGTTTTTCCATTTCAAATCTTTCATCATCGACACTCACATAACCATTCCCGGCTATGTTAATAATACCAATCTCACGCCGGCTAAGAAAATGATCGGCTCTTAATTCTTCGTAGGTCTGTAATTGCAATGCCTGGTCAATAGGGTGCGCGGCGCCGATGATCATCCTGTCATAATGGGTATATGCGCATTCAACTTTATCGGCCTGTACCAGGTTCTCTAATAAAAACTTATCTCTTATTTGTTTGGTATTGTATTTTGAAAAATCTTCCGGATGCACCTGGTGAACAACTTTCATATTGATTGATTTTTTTTAAGAGATAAAGCTATGAATTTGATGCATACGGAATTCACGATCACCGGAAACGTTCCCGGATAAGACTCGTTCGTGAGATAGGGATCATAAAGCTGAATAGAATCACCGAATGATTGGCACTTTCTTTTCGCTCTTTGGTGCATGGATATCGCAACTAAGTTTAATAGGGGTAATTCAATTGACCACAAGATTTATTATTGCCATCAATAAAAAATCCCACGGTAAAACCGTGGGACTTTGTACATGTACATTTATAATTATAGTTTAAACCCAATTGTAAAACTCAAAACCCGATGCTTGTTATTATCATCCTCTGAACTGTTGCTTCCTGATTGTAATTTGGCAAGACCCCAGCCATAGTTAACAGAAAGGACAGCTTTCTTCAGATCAATGCCTGCCGTTCCATTAAGGCCATAATCAAAGCGTTTCATGATCCCGAACCCTGCGCCTTCTTCATAATTAAGCGTTGTCGCATCATCATTGCTCCATACAATATCGTCTTCACTGCTGAAAGATGCGCCAAGAAACTTTCCTTCGGACTTATTTTTACCCGCAATGCCAATGGCGACATAAGGACCTGCACCAGCAAAAAAATTCGGACCACCATTTGCGCCAAATTTAAATATAAGGTTTAATGGCACTTCTAAATAGCTTGGATTAGTGGTTGCTTTAAAATAAGTAGCGTCCGTTGGCTCACCACTTTGACTTTTTGATCCTTTGCCAGTGACCAGCAACCCTGGCTGTAACGACGCAAACTCGCAAAGACTAACATCACCAATAAAACCAGCCTGGAAACTAGCGAGTGCTTTTGACTCGTCTACTGTTCCGCCGTCTGTAACGGTTATATTGGCAAGATTCAAACCTCCTCTTATTATGAGAGAGGACTTCTGCGCATTTACATTCACTAAAGCAAGTAATGATGGCAAGATTAAAAGAGCGCATTTTTTCATATTTGTACAGTATTATTTCAGCGTTTATAAACAAACATTTTGCCAGAATAAATGTTTGAAAATTATTCTTCAATTAAACACTGAAATAAGATGTTCTTAAGTTTTGAAAGTTTAATCGTCTAATTAATATTTATTCAACAATATTCATGTATATAATTTTCCCCAATACGATCTGCAGCGTGTGAAAGGCGGGCTCGGCATACTGGTTTGGTAAAACTTTATCTTATGTGAGTAAATGAAGTAAAATGAAAAAAGGTTTTCTTATGGAACATGGTAAAGATAAATTTAAGTGCAGCTTCCGCCGCAAACAACCCGCAAAAAATAAAGGATTGATCGAAATGTATTTTGTTGAAACTGCATTGTAGCTCGTGTACGTTGTAATTTTCTTATGGCAGGATTCTGGGCCGCTAGATCATTTGCACCAGGGTACTATCCCTTTTGTATTAAACTGGTCCCAAACATCATCAATATCATACCAGGTATACGTTGTTTTGTCTAAAAAAATACTATCTATAGAATAAATGCTTTTAAAAACAATTACATTTTTCTTCTCCCCTTTACTAATAACTTTAATAGCCGCACCGTCAAAATCAATATTATTATATACCATGTTTTCTGATATCAAAATAAAGGATGTTTCAGTCATTCCTATTTTTCTAACATTTATTAAGGCTGATGTAATAGGGCTATCTATTTTATTCCAATCTAACGAAAAAATCCAGTTCTCAGTTCCGTTCAATCTTATTAACTCTGTTCTTTAAGGCATTGGTATACGATGATAATCCCAACCGCTTTTACGGGTACAGAATGAATTTTCATCTTGAAATAAATTGCAAGAATAGTATATAATGGATATACCTGAAAGTATAACTATTATTTTTTTCATCCTTTTATTATTTTCGATTAAATAAGTCCATTTTAATTTTCATATGTTTATTTGCTCCTACGAAACCATGATAATATCTTCAGTCTGTCCGGGGTCTTGCCGTGAATAAATTTACATATGTTTAGGTAGACGCTGGGTTGTCTCTCTGCTATTTGCTGAGCAGCGGTAAGAACCTACAACAGTGCGACGCAACTTAGCGTACTAGTAGCGTTTCAATTATAGCCCATGGTTTAAACCGTGGGCTATAATTGAAAAAATTGCTGTCCTCGTAAACTAAACGACCGCGCAAATCCTTACGGTTTCTTACCTTCGCACCTCAAATCAAAAAACTGAATTAATCATGAGCACAGTTAGAGTTGCAATTAATGGTTTCGGACGTATTGGCCGGCTTGTTTACCGCCAGATCTATAAAATGGAGGGAATTGATGTAGTGGCTGTCAATGATCTTACGAGCCCTAAAGTATTGGCCCATCTTTTAAAGTATGATAGTGCACAGGGACGTTTTGACCAGGACGTAAAATCAACGGAAAATTCGATCGTCGTTAATGGCGATGACATAAAAATATATGCACAAAAAGATCCTGCACAAATTCCTTGGAAGGATCATAACGTAGATGTAGTACTGGAGTGTACAGGTTTCTTTACTGATAAAACAAAAGCAGAAGCACATTTAAAGGCCGGCGCAAAGAAAGTAGTGATCAGTGCACCGGCAACCGGCGATCTGAAAACAATTGTCTTTAATGTTAACCACAGTATTCTGGATGGCAGTGAAACAATTATTAGTTGTGCAAGTTGTACTACGAACTGCCTGGCACCAATGGCACAAGTACTTGATGAAAAATTTGGTATCGTAAATGGGTTGATGACAACGGTACATGCTTATACCAATGATCAGAACACCCAGGATGCGCCGCATCCGAAAGGTGATCTTCGCCGTGCAAGAGCTGCGGCACAAAATATTGTTCCGAATAGCACCGGCGCCGCAAAAGCGATCGGGCTTGTTCTTCCAAACCTGAAAGGGAAGCTAGATGGCTCTGCTCAAAGGGTACCTACATTAACCGGTTCACTGACTGAAGTGACAGCAATGCTTGGTAAGAAAACAACCGTAGAAGAATTAAATGCTGCTATGAAAGCTGCATCTAATGAAAGCTTTGGTTATACCGAAGATGAGATTGTGAGCAGCGATATTATTGGAATTAGCTTCGGATCATTGTTTGATGCCACGCAAACCAAAGTGCAGAATGTCGGCGATACCCAGCTTGTACGCACTGTAAGCTGGTATGATAATGAAATGAGTTATGTAAGCCAGTTGGTTCGCACTTTAAATTATTTTGCGAAAATGATCAGTAAATAGTTTTTAGTTTATGGTTTATAGTTCACAACTAAAGCCATAAATAATAGACCCTGCCTGCCGGTAAGCGGGGATAAAACGATAAATTAATGTCTAAGTTTTCAGATTATAACTTCAAAGGACAAAAAGCATTGGTCCGTGTTGATTTTAATGTTCCCTTGAATGATAAATATCAGATCACAGATGATACAAGAATGAAGGCCGCTGTTCCTACGATACAGAAGATTATTAAGGATGGCGGCAGTGTCATATTAATGAGTCATCTTGGTCGTCCCAAAGATGGTCCTGCAGAGAAATATTCTTTGAAACACCTTTTAGTGCATTTAAGGAGATTGCTGAATGGCGAAACAGTTTTGTTCGCCAATGATTGTATTGCAGAGGAAGCAATTAAAATGTCAGCAGACCTGCAACCGGGAGAAGTTTTATTATTAGAGAATCTTCGTTTTTATAAAGAAGAGGAAAAGGGCGATGAAGCCTTTGCTCAAAAGCTAAGCAAGCTTGCTGATATATATGTTAATGATGCATTTGGAACCGCTCACCGGGCACATGCCTCTACTGCAGTGATCGCAAAGTTTTTTCCTCCGGATAAAAGAATGTTTGGTCTGTTGATGGAAGGAGAAGTAAAAAGCGCTGAAAAGGTATTACATAATTCCGAAAAACCTTTTACCGCTATTATCGGCGGAGCAAAGGTTTCTGATAAGATATTGATACTTGAAAATCTTTTGGATAAAGCAAATGATATTATCATCGGTGGCGGCATGGCTTATACTTTTTTAAAAGCGATGGGAGGAAAGATCGGTAATTCGCTTTGTGAAGAAGATCGTTTAGCCACGGCCGAAGAGATCATGAAAAAGGCAAATGATAAGGGAGTTTGTATTCATCTTCCGCCTGACTCAATAATTGCTGATAAGTTTGAAGCCACTGCAGATACGTCAGATGCACCAAGCAATCACATACCGGAAGGATGGATGGGACTGGATATAGGACCAAATGCCTGCGATCAATTCTGCAATGTGATCAAACGAAGCAAGACAATTTTGTGGAATGGCCCCATGGGAGTTTTTGAAATGGAGAAATTTCGTCATGGCACCAAGGTGATAGCAAAAGCTGTTGCAGACGCTACAAGTTCCGGAGCCTTTTCACTAGTCGGCGGCGGTGATAGTGTTGCAGCGGTCAATCAATTCGGCTACACAAACAAAGTAAGTTATGTGAGCACCGGTGGCGGCGCCATGCTTGAATACTTTGAAGGAAAAGAGCTACCGGGAATTGCTGCGATGAAACAATAAGTAATTGTGTCATGAAAATAATATGGCCCCTGATTTGCACGGGGGCTTTAGTATTTTTGAAACACTTAATTTTAATTCTAACTAAACTTTAAAACCATGAAGGGTACACGTAATCTGACATTATTGATAGTATTGGGTCTTGTTCTTATTCTTGGTGTATGGAGCTGCAGTGGATATAATGGGCTGGTGAAACAGGATGAAACAGTAAAAAACAAGTGGAATGATGTGCAAAGCAGTTACCAACGCAGGGGTGATCTGATACCGAACCTGGTTGCAACTGTAAAAGGCGCAGCTGAATTTGAAAAAGAAACATATACACAGGTAGCATTAGCCCGTGCCGGTCAGTTGAAGCAAGCGGTAAATGTTCCGGTTGATAGTTTGAATACTCAACGGATGCAACAGATCCAGAGAACCAGTAAAGAAGCCATGGATGCAGCCAGGATGGCTATTAATGTTGCCGTTGAACGGTATCCTGATCTGAAAGCTACCGGCAATTTTTCCAGTCTGCAGGCGCAGCTTGAAGGAACTGAGAATCGCATCAATGTAGCAAGGAATGATTTTAATGGGGCAGTTAATATGTATAACACCAAGGTGCGTTCCTTTCCTACAAATATTTTTGCTGGGATCATGGGTTTCAAAACAAGACCTGGATTCGCAGCGGAAGCTGGTTCTGAAAAAGCTCCGGAAGTAAAATTTTAATCCAGTAAATAAATTCAGTTGAATATTTTTCCCTGGAAAAAAAAGAAAGATTTCTTCAGTGCTGAAGAGCAGCAACTTATTATTGAAGCTATACGTAATGCGGAACGCAGGACAAGCGGAGAGGTTCGTGTTTTTGTGGAAAGCAAATGCAGTTATATGGATGCCATTGATCGCGCAGCCGAACTTTTTATTCGCCTTGAAATGCCAAAGACAAATGATCGGAATGCGGTATTGGTTTACGTGGCAATGAAAGATCGTCAGTTGGCTATTTTCGGAGATGAAGGCATTCATAAAAAAGTGGGAAATGAATACTGGAACAATGAAGTGCGAAAGATGCTCACCAATTTTAACAGGGAAAATTATGCCGCAGGTATAAGCGAAATCGTAAAGGATATAGGGGAAGCGTTGACACAACATTTCCCTTTCAATAATGAAACAGATAAAAATGAATTGCCCGACGACTTAGTGTTTGGTAAATAAATGAGAATAATTCTTTTCATAGCTTGTCTAGTTTTTTCGATCGGTGCAGTGGCACAGGTAGAAAATGCTGTCCCGCAAAGGCCGAACCCTCCACGACTTTATAATGATTTTACCAAAGGAGGAAGTTTCCTCACCCCGGAACAGGCATCTTACCTGGAAGGAAAGCTGGTAGCTTATAATGATAGCACTTCCAGCCAGGTTGCGATAGTGGTCGTAGAAGATCTGAAAGGTTACGAGGCAAACCAATATGCAACAGCTTTGGGAAGAAAATGGGGTGTAGGTGGTCAGCAATTTAATAACGGTATTGTTATCCTTACTTCAACGGGCGGCGGAGATGGAAACCGGGATGCCTATATCGCGACAGGTTATGGACTCGAAGGAGCAATACCTGATATAACTGCAAAACAAATTATAGACAATGAATTAATCCCGGAATTTAGAGAAGGTAATTATTATAGTGGTTTAAATAAAACTGTTGATGCAATTATAAAAGCTGCCGCGGGAGAATACAAAGCTCCCCAGGGGTATGGTAAAAGAACCAAAGGAATAAGCACTGGGAGGATAATACTACTATTTTTTATTGTTTGGATTATACTAGGTGTATTTGGAAGAGGCGGCAAAGGTGGTGGAGGTTATGCCTCCCGTCGTGGGTATCGTGGTCTGGGTGGACCTTTTTGGTGGGGAGCAGGCAGCGG
>Ga0126305_10000785_pt1 | contig 13786 bp, 14 predicted proteins | sample Plot26_FD_92536 | JGI IMG/M metagenome (GOLD analysis project Ga0126305, IMG submission 92536) | Serpentine soil microbial communities from UC McLaughlin Reserve, CA, USA - Plot26 | ecosystem: Environmental > Terrestrial > Soil > Grasslands | place: USA: UC McLaughlin Reserve, Lake County... | reverse complement strand
TCAAATGCCCGGTGAATGTAGCCTACTGTTTGTTCTGCGGAAACAATTTTTTCACCATCAAGCTCCAAAATATTTTGAAACACACCGTGCGTTGCCGGGTGCGTGGGACCTAAATTGATCCTTGTAGTTTCTCTTTCAATACTTCCTTCGGGAAGTGAAATATGTTTTTCTGTAACAGACATTTATTTAAAAATGAAAGATATTCTTTCGTTGTTTTATGAGCCGATCGACAACACTACTATTGGGCTTTTGTTGCGTCGCACTCTTTTACATTCAGTAATTTTATTCAGCAATTCACAATCAGTATTTACTCCATTCAATTCCGCAACCTGAAAGTTGATCCCGATAGCCATCGAGAGAACATTGCTCATTGAACATTTCCCGTTCCATTAGTCAAAATTTCCTGCTCCCGTTTTTTATCTTCTTCTGCTATGGTATGACGGTGATCTGGTGCCTGCATGTTTCCAAAATCAATACTTCCCCCCCGGCCGAACATTTCATCGTCTTTATCAACTCTTGTTTGATCTTCCAACGGAAATTCCTTCCTCATGGGGAAGTAATCCATTTCATCCACATTCATGATGCGTTTTAAATTAGGATGACCAACGAAGTTTACACCAAAGAAATCATACGCTTCACGTTCCTGCCAGTTGGCTGAAGAAAATAATCCGGTCGCTGTATAAACATCGGGTTGATTGATATCGGTAAAAACCTTGAAACGTATCCGAAAGTTATCAGTAAGGTTATGGACATGATAAACCACTGCCAGCTCTCTGCCCTTGTAAGCAGGATAGTGAACAACGGTAAGATCAGTAAGAAAACGAAAATTCAATTCTTCGTCATCATATAAAAAATTCAGCACCTTCAGATTATTTTCTTTGGGTGCCTCAAATGTCAACATGCCATAAGGTTCTTCAAAACCTGAAACCTGTTCACCGAATTTTTCAACCAGTCTTTGTTTGATTGTCTCGTTAGTCAACGCCATTATTGAATTCCGTAACTATTTAATAATTTCTTATAATGCTCACTGTTTCTTCTGCGAAAACTTTCCTTTCCAACCAGGTCCTGCACTCTTATTATTCCATCCAGGATCGCTTCAGGTCTTGGAGGACATCCAGGCACGTACACATCAACAGGAACCACCTGGTCAATTCCTTGCAACACACTATAACTATCGAAGATACCACCACTACATGCACAGGCGCCTACTGCCATTACCCAACGAGGTTCGGCCATTTGCAGGTAAACCTGTTTTACAACTGGCGCCATTTTTTTAGCTATAGTTCCCATGACCATTAATAAATCACATTGGCGGGGCGAAAAAGCCAAACGCTCTGAACCAAACCGGGCTAAATCATAATGTGACGCCATGGTGGCCATAAACTCGATACCGCAGCATGAAGTAGCAAATGGCAAAGGCCAGATGGAGTTCTTCCTCGCCAACCCTACTACGTCACTCAATTTCGATGCAAAAAATCCTTCGCCCTGGTAGCCATCAGGCATTGAAGCAACGCTAATGTCGGTTTCCAGGGGTTTTTCATTTATGTTATATGATACAGGACGAGCCATAAATTCAATTTGATAATTTCACAATTAACCTATCCCATAACGGTCCACATTGACCCATTATGGAATGGCATATTCTAATCCTCCCATTTCAATGCTCCCTTTTTGATAATGTAGATAAATCCACATAAAAAGAAAGCAACGAACATCAGTACAGCCCAAAAACCGCTCCAACCCAACTCTTTGAAATTAACAGCATAGGGATAGAAAAAGATCACTTCCACATCAAACAAAACAAACAGGATGGCAACCAGGAAATATTTAATGGCCATTGGATGTCTTGCATCACCGTGAGTTTCGATACCACTGGCAAAATTCTGAAGCTTATCTGTAGTTTTTCTTTTGGGGCCTAACAGATGAGTAACAACCACCAACAAAGAAATTAAACCAACCGCAAACAATATTTGTAATCCGATAGGGAAATAGCTTCCAGCACTGTTTGTATCAGTAACTTTTTGAGTAAAGTCAGTTTGAAGAAGGTAAAACATAGTTTTTCAAATGGGCATGCAAAAATAAGCCAGACGTCTGAATTGTAACGTTATTATTTGTGCAGTACACAAGCATAAAAAAAGCCTTCCGAAGAAGGCTCAGTTAAAAATTTATTTATTCTGCTTGACTTTCGTTTTATTGTCCGCCGTTTTTGTTTTTGTGTCACCCTTTGCCGAGTTGTTTGATGTGCTGTTTTTTTGCGGTGGCTGTTGTCGTGCTGAAAGCACTTTTTTGTAATTCAGAAGTGTTGCGTTGGTTGGATCAATAGCCAAGCCTTTGTCTATGTAGGTTAATGCAGTGGCTTTATCCGCCTTAATATTGTTATAATATCCTGTCAAATAACCCGCAGCCCCAATTCCCATACTCTTGTAAGCACTTCTGGCTGTATCCATTAATGCAACTCGTAACACTTGCTCATACTGTGGAACTGCCAGTCCCTGTGCCATGCTGGAATCTATCTGTGCATTTAACCGTGCACTCCAATAATATCCATAAATGCTATCTGGATATGCTTTGCTATAAGCTTTAAATAAGCTGTCTGCTTTCGGCAAATTGCCGCCCTGATAAAAATCCACTCCAATTGAAACCAGGTTCTGGGCATTTGCATTTGCGCCCTGCAAACCGAAGAGTATCATGCTGAGATTTGCCACTAGCAATTTATTGCCCGACTTCCTGGCATCTTCTAAAAACTCCCTAAGCGTTTTGGCTGCCTGTTGGGGATCTTTTTGAATTGCCTTATTAATGTCGGCTAAAATTAATTCGTCATTCCCTTTTCCGCAGGCCATGGCATGCACCAGATAATCTGCGGCGGCTATGTTATCCTCGTTCTTTTCTTTTTCAAAAAACTGGTTGGCATGTTGACATGCAGTAGCTGTATCTTTAATACCCATATAGCTATGCGTAAGCAAACGGTACACCCTGGATCTTGGGTTGTTATTTGTTTGAGCAATTATATTCTTACCGAGGTTTATGGCTTCATTAAACTGTCCCTGAACAAATTTTGTCTGGGCCTGCAAATAGGTATTTTCTACACCGGGATCTGAGGCACCAACATATTTATTAGCAAAGGTTTCAGCCGTTGCAAAATCCTGCTTTCCAAAAAGATTGTAGTTATAAAGTCTCATATATGCAGGAGCAAATTTTGGATCGGCAGCAACTGCCTTATTGTAATTTTCTAAAACAATGTCCCAGTCATTGGGTTGTCTTAAACTCTTTTGAGACTCATAGATATAACCGATCTTATAAAGGGCTGGTGCAAAATTTCCAGCTTTATTATAGGCCTGTACCGCATTTCCACCGTCACGTTTTTTCCGATAAGCATTTCCCAGGTTTAGCCAAATATCCTGATTTGTAGGAGCCAGCTGTGTAGCTTCATTCAATTTAGAAATGGCGTAATCCAAATCAGTTTTTCTTTCTTCGGAATACGATTCAGTAATGGCACGGCCCACCGCATTTAAAATAGTAGGATCATTGCCTTTTTTCCCCTTGCTGGCATTGATGGCGGACTCAAAATGCTGCTTTGCTTCATTTTGCTTTCCCTGCAACAATTCAACATGGCCCTGGCCCACTAAAATCAAAGGAGCATTATTACTTGCAGTTGCTGCCTTATCATAAACAGCCTTTGCACCGTTAACATCATTGTTTGCTATATATGTTTGTCCCAGCCAATAATTTGCTTCAATATTATTTGGGTTAGCTGCAAGCAATTTTTCAAACGTCGATTTTGCGCTTTGATATCTTTCTGCGTACAAATCATTTACCCCCTGCTGAACATTTTGTGCCATGGCACTTAATGACGCCAATGCAGAAAAAAATAATACGATTGCTGATTTCTTCATTGTACTTTTTTCTTTTAGAGTTTAAAATTATTCTATTGGTTTGCTCATTAGTTGTTAATTACTCCTCAATTCTGCGTCCCTTATATAGTTAGGCAAAATTGCTGGCATCAGGTACGCCCGCCTAAAAATTAATTGTCCCTCCATTGAATACAGGAAATGCGAAAATGCGTGCCCCAATCCCGTATGCCTTTCCTTTAAATTATATACTAAATCCCGTACCATGGGGTAACTTTTGGTATAAATAAAATATTGCGAGGGCTTTACATAAAACCCGGCGCTATCTGTACTTTCCACATAGGCTGTCTTCACTTTTTTTAAATAAGAAAGTTGAGCAGTATCGTCCTCATTTCCTACCCAACCATACCCTACAAACCCAACGGCGTTTTGCGTTTTGGAGACATAGTCAATAACCTCTACGCTGCTTTGTGCCGCCTGAACATTTGCCCCCAATTTTTCACCTTTTAGTACCGAATCAAGCATAAACCGCACCGTACTGGTTGCCCTTGTGCCGTCAAAAACAGGAATTAGATTTTTTTTAGATTTTCCTGACAGTAAATCCCTTATCCCATCCATACTAAAAAAACTGTCTTTGGCCAAGGGGTTAACGATCACGGCAATAAGATCATTTGCTACCACTAACCTGGCCGGCTGAACATGCAGGGAATCGATCATAAAATTCTCTTCGCTTTTGGAATAACCTCTTGTAGCAATTACGATTTTGATCGAATCGACTGCAAAATCTTTCAAACACAATGCCTCCGGCTTATAGTGAACTATGATTTTTGTGCCGGGATGTAAAGCTTCGTACACTTTTACTTCTTCATCAATCACAGGTTTAAAACTTTCATCACAGCTAATATGGATTGTGCCCGTATCAAAGCGGTCTGGCATTTCCGCTTTTTTTTGCTCATCACTTTTACATCCCCAGGATAAAAAAATAGGCAACAATAAATACCAACTTAACCACCCTCTCATCTAAAATAGTTCTTTTTGTATCCCCTGTAAATTCTCCAACCGCCGTACAAAATGAACAGTATACTTAAGCCTTTACGATTGATATCGTCCAGATTGCCAACTTTAAAAATCAATAACAGTGTACCAGCAGCAACTAAAAGACCACCCATGGCAAAATCCATGAATGATCTTATACGAATTGTTCTTTTTCGCTGCTGTTCTTCGAATTCCTCCAGCATACTTTTATTTGAAGCAAGCAAATTAAAACAAATTACTGTTCAACACCGACAAAAGTAACTGGCTGAGAGAAGACTCTTGCTACAGGTTGACCATTTTGAATAGCCGGTTTCCACTTGGGCATTTTCTTTAATACGCGGATCACTTCATTATCAAAAACTTTTCCGGCCGATTGCACGATTTCGAAATTGGTTACGAAGCCTTCTGGTGACACTGGAATCGTATTGAAACCATTTTTTTATCGCCGGATTCTAATTGTTCCGTAACCATTAGATTTTTTTGAAGAAAATTTAGCCAGGCCGTTTGACCACCGGGAAATTCGGGCTCGCTTTCCACAAGAGCGAATTCGGAAACTGTTTTAGGTTGTTCTTTTACCACGTTTGCAGGTCCACTCTCTTTTACTACTGCAATATCCAATGAAGGAATGCCATCGAGCTTTATATTGGAAATAGCATTGGTTGATAAACTGTTTTGATCAGGAACCGTGGTTGTTACCACATGGTCTGGCTTAATTTCAATTGTGGTTAGCCTCTCAGTGCGTATTGGGGCAATCGAATTAACTTTTTTAGGAATTATTGGATCAGGTTTTTTAATTTCAGGTGGAATCAAATGGTCGATCACTAGTTCTGGCTTGGTAACTTTATCTTCAACGGGCCTAGCAGAACTATCTAGCCTGGTTATTAGAAAAAAGAGAAGCATACTGCTTAAAGAAATCGCCAATGCCAAACCCAATCTGCTATTGTAATTTTTTCTAAGAATATACGCCCCATACTGTTTGTTCCTGTTGTCAAAAAGAATGTCTAATACATCCGCTTTGAGAATCTCATTGCTGGTCATAATTATAGATTTAATGTGCATGAATGAATAATGAAACAGGATAAGGACGAGTATATTACCGGTAATTACAAACCTGCTAATGAGATGTGTTAAGTTTTCATTTCCATAACTTTTGTGAAAAATTCTTAACCAGCACATGCTGTAATTTTGCCCTTCAAAATTTGAACGATGAAGATTTTAATGGTATGCCTTGGAAACATTTGCCGTAGTCCTTTGGCAGAAGGTATTTTGAAACATAAAGCAAAACAAGCCGGACTAGATTGGCAGATTGATAGTGCCGGCACAAATGGCTATCATGTTGGAGAAGCACCACATCGTCTTTCTCAAAAAGTAGCAAGGCTAAATGGTATCGATATCTGCAATCAAAAAGCGAGACAATTTGTAAAACAGGATTTTGATCGCTATGACAAAATATATGCGATGGCTGATGACGTAGTTGATGACATGCGAAGCATCGCAAGGGATAAATACAATCCTTCGAAAGTTGATCTGTTTATGAACGAATTGTATCCTGGCAAAAATTATTCTGTTCCCGATCCATGGTATGGTCCGGAACCGGGATACCATGAAGTGTATAAAATGATTAATGAAGTTTCGGATGCAATCATACGCAAATACAGTCCGGCAGTTCCTATGAAGGAGTGACTTAGGTCGAGGAAGCGTTTTGTACTTTGCATTTTTTATAGTAGACAGGTTCACATTTGGTTTCAGTAGTTTCGTGCCTTGGGTGCTTTTGTTACTTCTCTCAACAGCTATTGGGATTCATTATTCCTATCGATATTCAAATACATAAGTTTTTCAAAACCCAACCATCATAAATAAGTTGTTTTTTTGCACCTTCAATTATGTATGACTGATAAAAAGAATAGAGAGAGTTCACATCAAGGTTCCCTTTCCAGGGTGACAGGGGCAAAACCTTCCCTTCCGCAAGGCACTCGTGATTTTGGGCCGGATGTTGTTCGAAAAAGGCAATACATTCTCAATACAATCAAATCTGTTTTTGAATTGTATGGATTTCAACCTTTGGAAACGCCTGCAATGGAAAACCTGGATACTTTAATGGGCAAATATGGAGATGAAGGCGATAAGTTAATCTTTAAAATTCTTAATAACGGGTTAGACAATCCTGCAAAAGAACAACAGGTACGTGAAGAATTTGAAAGAGTGCTTACCGGAAAAAATACTAAAACAATCACGGAACGGGCACTCAAGTATGATCTGACTATACCATTTGCACGATATGTGGCCATGAATCATAATCAATTGACCTTCCCTTTCAAGCGTTATCAAATTCAACCCGTTTGGCGGGCAGACCGCCCACAAAAAGGAAGGTACCGTGAATTCTATCAGTGTGATGCCGATGTGGTTGGAAGTAATTCATTGATCAATGAGGTGGAGCTCGCGAATATTTACGATGATGTGTTTCAAAAGTTAAAAATTAGCAATTATGAATTAAGGATTAACTCCAGGAAAATTCTTACAGCGCTTGCAGAAATATCCGGCGGCGCTGATAAAATGATGGACATTACCATTGCCATTGACAAACTGGATAAAATTGGGATTGAAAAAGTAAAAGAAGAATTAGCCGGCAAAGAACTGACCATTGACCAAACTGCCGTAATTGAAAATTATCTCAACATAACCGGCAGCAACCAACAAAAATTCTCTGCTATAAAAAAGCTATTCATTAATTCGGCAATTGGCCAACAGGGAATTGCGCAAATTGAATTCGTTGTTAACTCTATTCAGGATTCAAAATGGCAAATTAAAAATTTAACCGTTGACTTTACTTTAGCACGTGGATTGAATTACTACACTGGAATTATCTTTGAGGCCAAAGCTCCCACTGAGGTAAAGATTGGCAGTATTGGTGGCGGTGGAAGATATGATGATCTCACCGGCTTGTTTGGTGTTCCCAATATCCCAGGCGTTGGAATTTCATTTGGCGTTGATCGCATTTATGACGTTATAGAAGAATTAAAATTATTTCCTGAAACGATTGATATCGGAACTAAAGTTTTATTTTTTAACTTAGGACCCGAAGAAAGTAAAACTGCCTATACCTTTCTTCAGCAATTAAGGCAAAAGGGAATTGCTTCCGAGATCTACCATGAGCCAACGAAACTTGATAAGCAATTCAAATATGCTGAAAAGAAAAATATTCCCTTTGCGGTAATCATTGGCTCAAAAGAAATTGAAACGAAAACCTGCGTGATTAAAGACCTTCGAAGCGGTGAACAACGATCAGTTGCCTTCGAAGCTCTTGCTCAATTTTTGTTTATTTGATCATAATCTCATCTCATGAATTATTTAAAAATTCTATCAGCGATAGGTATTGCCGCATTTGTTTTTATATCCTGCAGGAATTCAAAAACTAAGGACCTTACAGTGCCCAAAGATGCCTCCACGGTAGTGCTTATTAATGGAGCGTCTATCAATTCAAAAGCAAGCTGGAACGATTTGATGCAGGCTGATTGGTTCCGACGCCGAAAACAAATGACAACTGACAGCTTTGATAAACAATTGATGGAAGATCCCGAAAAATCAGGCGTTGATCTGAAATCTGATTTTATCTATTTCACACATAAAAGAGATTTTACTACGTATTCTGTTTTCGAGGGCACATTAAAAGATGTTTCCGATTTTGAAACTCTTTTGAACCAAAAAAATCCAGGCAAAAAAACAGAAGATGGCGGCACCTTTAAATTCATGCTCCTTGACAAATCTGATTTTATAAGCTGGACCGATTCGAAGTTTATTTATATCAGTGGTGAACAATCCATTGGTGCAAATACTTCGGTTTCTGTTGATAGTTTAAAAGCATACACCAAATTTTTGTATGATCTCAAAAAAGAAAACTCCATTGAATCAGTTGAAAATTATTCTTCCTTATTGAAAGCAACAGGTGATATTCATTTCTGGAGCAATACCGCAGATGCACTTTCGAACTTTCAATTTGGACCTGTTCCTTTAATTGCAGCAAGTGCAATGGTGCAGGGGAGCATTACTGCAGGTACTATTGATTTTGAAAATGGGAAAGTTGTTATTAAATCAATGCAATATTTAAATGCTACACTTTCTAAACTCATTCAAAACTATTCTGCCCGGCCTTTGTCGGACAGTTTATTACATCATATACCAGATGGGGCTTCTATTGTAATTGCTATGAATTACCACCCTCAATTGATCAGGGACTTTCTGAAGGTTTCAGGCACTGAATCATCAATCAATAAATTTTTGGAAGAGTATAATTTGTCCTTAGATGAATTATTACAAGCAAGTAAGGGACAAATTTTAATGACAGCTTCTGAATTAGGACCCCAGGTAGCAGTTGATAATGATGAAATGGCCGACGATATTTTTCCATTCGGTGGAAATCTTCTCTTTGCTACATCCATAAATACTAATAGTGCATTCAAAAAACTGGGAAGCAGTATTAAGCAGGTATTTCCAACAGCCGCCATACAGGTTCAAAACGATTGGTTTTTGGTGGGTAGTTCTACAGCCACCTCTACTCAGTTCTTTTCTTCCAAAGGCAATACTGTAGTTTCCCAAAAATTAATCGGCCATCCACTTGGCATTTATATTGACATACAGAAAGGATTACAACAATGGAATGTGCATGGCCTGGATAGTGCTTTGTTGCAGCAAATTAATCTCTCGAAGAGCTTCTGGTCAGATGTTACTTCAACCGGTGGTGAATTTAAAAATGGCTCGATAAATTTTGAAACCAATATCAATCTTGCCGACAAATCGACAAATAGTTTACGGCAGTTTGCAAAATACAGTCAGCAAATGTCGGAGCTGATTACTAAAGACGAATTCGTGAAAAATACTTCCATATCAAAAATTCCTTTCCTCGCCTATAATTTTTAGATGTATTTACAATTACAAAACTTACTGCCTGTTTATTTTGAAGAATCAAAAAAACAAACTTCTGAAATATGGGGAAAGGACCTGCAATTTGAAAAAGGGGAAATGATAAAGATCGTTGCTCCGTCTGGTAGTGGGAAAACCTCTTTAACCCATTTTATATATGGCACTCGCAATGATTACACAGGAACAATTGGATACAATCACAGCAACATCAAACAATTTTCGTTTGAAAATTTCGCGAATTGGAGAAAGGACCACTTAAGCATTGTTTTCCAGGACCTGCGATTATTTCCGGAACAAACCGTTTTTGAGAATATCGATATTAAGCGACAATTGAATCCGTTTCATCCTTCTGAAAAAATTAAAGAGATGGCCGAACGTTTGGGAATTGGCAAAAAACTGGGTTCCAAAGCCAAAACATGTTCATATGGAGAGCAGCAGCGTGTAGCTATCATTCGATCACTAATGCAGCCCTTTGATTTTTTGATGCTGGATGAGCCATTCAGTCATTTGGATACGGTAAACCGGCAAATAGCAATGCAATTGATGATGGAAGAAGCCAATACCAGGGCAGCTGCCATTATTCTTGCCGATTTACAGCGGGTAGATTTTTTTCCTTACACAAAAATCTTTCATTTATAGTGCTATCATTTAAGCCCATAAAACCTTTATTGCAAACCGGAACAAAGGCTTCTTCCAGGTGGCTTTCCTACATAGGCCTGGGAGCCGGCGTTTTATTGCTATTGGTGTCGGTTCAAATGTTCATCAATCTTGACCAGCTACTGAATAAAGTGAACACCAGAAAAAATGGATTTGATTTTATCTCGATTTCAAAAAAAATTAACGATGAAAATCAAACTATAAAAAGTGTATTTACTTCACAGGAAATTACTGACCTGCAATCTAAAGCATTTATTGACGGTGTAGCTCCATTGATTGCTAATGAGTTTCGTGTGCACATAAGCGCACAGGGAATTTTTGGAACCGATCTTTTTTTGGAGACATTGGAAAACGAATTCATCGATACAGTTCCTGGTTCTTTTCAGTGGACACAAGGACAACTAATTGTACCACTAATTATATCTTCCGATTTCCTGGAGGCTTACAATGTGTTTGCTCCCGGTAATAGTCTGCCTCAAATGTCGGCCGAAACCGTTACCCGTCTTCCCATAACCATTGAGTGCTCAGGCCAGGGAAAGCAAATTAGTTTTCAGGGACGCATTGTTGCATTTAGTGATCGAATCAATTCTGTTTTGGCTCCGAAATCTTTTTTGGATTGGGCGAATCAAAATTTAGGAGATGTTGCAGAGCATGGCGCTACAAGACTTTTTGTCAAAACAAAGGACGCCAATAATCCTGATTTTCTTTCTTACCTCGATCAAAAACATTACCTGGTTAACAAGGACAAAACAAGATTGGGAAGGACCAAACAAACTTTACAGGCTGTTTTTAGTGGGCTGGGAGTTTTTGGTCTACTGGTAGTAGTAATGGCTTTGATGTTATTTTCTTTTTACCTGCAGCTATTAATTGCACGAAGCAGGGACAATTTGCAATTGCTACTGTTGCTGGGATATTCTCCCAATTGGTTAAGTAAAAACGTTTCAAGACAATTCGTACCCCTGTATATTTTTATTGTATTAGCGGCACTTGTACTGACCCAATTACTACAATGGGCATTTCATCATACAGTGATGTATGACAGGCCGGAATTAAGCAATGCGATTAACTGGGTGGTTGTAGTGATCGCAGCAGGACTGATCATCCTGTCAATTATCACAAATTACAGACTGGTAAGAAAACTTCTTTATAAGTTATATTAACGCATCATTCGAAGACTGAAATAATTGATTGAGGAATCAAACATGCCGTCAGCATCTTCATTTACATTTTTGTATCCCGCTTTATAATTGCCAAACCTGGTTTCTCTCCAATACCGATTTGATGAGTCCAAACCTTTGTAATAAACTGTCTGGTAAACGTCTTTACCAATATTCAGATCATAGTTTATCGGCTGCAGTTCAGTAGCAGTATCTTTCAAATAGGCAAAATACAACACCGAACCTCCGTTATAAAAATAATATTTCACCTGGTTGCCTGATGAGTCAGTTTTAAGTTCTGATTTGCTGAATTTTTTTGGCACAACAGCATTTACAGAATGATATTTCTCATTTTCGGAGAATGAAAATTTTGTCTTTTTAAAATCGCTGAAAAAGAAACAGGAGTTACAAACAATTGTCAAAATACAAAAAGCCAATAGTCTCATACTCTTCTCCTTTCAAAAATTATGCTTGGGCACATCAGCATAATTCATAAATAACTGATGCACCTTGTCCAACGCCTACACACATTGTGGCAAGTCCATACTTGCTTCCCCTCCGTTTCATTTCGTGAACCAATGTGGTAGATAAGCGTACACCACTGCAACCCAAAGGATGCCCCAATGCAATGGCACCTCCGTTCACATTTACTTTGTTATTATCAATGCCAAGATCATGAATACAGGCCAATGACTGGGATGCGAAGGCTTCATTGAGTTCGACAAGATCGATATTGGCAATGGAGAGACTTGCCCTTTTTAAAGCTTTTTGTGTGGCCGGGACAGGACCTATTCCCATTATTGCCGGATCAACCCCGGCAGTTGCCATTGCGATCACTTTTGCAATTGGTTTAAGACTGAATTTCCTTACAGCTTCTTCGCTGGCCAACAACACGGCTGCAGCACCATCATTAATACCTGACGAGTTACCCGCGGTTACGGTTCCATCTTTTACAAAAGCGGGTTTGAGGGAAGAAAGTTTTTCTAAAGACGTTTTACGAGGATGTTCATCCGTATCAACTATTTTGTTGGAGTTTTTTTCTGCACTTACCTGCACAGGCACCACTTCATCGTTCCAGATTCCCTTATCCGATGCCGTAAAATATTTCTCCTGCGATTGCAAGGCAAATTCGTCCTGCGCTGCACGACTTATCTTCCATTGCTTTGCTACATTTTCTGCGGTTTCTCCCATGGAATAAGGATAATGCACATCTGCCAATTTGTTATTGACAAATCTCCACCCAAGTGTTGTATCAAAAACTTCTGTTGTTCGTTGAAAAGGCTGTGTTGATTTTGAAAAAACAAACGGTGCACGACTCATACTTTCAACGCCGCATGCAATAACCATTTCTGCATCTTCGCACATAATTTGTCGTGACGCATCCATAATGGCCTGCAAACCTGATGCACATAAACGATTTACTGTGTTACCCGGAATTGATGTTGGCAAACCAGCGAGCAGGGCAGCCATTCGTGCCACATTTCTGTTGTCTTCACCGGCCTGGTTGGCATCGCCGGCTATAACGTCTTCAATCTCTGCCGGATCGACGGATTTATTTCTTGCCAACAGGTCCTTAATTACCTGTGCAAGCAAATCATCGGGCCTAACAGAGCTTAATGCGCCTCCATATTTTCCTATTGGTGTTCGTATAGCATCAATGACATAAACATTTCTCATGTAATAAAAATCAGTAAAGCAAAGTACGTGAAGGAAACATTTATGATCATCATAAATTTTAAGCACCCACTGTAATAGGTTTGAGCATGGTCGCCTCCCATTTTTGATATTTGTTCCTTAATTTTTGAAATATATCCTTATGCTGGTCCTTTAGATTATTGTTTTCCGTGGGATCAACATTTAAATCAAATAAATACTCATTACCTTTTTCGTCCTGTAACCATTTCCATTTTCCATCCCGCATGGCTTTACTTTGTTTGCGTTGAAAGATTCGCCAATACAATGCTCTATCCACCTCTTTTTTCTTTCCGGTAAGTATTTGCGAAAGATCCATCCCATCTAAAGGAAAATTTGGGTCAGGTTTACCACCAGCCAAAGAAAGGATGGTTGCCGTCCAATCCATTGTAGTAACAACCTGGTTTATTATAGAATGTTCCTTAATTTTTCGCGGCCATCTCACAAATGCAGGCTCACGAATGCCGCCTTCCCACAAGC
>Ga0126305_10000784_pt1 | contig 13789 bp, 17 predicted proteins | sample Plot26_FD_92536 | JGI IMG/M metagenome (GOLD analysis project Ga0126305, IMG submission 92536) | Serpentine soil microbial communities from UC McLaughlin Reserve, CA, USA - Plot26 | ecosystem: Environmental > Terrestrial > Soil > Grasslands | place: USA: UC McLaughlin Reserve, Lake County... | reverse complement strand
TTATGTAACTAATCATAGACTTACACTAGAGCTACTTAATGAATTATCTGAACCAGAAGATGTAGTAGGCATTACAGGTTATTATACTGGTAATTTATCAGGTGTAGGTGCTATACATTCAAAGTTTTGCATTTAATCAGAGAAAGGAAAGCTTGAATGAATGACTATTTAATTTTTTACAGAATTAGTTTTAAAAAAAAGATTCAACTTATTTTTTAATCATTGATAATATTTGGTTTATTATTTCTTCATGGTTAGCATCTCTTTCAGTTGTTACTAAAAGAAGATGATCATTTTCCAAAGGAATAGTGATGCGTTTTATTTTTTCATAAGCAGCCATTGCATATCGTCCTTTTCCAATTTTAGATGCAAGAGAATTACGTAAAGACCATCTTGCCAACGCTTGTATATTGGATCTTTTAGTCTCCTCTGGAGACAATAAATTAGGGATTCCTTCCCTTTGACCACCATATTTGATCTCACCCGAATCATCGCATACAGCTGCAAAACGGACTTTCTTATCTAAATCCATAATACCCTTACATACTGAATTATAGTCCATAATTTAGAATAATATGACTAATCTTATAAGCTTTGTTTAATTTTGAGTAATTTATAGTATTATAAAACAAAATTGCATATCTATTCAAATAAGTAATTCTACCGTATATTTTGTTAGAAAATCGATAAAACTATTAATTTAAGATTTGATATCTAAAAAATATATTTATTTAAGAAAATTATTTTTTCTTGCATTTATAGCCTTCTTCATCTATAGGATCAGTAGAATAAGCATCATCCTTTTCACTAAATTTCCAACTATTAGCATACTTGACAGAGTCTAATTCACAAGCAGATATTTTTGTTATAATTTCATCTACATTGGGTGACATTAATGTATTTTTAAAATTTGCATGTCCTAAACCAAGTGCATGCCCAACTTCATGTTTTGTAACATGTTCTAAAGTACGTGTATCTAACGTAACACCATATGATTTCTTCGAGATTGAAATGTCTACTTGATCAATATGGCCATAATGATCAAAATATGTTACAGTTTTTCCAACTTTTTTCCCTTTACCTTGTTTAAATTCAATTTCAATATCCGCCTCAGAATCTTTCTTTACGTATTTGAATTCAACTCCTCCAAGTGATTTTTCCCAATCATTAATAGCTAATTTTACAATTTTGGCTAAATCTGATCCTCCATTCTTAATAGAAAAGGTCAATATCCCATCTTCTAAAGAATTCCCCCAGCTACAACACAATTCAATCTTTTTCTTTGATTTAGCATCATCTTTTTTTGCAAAGGCCAGATCAGTATTAAAAACTACCATTCCAAGAATAAGAAAGAATGACAAGATACTTCCTATAATGTAAAGTTTCAACTAAAATTCATCATTCTTATTAAGAGATAATTAACTAAATTGTAAAGGATTGTAAATTTATTTCTTTCTTTAAGAAAATTCATTACAATGATGGAACCTAAAATTTGGACTTTTGTATTTTTATATAAACTTATAACTAAACAATCTATCATATGAATATATTCTTATATGATATATATATCGAGTTCACTAAAATATTCTATATTTTCATTATAGTTTATGATATTGTAACAATAATACAAAAATTTATAATGGAAAATTTTGTTTATTCTATTGAAATCTTTATAATTAAGTTCCAATTATTGTAAAATTAATATATATAATGAAAAAATTTTAAAAAATACAAATTTATAAAAATAATTTAAGGTTTCTGTTATAAGTTTAATATATTTCCTTTAAAATCATTTAGATTGGAAATAATTATAGTATCTTGATACAATTAAAAAAATTAAGATCTTATGGTAATTCAATTAAATTGTTAAAAAAAATAAAACTACTATAAGAAATCCAAAAGAGAATTTCTCGAGAAAATTCTAACTTTCCTTAGTGGATGTATTATTGATCATTTTTTGCTCTTTTTTTCTTTTTCTTTATTAGAATACTTTACATTTGATTTACTTGTAAAATTAAAAGTATATGCCATATAAATAAATAAACCAGTAATAATAATAAGCAAAGCATAATAAGAAATGGTTTCATTATTTAAAAAAGTACCAGAAACCATTACAGCAATACCAATAAGTAAAATAATCATCCCAATTTTTACAGGTTTAGAAAAATTTTTCAATAATTTAATTAAAAGTTTCTTCTATTTATTTTTTATATATATGTATTAATATTTTCAATATATTTCTTGAAAGATCAACCAAATTATCATTTTATGATTAGTTTTAATAATAATTCATTATAAAAAATGAAAATGATAGATATCAAACTGGAAGTTTGGAAATATAATAATTTCTAAACTTTATTGAAGATAGAAATTTTCAAGATTTCCATTAGGAAATGGAAGGATTCCAACCCCGTCAAAATATATATATACATTCTCCAACTCATAAATTACCCTAATATATTCTGGAAAAAATATAAAATCTTTCTATACAAGTCAAAATAAAAGATAAAATAAATAGTAAGTTTAATAATTTTTCATATTGGTAATTATTTAACAATTGATACATTATACTTATTTTTACTTAAACGATTAATATAGGTTTCAATAGACGATAACAAACTATCAGATTCACTTTTATTTTTCAATAATTCTTTTTCAGATTCTTTAATATAAATTTCAATGTTTTCGAATTCTTGATTATAATTAGCATGCTTTCTTTTTAATTCATTTACTTTAGAAATAATATTTAGATTCTTACTATTATTTAATTTTCTAATTTCATTATTAAGGTTTTTTTCCTTTTCTTTGAAATTTGGTAATGAATTAATTATGTTATCTAAATAAGTCTCAATTTTATCTGAATCTTTTACTATAATTTTACCTTTGCTAATTGCACTTTTTACTTCTTTTATTAAGTCTAAATATGTGTCTACATCTTCAAATATTTTCCATGGTTGTTCCAATATTAAATGAATTTTATGAACAATTGATTTATTTAATCCATAAGAATATTTATTAAATGCTCGACTTGCTTTACTAAAAACATTAAGTAACTCTTTATGAAAATCATTTTTTTCGATTTCGAGAGATTCTATTTTTTTTATTATATCATTTGCTTCTTTAAAGTGTTTTGAACTTACCAAATCATGTATTTCATCATCAACTCTTTTAATTTTTAATTTTAATTCCTCTATTTGAACTTGTTTTGTTTTGAATTTTTCTTCTTCTAATTTAATAGTTTCATGTTTTTGTATTAATGCATCAATATTATCAAAACAATTTTTTATAGGTTGTCTTTCCTTTTCAAAAATATCTAGTTCATACTTACATTGCATCGATAATGAGGTAATACTTTCAAATTCTGTTTTAAGTTTATCAGCATATTTACTAATAAAAAAATTGAAGACTTTTTTATGAGACATACTAATCTCTGAAAACTTATTCACCATTGAATCTAATCTTTCATAAAATTTGATAACATCATTTAGAGTTTTTGGTGTTGGAATACTTGAAGAAAGTTCTTTTTTTATCGAATTTACTACCATTTTTTTAGAATTTATTACTAATGATTCAAAGCTACTTTCATGCACTTCAATCTTTGTAGATTCTAAATCTGATATTATAGATTTAATATTTTCTAGAGGCTTTTGAGTTAACATTCGTATTTTTTCGATTTTGTCAGTTAGATATTTGATTTGGGTCTCTTCAATATTTTTAACTATATCCTTTGCTTCATTTATAGAAATATTTATTCTCGATTCGATTTCTTCTTTTTTTATCTGATCTAAGGTATTATGATATTTTGTATCTTCTTTCACTTTCTCAGATCTCTTTTTCAAAAAATTGAAAAAAGGCGACAACAATTAATATTGTAACAACAATAAAAAAAATCTTTGTATTTACAAAAAAATATAATCACTTAGACTATGTTGATTACTATATAATATTGTTATTTTTTGTTTTTTAATAATAAATACTTTTATAGGGGATCATGTATCAAGAATTTTTTGTGAATACTGCTCAAAATGAGACTTCTGATAATGGTATTATATTTATTTATATTTCACTATCGGTATTTTCAGCAACTATCATTAGCTATTTTATTCCCCAAAGATTTGATTTATTTTATATATATTTGTTAATATGGTTTGGTTGTTTTTCTATTTTTTTCCTTATTTTTAAAAGTAAAATAATTAAATCTCTTTACACCATACGAACTAGGATAAGAAAAAGTACAGTTTGGCCTACCTCCATGAAGATAATAAATGGAATTTGTTGGGCAGCCCCTTTTGCTTTAGGAGCATTAATCCCTTCTATGCATGAATACCTAATTTTAGCAGGAATTGGTTTTGGAAATATATCCACGTTTATTATATTTTTGTTAAATAATAAAATTAAAAATATAGATCAATTAATTGTAGGAATAATTTGTATGATTTCCATTGGAATAATTATTTTTCTATACGATGGAAAAGTAATTGAGAAATCCTATGGTGAGTTCTTAGCTAGAATTTTAATATCTATCGCTTACGGAATTGGCGGAATCTATTCAGCTATTATTAAACCAGAATAACAATTTAATTTTTTTTTTCAATTTATAAATAAGATGAGTGTCATTTACAATTTACTTGGTATTTTATGGATACATTTTATTTTTTTTTTCACATCTTAAATACATACCAAGATCATATAAAGTATTTACTGTTACTTTTCCATTTTCTTTGATTCTAGTTGCCTGAAACCTAGATCTACCAATTCCTAAAAATTCTTTAGATTTATTTAGTATTAAAATGACAGAATTTTGATTAATCTCTGGTGAAGCATAAATAATAGATTCACCAAAAATATCTTTACCATAAAGAATTAATTTTTCTGCATTACAACTAACAATAACATATAAAAAACTATTACTATATTTTGCTACAATACTGAAGAAGGTTATTGAAGGTAAAAATTTTTTTTTTCGAAGTACACCTATTTGTAAACCCCCATAACAACTATATGGACTATATATAAAATCTTTCAAAATTAAAGGAATAACAAATAATTCCTTATTGTTGTTTTGACTCTCTTTTATTACAATTACTACTTTACCTAGAATATAATTATAAATTCCCCATCTGTTAAATTCTCTCTGTACTATAGTATTTTCTTGTCTTGTCAATTCTCTAAACATATTCTTTCATAATATTGTTTACTCTAAGTTTAGCAATGAAAAACCCATTAGTATTATGAATATGAGGATAAAATCTTTTTGTGAATTTGATAGAATTATCCATTACTTTATCTCCAAATTGTAGTAAAGAATCTACTCCAAAATTAATAGATTCAACAGTAATATCAAATTTTTCTAATAATGAATTTATAATAAATTCATTTTCTTCCGGTGCTAACGAACATGTTGAATAGACTAGTAAACCATCTGGCTTTATTACTCTTAATGCTGATTCAACCAATTTGGATTGTCTAATACTACAATATGTAATACTCTCCTTTGAATAGGTAGTTTTTATTAAAGGATCTTTCTGAATAATTCCATCACAAGAACATGGTGCATCAAGTAAAACTTTATCAAATTTATAATTATAATTCACTATTTCTTCTCCTTTTATGTTCCAGATAATAGTATTCATAACTCCGCATCTAGAAAGATTAAACATCATTTTCCGTAAGCGTTTTCTATCAGATTCGAGAGCAAGAATTACGCTCTTATTATTCATTTTTTGAGCCATAAATGAGGTTTTGCCACCAGGTGAAGCTGCCATATCCAAAACTATATCAGATTCTTTGATATCTAGAGATTCTACAGCAAAACATGAACTAAGATCTTGAATGTAATAATATCCGGATAAATATTCCATAGTAGCTCCAATAGGAAATTTAGACTCTACAATGAGAAAAACTTCCTCTAATTGAGTTTGTTCTAGTACAAAATCTTTTTCTAGTAATTTTTGTTTTAGAGAATCAACATCAATTTTTAGTGTATTTATTCGAATATATTGATAAGGCTTCCTATTATTAATATAATCAAGAAATTTTTCAATATCTGGAATAAAAGAAAGATATCGTGTAATCATCCATTCTTTAAAATTGTATTTAATTGCCAATTCATGAGATTTTTCAGAGGTAGGAAAAATAATATTAGACATTTTATTTAATTAATCCTACTTACCCCTATTTCTAATATAAAATAAACTAACATATTCTTATTTTGTCTTAATGATTTTTTATAGATTCATAGATATTTAAGGCTTAATAAAGGATTTAAGAATAAGATTAATAATAATTAATAATTTTAGAAATATTTAAAAAAAGGTATATTTGAGGTAATTACTATTCTTGCTGTCCGCATACAGGTTTTGGATTGTCATTGCTCAAGTCTAAGACAGATCTTTATTAATTGACCGGTTTGATAATGCATGTGGTAATAGTGGGATCGGTATCATAATAATGAATGGTATTTTCATGAGTTCATTGAATAATAATATCTACTATATATGCCAGATTAAAAGCACATTGTCCATAGAAATAAAATATTTAATATCCCTTTTTTATAATTGATTACACTAGAGTAAGTCTATCAACTGTTCAATTTCAATAAACCATTTTGCCTATATTTTAGTATAATATTTATTACTAAAGAATCAATACTACTATTATTTTGATTAATATAGATCAAATTAGATACATAAATTCAAAAGAAGTAAAGTTTCAAATTTTTTTCGATCTAGAAGAATCTATTAATATTTATATTATCTATAAGTAATTGATGAAAAGAGATTCTACTACAATATTTAGAAACATTGGTAAAAAAATGGTTTCAGATTTTATTGAATCTGCCAATATAATAAATTCTAATGCAAGTATCTCTAAGTTACTTGGTACACTCATAAAAATGAATAATTACAATGTTTATTATAAAAAGGGTAACAAAATTACATCTATTAGTTTACGAGATATTCTTTCAGCTAGAGATGTTATTTCTCAAAATTTAAATTCTATTACAAAAATGACTCCTACTATTGCAGAAGATAGCAATATTGAAGAAGCTGCCAGTATTATGAGTCATTATAGATTACGTTCTATTCCAGTAATTGAAGATGAAGAAATAATAGGTCAAATTAGTACAAAATCAATAGTTAAATGCATGGAAAATACTAATCTAAAGATTCCATCTACTAAAATAATGACTGGAAATCCAATTAGCATAAATGAAACTGATCCTATATCAACTGCTAAAAAACTAATGATCCGCTATAGAATTGACCATATTCCTATTGTAGAAGACACTTTGAAAGGAATTGTTATTTCATTTGATATTGCAAAAATAATTCTTACTTATGATAATTTAGATAATATATCGTATGGTCGGCCAGAGAGTATTAGACCACTTGAACTTCCTGCTAAAAGTATTGCTGAAAGGAATGTAACCATATCTAGTATAAATGATTCAGTGACAAAGGTCATTCAATTGATGAACTCTACTAATTCAACTTACTCTATTGTTACATTAGACGATGGAATTCAGGGAATTATAACACATAGAGATATAATCTCACTATTAGGACAAATGATAGAAGACGAAGATGTACCCGCATATATAAGTGGTTTACCAGACAACCAATTTTCTTCAGAATTAACCAAATTGAAATATAAAACACTTGTAAAATTCCTAAAACAGACGTTACCGGATCTAGAAGAAGCTAGATGCAGAATAAAACTAATAAGTATTAGCGGAAAAACTAAAAGATACGAAGTTGATATAAGTATTTTCACAACAACTAATAGATATGATTATACAAATGGTGGTTTAGATCTTATCACAATTTTCGACCAATTAATAGATAGTTTAAAAAGGAAATCATCTCAAAAGAATAAAAAAAGTTAAAAGCAATCAACCAGATATAATATTTAACTTTTACCAAAGTGAACATTTTCCTAATTTTGTAATTTCTTTATAAAATAAAGAATGATGATTTACATTATACTTATTTATAAGAAATCAATAAAAATAGGATACAACAAGGTATTACTTTGCTAATATATTAAAATTGAAATGTGAAATAAAGTCAAAACTCAAATTTATAAAAAATAGACAAATTTAATAGTTTCTTTTATCTATATATTATATGGATTTTGCTACTACAGAATCTATAATGTATTGTAGTAGATGTAAAGAGTATGTAGTAATAGATGTTGACGAAACAAATCCCAAGGATTACAAATGTGTTAAATGTCACTCAGGACTTGAACAGGTTTTGGATAATTAACTGCTTAAAAATTAAAAATTTTTCTTTACATCTCCAATAACTAATAAATATATTATTTTATTCTATTTTGCTTAAATATTAAGTTAAAATACATGTTACTATACAAATGAAAAATCTATCCTTTTTGCTGATAACCTCTTAACAATATTTAGAAATATTCGTAAAATGTCAGATAAAGGAATGCAAAATAATAAATGTTTTAGTTTATATTTAAATATATTATTGCAAAAATTAATTCCATTCCTTTTTTCTTTTTATTTTAAAACTTCTTTGTTAAATGATTATAAGATAATTTTAAATTTGAATCTAAAAATACGACACTATGAATAAAATCATAGTTATAACCATTGTGAAAGACCATACTACTTTATTCCAATCAAAAATTTTTTGTCCGTCTAATACTCCAAAGGGTAGTAAATTAAACATAGCTATCCATGCATTAAAACTTGTTCCAATGCTAAAATAAATTGAATACGGATAAAGATATGAAAATAATAGAAGTATAAACCCCATAACTAAATTGGTTATAGGTCCAATCAGGGCAACTTTTCCTAACTTACTCTTTTCAGAAATACCAACAATGACCGCTCCGGGTGCAATAAATTTAAAAGGAATAAACGGAATTGCAGATATTGTAGTAATAATTAAACCATAAAGATCTGTCCTAAATTCGGCCCAACTCCCATAAAAATTAGCTAAAAACTTATGGGCTAATTCATGAAATAGAAAAGCAATTATAAAAATAACTAAAAATTCAATGGAAATATAGCGATATTTATTCAGTGACATTCCAACGAGAGACACTAAAAATGTTGCAATTAGTAGATGTTTTATTTCTGTTCTAGAGAAATGTAAATTGATAGTTTTTGTTATGCTATTAATTAGATTATTTTTAGGGAAATTATTATATGAGATTGCCCTTTTTCTTTTTTCTAAATATTGATTAATAGCAGGGCATAAATGAGTAATTGGAAGTCGATGCTCACTACAAAAATATTGTTTACAATAATTACATTTAAAAACAAAATCTTCAACTTCACATAAATAACATTTCATATATAAAAAAGATATATGAATAACGATTTAAACGTAGCAGAGTATAAAATATTAGATTATGATGGTGTTGATGATTTAACCAAATAGAGATATGTTAGAATATAGAAAGATTTTAAATAAAAAATAATATTTACGAAATATAATAAAATAAGTAAATGGAAACTACAAATATCAAAAAATTTGAAAATAGAACTAAGAGTGCTATCCGACTATTAGCTTTTTTAGAAGCAAAAAAGGGAAAAGAATCAGAATTAGAAAGCATTTTACTTGAGATAATTCATCCTACACTTAGAGAACGTGGTAATATTGCTTATGTTCCTCATAAATCATTAGAAAATCCTCTAATTTTTATGTTTGATGAGATATGGGAAAATGAAAAAGCAATCGAAGAGCATTTCACTCAACCCCATATGATTAATATAAAAGAGAAACTAAACCCACTATTGGAAAGACCTTTAGAGTTACAGAGATACTATGAAATAATTCTTTAAGTATAACAAAAAAATCGAATTAACAAAAACAATGTTAATGTTAACCCTAATTTAGAATATCACATAATGGTTTTTATTATTAAATAATAATCTCAAACAATCAACGCAAATCATACATACAATAGAAAATTAAATTATTCTGTATTAGTAAATAATCATGATAGTAATTGGATAATAATATTAATTATTATTGTGAATAATACTATTCTAAATCACCTAGTGCTCGACAGATTCTCCTGTTGGTAAGGGCATATTTCTATCAACTTTATAAATAAATAAATCAGCCCAATCTAATCCTAAAATAACATTTCTACCAACTGCTATTATCTTTGATTTTGGAACATCATATCTACTATTTCCGTCACCAAAAATAACTATCTTACTATCTGTATCTTTCATAATATGTCCAACATGATGTTCATTAGCAAGCCTAACTCCTTTATTGAATAAACTTTTATCAAATTTACCCTCATAAGTTGCAAGATCTATAGTTTTATTAGATCTCCATGGGTCTATGTATTTGCCAGTGGGAAGGGGAGAATCCATTTTTACTTTAAATTTTTTTTCAATTTCATAGAAATTTAATCCAATTAAAACGTTTCTACCGACAGTTTGAATTTCAGATAAAGGAATATCATACCTCTGATTTCCTTCTCCAAAAACTATAATTTTATCTTCTGTTTCTCGCACAACAAATCCTATATGTGGATGATCTAAAGACATAACTCCTCTATTAAAATATTTTCCAGAGGTCATAATTTATTATTATTATATTAGTATAAGTTATTATTATTACTTATTTTATTATTGTTCAATAAATACACACGGTTATTATTATGTGAGTATATACTTATTGAAATAAGTATAAACCTAAAAATGTCAGATTAACAAATCTTTGTATCAATATATTAAAAATATATTGTAAAGAATCACTTTTAAAATATGATAATTTTGCAATACTATAAATTCAAAGACAAAAGGAATTAAGCGGTTAATTGGAACTTTAATTTTTGCACTTCTTCCATTATTAAGTAATATTATTTCTATTTTCATGGATGATAAATGCAAAATCAATTGATATAGTAGAAGGAATTTGGATAGAGTTGTTTATACTCTTATGGTATGATACATTTGCCAAACTAGTTTTTTTATTCATTAAATAATACTAATTCAATATAGATTTAGAATTATTATTTAACATATAAGTATCATAATGTTTTTATTTTAATCAATAGATTAGAAGACACTTTCTCTTTTTTGATTACAAAATAATTTTTATTAAACCAAAAAAACTAATATTTTAAAATAGAAAATAATTACTTCTTTCTTACTTCACATATACTAAAAATACTAATCATATTCAATTACAGACTTCAAAAATCCAAACCTTTTATAATCATTAACCAAAATTTTAGATAAATGTTTAGTGATATCTGTTAACCCAAGAATGCTCGCAATTTCTTGATTGTCTTCCAAAACTGGAAGCCGTTTGATTTTGTTATTAGTCATTTTCTGTGCTGCTGTTTCAATTGAATCATATGACTTTATTGTAATTACAGGAGATGACATTATTTTCCTAAAATTAATTTCATTAGGCAAAATATTTTTTATGGAAACCTTTTTTATAATATCTCGTTCGGTTATTATTCCAATTGGAATATTTTTAGAATCCATTACAAGAACAGAACCTATTGTATTTTTTGCCATTAATTTAGATATATCTAATGCAGTTGCTTCAGAGTTTGATTGTATACTAACAACATTTTTCTTTGGCATTATTTCACTAACTGCACTCATAATGTTATTGAAGCATAGTTACTTTTTTAGTTTACTTGTATTGTATTGTTACAATTATTTTATTGTTAAAATTAATCTGCTTTTTCAAAGGAGAAATCACCTATAAAATGTGAGATTCAATTGAAATTGTATCGTTTGCTGGTTCATGAACAATTTATTTGAATTAATTCTAAATCAAGGTTCTTATTTTAAATCTTTGTATATGCATGTAATAATCATTTCTATAATAATAACCATGACAAAACTGCAATTAGACCAGTAATACTTCTTTGATACATCAGCTTATAACTTTAATTGGAAAATATAATATAATAACATAAGTAGTGTAAAAGAATTATAACAAAATTAATGCTTACAATTAATTTTTAAAATAAAAATATTTTCAATTAAAATGCAACCTAAACTATATTTCTAAGGAAAAGAACAAAATTCATAGATAGATAATACAAGATGAGGATTTAGTAAAATAATAATAATGATAAAAGTAATTTAATTTTTACTAATATATTTAATTTTATTATAATAAAGACTTTAGGACGTCTGGTTAGCCATCAATGTATTTTGCATTAATTTTCCAATTTCTTCTAATTGGTAAATTTGCACATCAATGTTTCCTAGATTTGCTATAAGTGTACTTCCTCTTGGAAGATTTTCTAATGCTTTAATAGAAAATTCCTTCTGAAGAGAATCTATTACTGTTGTGGTTCCATTAGTTAGAGTTTGATTATTAATAAATAGAGCTTTGAAATTATCTGATATAGCAGATAACTTTATAAGATTTCCTTCTTGAGCTATAACATTAATATACGTACTCAAAAAGGTTATTGAAATTGAAGTTAATATTATAATACCAAAGAGTAATCCTTTCAACTCTTTATCTAGGGATTTGAACATATACTATAGAAGTATTTTATACTATATATATACATAAATAAATTATGTAATTTTTATAACTATTACAGACTTTATTGTAATAGTTAATTGATTTTTAAAAAAATAAAAAATGTTATATGTTTTTAACAAGAACTAAAACTTTTTCTCCATATTTTATGAATACAATAAATTTAAACTCATCAGAATTTAGAATATTTTTTAATATCTAACTGTATTTTATCTTTTATAATAATATTACATATTTATATTAAATGTTGAACATTATCTTATATGCGAATAAATACTTTAGTTATATTTTTATTAGTATGCAATTTAGCTCCTGTATTTATGGGAAAAGAAATTTTCTCACAACCTCCAGCCATAGAAAATTGGCAATTAAGTTCAGTTCTTTTAGAAAAAGAATCAGACAAAGGTAATTATTTAATCCAATTAAAATCTGCATATACTCACGATGTACATAACTTTCCTATTGAAATTGTATTTTTAAATTCTACGCTACCTACTCATACAGCTCCATCAGTTCCTACTTTAGAATCAAATAACACTGGAGACATTATAACTTCAGGAGGTCTTTCTGTACCTTCTATTTTAGAAAGAGTTGTTCCAATAAAAAATTATGACATCACTATTTATGACGGAAATGGAAACGAGTTATGGAAAAAAACTTCACAAGTTGCAACTGAAGGAAGAGGAACTCAGAATGTTGAATTTGTAGACTATACTGGTAAATTGACTGTTGTTATAGATAATATATTACAAAGCGAAAGTGCTAATAATATTCTCAATACTGATTTACCAACAAGAATTGAGAATTCCAATAATAATTCCACTACTGAACAATCTACACAATCTGATTCTGTTACCTTTACTACGACATTATCAAAAACTTAATTTAATGAATCGAATTAGTTGAAAGATTACATTAGTATATCGTTCCATTAAATACTGCCTTGTAATGTACACAACTATTTAACAAAGCATACTAGTATTTGAACCAACTAACTAAAGGTTCTTTGATGTATATTACTTTTATTTTTTATTTTAAATGATAAAGTAGTAGTCTGTAAAGATATAGGATTCAAAGTACAAAAAGACTTTTTATTCCTTCAACTATATATTCCACAGCAATTGCAGCTATTATAACGGCAAATACCCTTAATACTATCATAGACCCTCTATTACCAAGAACTTTGTAAATTGGATTAACCATACGCAAAATAACATATGTAATTGCTATTACAATTATAATTGAAATAACAGTAATTAAAAATCCTGAAGTTT